>Ga0233437_1002729_pt1 | contig 25527 bp, 21 predicted proteins | sample SI_122_August201_FD_182714 | JGI IMG/M metagenome (GOLD analysis project Ga0233437, IMG submission 182714) | Seawater microbial communities from Saanich Inlet, British Columbia, Canada - SI_122_August2016_200_MG | ecosystem: Environmental > Aquatic > Marine > Inlet | place: Canada: British... | reverse complement strand
TTTGGTGGGATGGAAAATATTGAGAAGTATTTTGATTTGGCTAAGAGTTCTGATGGAAATGTTGGTTGTTGGCATCGATTTAGTGATCAAAATTTGAATATTCCTGAGGGCCGTGTCTTGTGTCTTGATAATGATTATAATGGTCTGTATGGCGATTTTAATCTAAGCAATAATGGTCGTTTTGTTGGGGTAGCACCGAAGGTGCATGGAGAGGAAAGATGAGCGCGAAGCGCGGCGCATTTGAGAAAATACAACTATCAAAAAGAGAGTATTATATTCTTCTCTTCAATAAAGCTTTTATTACATGACTATTTTTTCTTCTTGTCCCAGCTACTTTGGTAGCTTGGAACTACACGTCCTTTCACTACGGCAATTATTTTTGCTATAAAATTCAACTCCGATTTGATGCTTGGTAAAAAGATTCATCTTTTGAACTTTTCTACAAAAAGTACTAAAGGAGTGGTGGTGTTTTTTAAGAAGTGAAAGGGCTACTTTAAGGGCCGTGTCTTGTATCTTAATAATGATTATAATGGTCTGAATGGCAATAATAATCTAAACAATAATGGTCGTTTTGTTGGAATAGTCAATCTAACGTTGCTGGGGCACCTACTTTTTACATTGACAAGAGGGAAATGGAAAACGAAAAGAAGTTAACTATAAAAAAAGATAAAAAGCTTAAAAAGATTTATGCAAATCTTTGTTCCTATGAAAATCTTGAACTAGCTTTCAAAAGAGCACGAAAAGGGAAGTCAAGTAAAAAATATGTAATTGAATTTGAAGAAGATCTTAAAAAAAATCTCCTAAAATTGAAAATAGAACTTCTTATGCATACTTATAAGCCATTACCACTTAAGACCTTTATTTTGCGCGATCCAAAAACAAGAAAAATTAGTAAATCAGCTTTTCGAGATAGAATTGTTCATCATGCAATTTGTAACCTAATTGAATCAATTTTTGATGAGCGTTTTATTTATGATTCATATGCGAATAGATTAGGTAAAGGTTCGCTTAATGCAATTACAAGATTCGAACAATTTACACGAAAAGTAAGTCAAAATAATACTATTAGATGTTATGTACTTAAGGCTGACATTAGACAATATTTTGAAACAGTTAATCATCAAATTCTGATCAAACTACTCAAAAGAAAAGTTAAAGATGAAAGTGTGCTATGGCTAATAGAAATTATCCTCGCCAATTATAAAACTAAATCTAAGGGAAAGGGTATGCCACTTGGTAATCTTACTTCTCAATTTTTTGCAAATGTGTATCTTAATGAATTGGATCAATTTGTGAAGCACAAACTAAGAGTAAAATATTATATTCGATATGTTGATGATTTTGTTATTTTACACAAATCAAAAAAAGTTTTAGAGGTCTGTATGAAAGAAATAAACGGTTTCTTACGAAAAAAGCTTGATCTTACGCTTCATTACGAAAAATCTCAGATACTTAAACTAAAGAAAGGAATTGGATTTTTAGGATTTAGAATATTTTATCATCACAAACTTGTTAGAAAGAAAAATCGCCGTAAATTTGAGAGAAAGCTAGAAACAATGAAAGTACTTTACAAAAAGAAAAAAATTGAACGAGAGAAAGTTATTGAGAAATTTGAAGGATGGCTTGCTTATGCATCACATGCTAATTCATATAAATACAGAAGACGAATTACTAGTGAATTTAATCAACACTTCCCTTTACAACCAGTAACAATTATTCATAGCGTTAAGAAGCATGAAATATTTAATAGAAAGATTGATACTAGTAAAGTTGAGTTTAGTTCACAAAAAACGCTTTTGTTTTTTAGAAAAGGACTTACATTAAAAAAAATTGCGATACAAAGAGGAATTAAAGAAGCGACTGTTTGGGAACATCTCACTAAACTTATTGAATATCATCAAATCAAATTAAAGGAGATTTTACCTATTTGGAAAATTCAAAAAGTTATCAAAGCAATAAAAAGTCCGCAAGACAAACTAAAGGAAATAAAAGACCGTTTACATGACAGTAACATTAGGTATTGCGAGATAAGTTGTGTACTTGCTGTTGTTAAAGGCAAACATAAGAAGAAAAGTATTACTTACTTTATTGATTGGTATCAACGTACAAATTGTTTTAGAAAATGTTATTTTAACAAGTTATTGCGAAACACTTGCAGAGTAAAATTCCAACAGTTTACAACCAAAGATATGGAAGTAAAATTTACTAAAAATGAGTTTCTTAATTTATTTAATAATTATGTTAATATTTGTGAATTACCTGAAAATGAGAAGAAAAGATTTATGTCTTGGCAAGAATTTCAGATGAGAAATAAAAAAAGCTTTAATAATTAATTTATTCTGTTTAATTGATATTTATTCATACCTTAATGAATCTACAGGTTTCATTTTTGAGGCTTGGTATGCTGGGGCTATTCCCGAGAGAGTCCCAATTACAAATGAGAACGTTAGAGCTCCAATTAATAGTAAGGGGTCTATTTTAATAAGTAGGAAGGCTGGACCTACTGCTAATTTGAAAACTAATTCAACAAATTTTGCTATCGCCACACCAACAATGATTCCTACTATTCCCCCTCCAAGTCCATAAAAACCACTCTCTACGATGAAGAGGGCTAGAACTTGTGAGTTTTTAGCTCCTAATGATTTGATGATTCCTACTTGTTTTGTTCTCTCTAGGACTGACGTGTACATGGTGTTCATGATTCCAACTCCACCAACTACAAGTGAGATTCCTGCAATTCCAATTAGTACTGCTTGCACCATGTCCAAAATAATATTAAAGGTTCCTAGTAAATCTTCGGGAGTTTGAACATTAAAATCTTCTTTTCCTTCTTTTTGATTTCTGTGTTTTCGAAGGGCTTTTTTTACATCTTGCCCTATTTTTGTTGCATCTTCGCCTGCACCTACTTGTGCGATGATCATCCCTCTTTCATCACCAGTTTCAAAAATGTCAGAGTATATTTCTAAAGGAATTGTTACTGATTGATCGTCTGGAGGAGATCCTATTTTTTCCATGAATCCAATTACTTTGAATTTGTGTCCGTTAACTAAGATGCTATCCCCTAGTTGAGCTGCTTTTCCAAATAAATTTTTATCTAAATGGGAAAATCCTAAAACGGCTTTGAATTTTTCTCCTTTGTTAAACGACCTTCCTTGACCGATATCATAATTTTGTGATTCTCCAATTAATTTTCTTTCTTCTGGGTCTGTAGGTGAACCAAAAATTGGAAAGTATCTTACATTATCGTTAAAATCTATTTGCGCAGTTGTAAATGAGAAAGTAGATGTTTTTTTAACTCCAGAAACTCTATCTACGACATCTTGATCTTTAGTTGTTATTTTTACTGCGTCAGTACTAAGGCCTGGGGTTAAAGGATTACCTTTTGCTGTGATTAATAATTTGTCTGAACCTAATCCTTGAGCTTGTGATTCGATTGCATTTTTTAGTCCTGACCCCAATAAAATTAAAGAAATAACTGCAGAAATCCCAATGATTATTCCAATTAGGGTCAACCAACTTCGAAGTTTTTTTCTTCTGATTTCTTTGTATGAAATTGTGAAATAGTCTTTTATCATTTTTGTTTTGTTTTTGTTATTTAAGATATTATTTTTTTAATGCGTCAATTGGTTTTAATTTTGCTGCTTGCATTGCTGGAAGGATTCCTGAAATTGTTCCTACAACAAAAGCGAAGGTTAATGATCCAATCATTAGTAAGGGGGAAAAGTTTGCTTTGATTAAAAATGAGCCAAATAATTGAAAGGCTACTAATTCAACTAATTTTGCGAAACTAAATCCAAGAATCACACCAATTAGGCCTCCAAAGAACCCTAAAAATCCAGATTCGATGATAAATAAAATTAAAATATCTTTATCTTTAGCTCCTAAAGATTTCATAATCCCTATTTCCTTTGTTCTTTGAACTACTGCTGTATACATTGTGTTCATAATTCCAATCCCACCAACTACTAAAGAGATTCCAGCAATTCCCACAAGAACTCCTTGAATGATCACTAAAATAATGTTTAGAGTTTCTAATACTTGCTCGGGTGTTTCTACGATGAAATTTTCTTTACCTTCTTCAACATCCCGGGATTTTCTTAGAGCTTTTTTAATTGATTGAGATACTAAAGCTAAATCTTCTCCTTCTTTTATTTGTGCTGGCACTATATCGTAAATATCCCTGATGTCTAAAAGATCTCTTAGGTCTGATTCCGATATTACCATGGTTGAGTCTTTTTGAGGATTACCTGATTTTTTTAAAATCCCGCTAATTTTGAATTCTTTATCTTGGATAGTTATACGATCTCTGATTTCTAGAGGAACTTCAAAATAATCTTTGGCAAAGTCGGAACCAACAACTACTTCGCCTTTAGAATTTGAATCAAAAAATTTTCCAGATTCAAGTTTATAATCATTTACTTGCATTACTAAATCTCTTTCTTCTTTATCTTTGGGAATGGTTACAGCAAAATTGAATTTTTGTTCATCATTAAATTCTATTTTTACGGTTCTTATAAGTCTTCCAACGGCGATATCAACTCCCGACACTTTCGCTACTGCTTCTTTATCTTTTAGAGTTATGGGAAGAGTTACTGCAGCTCCTGGCGGACCAAATCCACCTCCAGCTGCTTGAACTATTACTTTGTCTGAACCTAAATTTGAAAATTGTTCTGAGACCGCCGTTTTTAATCCTTGACTTAGAGAGATTAGACCTACTACTGCAGCTATTCCAATAAAAATTCCAATCATAGTTAGAAACGATCTAATTTTACGATGCTTTGCGCTTCTAAATGAGAGTTTGAAATAATCTTTTAGCATTTTATTATTATAGAGTATATTATTATTTAATGGTTTTGATTGTTTGAAGAAGATGTTAAGAAAAAAATTATTTTTTGAATAGTTTCTTTTTCTTTTTGTAGTATCTTGTGTAGTAGTAATATCCGCCAATACCTAAGATGATGATTAAGACATATAATCCTGCGTTAGATGAGCCAATAACACCAAACTTTTTTAATTTACTAGTTGAGTAAGTGGGCATTTGCAGATCATATATTTTTACTGTTTCTTTGTTATTAGCATCAGAGTATTTTATTTCTACAGGAATGTTTACTGCATCAACTTTATTTACAAAAATGTCAAATTCTTCTGTTTCTGTATCATCTGAATCAATATCTCCAATGTAAACATAATTGCTTGCTGAGATTAATTCGTAGTCTTCGCTTTCTAGTAAAGTCATCTCTAAAAATTTAATATCGTTTGTTCCAGTGTTTGCTATTTCTATGGTGATTGCTCCTGGACTCTTTTTTTGATAAACATCTGTTTTCTTAAGATATACTTTGATGTCTGGCTCTTCACCAATTAATATGGCTACTACATCTTCAATCAAATAATTGTTTCCTTTTTCATCGTTGTATGTAATGTTTAGAGGAATTTTGTAAAGACCAGATGTTGCTGCTGGGTCAGCTATGATTTTAAATGATAAGGGTAATTGTCTGTTTGTTTCTAGTTGGGCAATCCTTCTTTGTGATGAGCTTTCAAATGGTGCTAGTGGAAGCGTACTTTGAGCAAAGTCAAAATCAAACTTAATGTCTTTTAATAAGGAGTCTGCTAAATTTTTAACTGTGATTTTCATCTCTGCGCTTTGGCCTGGAGCAATTGTATTTGGTTCAAGTTTAATTGAAGTGATATCTAATACTGCATCGTGAGTTTGAATGTCAACCATGATTTGATCGTCTGTGAATGAATTAATGGAATCTCCAATGTGTACTTCTAATTCGATTTCGTTTTCTCCTTCAACAGCATCTTCATCAACTTTGAATTTGAATTCCACGATTTCTGCGTCAGCTCCTGTGGCACTCGCTCTTAATTTTCCAATTGATTTTGTATTTACATCATTATAAATTGTGAATGGGCTTTTTGGAAGAACTTTAACAAAAGATTCTTGCTTTGCTTCTGCGCCAGTGTTTTCTATTTTAAATTTTAAGGTTACTATTTGACCTGGTTCAACTGGATCTGGTGATTGTGATTGCAGAGAAACAACAATTACAGGTCTTGTTGGAACTGCTAGAATAAATGTTGAAAATATAATTGTTAAAATTATGAAAATGCTTATGAGAATAAAATACTTTTTGTTCATTTTTTTAATATTGATTTTGGTTGTATATAAAGGCTTTGTTTTTTTGCTCTTGCGAGGAGTGTTGTTTATTTTAGTAGTAAACAAACCTTAATAAAGAAATAATTATAGTTAGTATATAATGGAGTTTTCAATTCAAAGAAAGGATCATGAGAATTTGTATAAGTTTCCTACTGAAGATGTTAAGTTAGCTAGCAGGTTTGAACAGGAGTTGCGTAAGGAATTAAAAGATTTTATTATTAGCGTGGTTGTTTTTGGAAGTGTTGCTAGAAAATCAACTACTAAATACAGTGATATCGATATTTTAGTTATTTCTGATGATTGCTCTTATGTTTTAACTGAGGCTTTAATTGAAACTTATAAAATAATTGTTACTGGATTAATTAAAAAGATTTGTCCTAGATTTCATGTAACTTCAATGACTTTTTCATCTTTTTGGCAACAGGTTCATAATGGCGATCCGGTTGTTGTGAATATGCTTCGTGAAGGATATGCTTTGTATGACCCTGGGTTTTTTGAGCCAATGCAAAGACTTTTGAAAATGGGTAAAATCAGACCTACTAACGAGAGTGTTTGGAGATATTTTGGAAGAGCTCCTAAAACTTTATTAAATTCTAGATGGCATGTTTTGCAAGCTACACTTGATTTGTATTGGGCAGTTATTGATAGTGCACATGCTGCTTTAATGAGAGCCAATCAAGTTCCTCCAACGCCTGATCATGTTGCATCGATGCTAGATAAGGTGTTTGTGAAGTCAAGAATTTTAGAGAAGAAGTATGTTGAAACAATGCAGAAATTTTTTAAATTATCTAAAGACATTACACATAGAAAAATACAAGAAGTTACTGGGGAGCAATATGAGAGATTGTATAAAGAAGCTGATTTGTTTGTTCGAAGAATGAAAAAGATTGTTCAGAGACAAATGTGAATTTTTAGTTTTTTTTAATGTAGTTTTATGATTATCTGTTAAGAAGTTCGTTTCTAGTTCTCTTGTTTCTTGCAAATTGTGCTTCTTGTCTATCATGTTCTTTTATTAATTCAAGAATTAAGTTTATTTTTTTAAGATAATTTGTAATCTTTAGTTTAATAGAATTTTTCATTTTTGTAAATGCTTCTTTATTAGTTAATGTTAGATTATATACCATCTTGTATTCTTTAGGAGTCATATTAACTGAAGTTATTTCATGAACAAATAAATGAGCATCAATTAATTCTAAATCTAATTTAAAATATTGGAAATTACCAAAGTTATCCATTCTATCCTTTAATGTTTCATCTATTTTATCTGTTTCAACTTCAAAAAATAATTTAATTTCTGATTTAGCTTCATTACAAGCAGATAATAAATTAGCAGGACTATCTACAATTTCTTTTCGAAATCTAGTTATTTTAGCTTTTACTTCTCTGTTAACAACTTGCAGTGCAGCCATTTTATCTTGAGAATAAGGAGTTTTGAATTTGGGTTTCTTTGGTTTTGCATGTCTCCTCATAACCCATTTTACTAATCCCATTTAAATTATTATTTTTGTTAAAGATATAAATGTTTTTATTTTAACACCAAAGATTTAAAAGATATTAGTTCTTTTTTTGTTTCTATGGAAGATATTATTATGAAGTTTGTTTTAAAGAATGCTCTAGATTATAAGGGTTCAGTTAATCCAAAGGCTGTTTTAGGTCAGGTTTTAAGAGAAAATTCTGATTTGAAATCGAAAGTGCCTAAAGTTCTTGAAGAGATTGGTGTGGCTATTGAAAAAATCAAGGGTCTTAGTTATGATCATATTAAATTGAAATTAAAAAGTCTTGCTCCCGAGATGCTTGAGGAGAAAAAAGAAGAGAAGAAAGTCGAGGGACCACTTAAGGCACTTCCTAATGCGGTTAAGGGGAAAGTTGTTGTTAGAATTGCGCCATCTCCTTCTGGGCCACTTCATGTTGGTCATGCGTATGGGGCCGCACTTAATGCAACTTATGCTAAGATGTACGATGGGAAATTTATTTTAAGAATTGAAGATACGAATCCTGAAAATATTTATGATAAGGCGTATGAATTAATTGAAGAAGATGCTAGGTGGATTAGTTGTGGGAAATTGTCGCAAGTTGTTGTGCAGTCTTCTCGTTTAGGGGTTTATTATGATTATGCTCAAAAATTAATTTCTATGGGAAAGACGTATGTTTGTACTTGTAATGCGGATTTGTTTCGTGAGCTTAAGAATGATGGGAAAGCATGTCCTTGTCGAGAACTTGATGTTAAAGAGATGCAAGTTAGATATGATAAGATGTTTGGTGAGTATGCCCAGGGCGAAGCTGTTATGAGATTGAAAACAGACATTACTCACAAGAATCCTGCGATGAGAGATTTTCCTGTTATGAGAATTAATTCTAATATTCATCCTAAGACTGGTAAGGATAAAAAAGTTTGGCCACTGATGGTTTTTAGTGTGGCAATTGATGATCACGATTTAGGTGTTAGTCATGTTTTAAATGGAAAGGATCATGCTGATAATGCTAAAAAGGAAGCTATGATTATGAAGTGTTTTGGATGGAGCGCTCCTGAGTATAAACATTGGGGGAGAATTAATTTTGAAGGATTACCTTTGTCTTCTTCAAAAACTAGAATTGCAATTGAGCAAAATGAGTTTAGCGGATGGGACGATATAAGGTTGCCTTTTTTACCTGCTCTTAAAAGACGAGGGTATCAACAAGAAGCGTTTGTTAAGTTTGCTTCAAAAATTGGTCTTAGTTTAACTGATAAGAAAGTTAGTCAGGAAGAGTTTTGGAAAATGATTAATGCGTTTAATAGAGAAATTGTTGAACCTAAATCGAATAGATACTTTTTTGTGAAAGATCCTAAGGAGATTAAAATCGAGAATGCTCCTACGAAAAAAGTTGAAATGCTACTTCATGACGATTTTAAAGAGAGAGGGAGTAGATCATTGATTGGTTCGAGTAAGGTATATATTAGTTCAAAGGATTATGAACTAGAGGAAGGAAGAGTTCATCGATTAATTGATTTTTGTAATTTTAGTTCTGCTGGAAAGGATTATAAGTTTGAGAATGAGGACTATATGAGCTTTAAGGAAAGTGGCGAGAGGAGAGGAAGAATTATTCATTGGCTACCTTGCATTGATGATGAAGTCGTTGATGTTGAAGTTTTAATGAATGATGGCTGCGTTGTAAAAGGTCTTGGTGAGAAATCACTTCTTAAAGTTAAGGTTGGGGAGATTGTGCAGTTTGAAAGAGAGTTTTTTGCTAAAGTGGATAAGATCGATGGCAGAAAAGTTAGTTTGTGGTATTTGCATAAGTGATTGATTTTTGTTTTATAATTTTATTTGTTTTATTATTTTTCATTAGTAATTGAATAGCTAGTTGATCATTTTTAGAATTGTTTAGAATTGAAATGTTGAAGGATGATAAATAGCTGCTTGTGAAATTGCTAGATTTAATAATAGTTGTTTGTCTTGCCCTGCTAATTCTTCTAGCCTATGATATGTTGCTGATGCTGATACTTCTTTTATGTCTTCTTTAAAGAATTCAAAGTATTGTTTGTAAGCATTTTGAATTGAAGTGATAGAGTTGTTTTTGTCTCTTAGAGGATAATTTTGTGAACCGTCAAAAAATAACGGAATTGATTTATTTTTTGAGGTTAAGATTGAATGATTTTCATCTTGATTACATTTTGTAATGGATGTATCAAAAATAATTGGGTAATTTGCTTTTTTTAATATTTTTTCATCTGAATTGATTCTGAAATTCCATTGAGATGTTGATTGGTCAATTGCATTAATACTTTCTTTAATTGTTCTTTTTATCCCATTAATTGTTCCTTGAATAAAAGTTAAAGCAAGGTCTAATTGGTCTAAATTAGGATTGTAGATTGAACTTAAACTAACTTGATTGTCTTGATTAATCCCAATTGTATTGGTTGATTGATTTGATGAAAGAAGATTTAGAAGGTAATTATAAACAGGCATTAGTGTTTGAAAAATGATTTTTGCTAATTTTAAAGAATATGAAGGAAACTCTTTGAAGTTATGATTTACCCATAAAATGTTATCTCTTTTGTTTAAATCACAATTTTCTATGATTGGATCTATTTCTAAAGTATAAATTGTTCGAATTGGTTGAATTTTATTGTTTGTGCCACTTGCTTGAATTATTCTAGATGTTTCTTGAATAGTATCTCTGGATTTTTGTAATTTTTCTATTACTTTTTCTATTGAGCTTTGATTTGATGTATCTGTTGGAGTTGTTGAGTAGATTGCGCAGCATTGTTTATCTCCTATTGAATCAATTTGAATTTGAGATTGATCTTCTCTTAAAATTTCTTGAATTGTTTGTGAATTGATATTTCCTTTTGTTTTAAGATTTAGTCTTGAGACTATTGAAGTTGGTCTAAAACAAACTAAATCTGCCAAAGCTATTCTTATTACCATTGATTTTGATTCTTTAATGTCTATTTTTAAAGGTTATGGTTTGTTTTTTGTTATTTTGTTAAAGATTAAAAGTTGTAATTAATACTAAAATAACTTTGTAAATAAGAAAGATTTAAAAGAGAATAAGTTTTACTAATTCATGCATAATGGCAAAAATAGCTCGAGATACTCCGCTTGCGGAAATTACATTAAGAAGGTATGAAAAACCAGTAGTTAGTGGTAGAGATTTAGTTAGAAAATTTTGTCTTTCTATTGGACTTTTACAACCTGGAGATTCGCGAGATATTGTAGTTGATGTTTTGATGATTTTACTTCAAGCAAAGCAGAGAAGAGAAGAGTTACATTCTGAAGAAGTTAAGTATAATGTAATGACTTATAGAAAACAAAATAATTTACCTATGCAAGGGATTGCGTCTTCAAATATAAGACGGCAACTTAAGAGACTTAAGGATTTACATTTGATTGAAACTAATGCTAATTTGTATCGAATTTCGGAGTGGAGTCAAGTTAGTGAGATTTTTGAAGAGAAGATTCATAATTTTTTATTGAAGTCCGTTATTTCTAGAGTTAAGGATTATGTTAAGAAGATTGATAGTGAGTTTAGTGAAATAAAAGAGAATTAAGCATATTCACCTTTTAATAATTTATCATAATCACATTTATTTTCTGTGTTACTTGCAAAATACATAGTCATATGTCCCATAAAAGAATTTATTCCAACTAAGACACCAAGATGAATTAAATTAGTAGAATAAGAAGGATTTGAATCTATCATCATAGGGGCAGAAATTGCTAAATTACCTGCTAGATGAGATAGTGAAACAAAAAGAGCAGAACCAGTCTTAAAAGGAGAATATTTCATACAATCTGTTAAAGAAACATTTGCTTCTTGACTTGGTTTGAGATATCTTGCTTGAGGAACTGCTACATGCTTAAAAACAGATAGTGCTAATTTTAGTTCTGATTTTGCTTGAGGAATTGCAAAGTCATAAAGAATATTTTTTGCGTATTTTGCTTCTGATTTTAATTTATTTACTAATGATGTCATTTTAATGTTTAGTAAGAATTTGTTTTTAAAGATTTGTGTTTTAAAGAAAAAATAGTGAGATTAAGAGGAGAGGTTTTTAAGTTCTCTTTCTAATCTTTGTAAATCACTTTTATTTAATTGTAATAAATTATTTGTTTGGTTTATTTCTTCTTCTAATGCTAATTCTTGAGGAAATTTTTTCTTTAATCCTTTGTATTTTTTTTCAATTTGATCTTGAGTTAAGGATTCATCATCATTTATCTCTTGGGAGACTCTATCATATTCTTCAAATTTTTCTAAGGTCTTCTTTTTATTTTCTAACTTAGTTAATTTTTTTTCAAAACTTTCTATTTGTGCTTTTTTAAGATTGATTTCTTTTTCCAAAGCTTGTATTCTAGCTTGAATCTTTTTTTTTGAATTCCTTCTTAAAAAACCAAACATTTTAAATTAAAAAAAAAACTAAATTATATCTTCTTCGGCAACTACAATGAAGTCTCCTGTTGCAATTACTGCTGAGAATGGGATTAAGATTTGTCCGTCTTTTGTTTTTTCTAGTTCCATCCTATCTGTGTAGCTTGTTGGACTTCTTAGAAGTAAGTGGATTAGTTCTCCAGATCCTACTTCAAAAATTAAATCTCCTACGTTTCCAAATTTTTTACCTGATTTTGATACAATTGTTTTTCCTAATAATTCTTTAGAATAAATTTTTTCATTATCTGCCATTTAATCACCCTCGTTATTATTTATTAATCAAGAAAAATCATATATAAAGTTTGCGGTAGTCGAAAAGAGTAAATATTATTAAGGCTTTAAGATATATGTAGAGTAATATGTATATTCATAATCTAAACCCAGTACTTTTAAGCTTAGGGCCGCTTGAAGTTAGGTGGTATGGCCTTGTTTATGTTCTTGGTTTTTTACTTATTGCGTATTTTCTTAAAAAAAGTAAGAAGGAACTGAAGATTAGTGATGATAATGTTTGGGATTATGTTTTTTATGTGGCTTTAGGAGTTATTTTAGGAGCTAGGTTATTTGAGATCTTTTGGAATCCGAGTTATTTCTTATCTGGCTGGAATATTTTAAAAATTTGGGAAGGGGGAATGAGCTTTCATGGAGGATTAGTGGGAGCTATTATTGCTAATTATTATTTTGCAAAAAAGCATAAGATTAAATTCATGGTTTTAGCTGATATTGTAGCGATTCCAGCAATTTTTATTCTTGCACTTGGAAGATTGGCTAATTTTATTAATGGAGAATTATGGGGAAGAGCGTTTGATGGAGATTGGTGTGTTAATTTTAAGAATACGGGAGGAGGAGATATTTGTCGTCATCCTTCTGTGTTATATGCGGCTGTGAAAAGATTTTTAGTATTTTTCTATTTGTTATTTTTATCAAAGTATAAGGAGTTTAAGCCTGGATTCTTGTTTTGGAATTTGGTTTTTTTTGAAGGTCTTGGAAGAATTTTTGTTGATTTTTATAGGGAAGATACACTTCATTTAGGATTTAGTGTAGGGCAGTGGTTTAGTTTAGTTATGGTTATTGCTGCACTTTATGCATTCTATAAATATTATAGAGCGGATTGTAAGAAGTTGTGGGGAAAATGAAAATTAGAAAAATTATTTTTGGCCTGGGAATTATACTAATGGTTGTTTTTGTAGTTGGATGTAGTGGTGAAGAAAGTGAAGTTGTGGCTAATGTTGATGGTGAGGAAGTTGAAATTGCAAAGGAAGCATTTGTTGAAAAAGAGTTTGATCCTACTGGAATTTATCATAGCGTAATTATTAGTTCAGGTTTTGATCCTGCAAGTCTTAAAATTAATGTTGGTGACGGAGTTGAGTTCACGAATGATTTGGAAAGAGATTTTAATTTGGTTTTTGAGAATGGAGATTTTGATGTGACGATTAAAACTGGACAGGTTGTTAAATATGATTTTTTGAAGTTAGGGGTTGTGAGATATTTTGAGGTTGTTAGACCCGATGTTGTTGGTGAGATTGTTGTTTTGGATGGAGAGTGAGTTTAATGGATGAAAATAAAAAGAAGATAGAATTGAGTGATTTGAATGATTTAAAAAAAACTTTTTTAAACATGCATCATGAATTGATAGAAAAAAGAGAAGAGATGAGCCATAGTACTTTTTGGGAGATAATTGGAGATTTTGCAGGTGAGTTGCAGTGGCATTTTTGTATGGAGAGTACAAAAATTGTTTTTCCGAATAGGGAAACTAGTATATATAAGATTTTTAGAAAGAATAGTAATAAAACAAATTACAATGGTTTTAAAGAGATAGCTGGTTTAATTGAAAGTAAAATAGATGAACTTTCAAATGCATATAAATTTTCAAATGAAGATGAAACCGTAAAAGAAGCTTTAGAATTATCTATGCTGCTTAATAATTATTTTAATCTTCATGGACATGGACGACTAAGAGAGTACAAAAAGTGTTTAGCAAGTATGAAGGATTAGTCATAATAGAATTTATTGGCGATTCTTTGTTCTCTATCTTTTACTGAATCTTTTTTATTTATTCTTGGTCTTCTTGAGGTTACATCCCTTCTTAAAGTGATGTCTAATTCCTTTAGGAAAAGGTTCATCCCTTCTTTCATGGAGAAGGGGCCTTCTAGTTTGCCGTTTTGAGCTGGTGTTCCTCTAAAGACAGCCAATCTATCTGAGATGTAATCTAGGAACATTAAATCGTGATCTACAACCATGATAGTTATGTCTCTTTCGTGAACGATGTTTTTGATGATTTTGGAAATTAGTAATCTTTGTTCTACATCTAGGTATGCCGACGGTTCATCAAGTAGGAATAAGTCTGCTTCTTGCGATAAGCAATGCGCGATAACGACTCTTTGAAGTTGTCCTCCTGATAAGTGGGAGAGTTTTTGTCCGAATAGTTTTGATATATTTAGTGGAACTATTAGTTGTCTTTCGTAATTTGTGATTGCTTTTGCTAGAAAATCTACAACCAGCATGTCTGATTTGGTGTTTAAATATTGAGGTTTGTAGGCAACTTTTACGTCTGTGTCTAATGCCCCTTCGTCTGGTTTGATGATACCTGCTAGAATTTTAATGAAGGATGTTTTTCCAATCCCATTTTCTCCTAGAATTCCAATTACTTCGTTCTTTTTTAATTCCCCTTCATGTGCTTCTAGGATGAAATTGCCTAATTTTACCTTGAGTTTAGGCCAGGAGATTTGAGTGTGGATGCTTGGAGATTTATCTTGTGCGTTTTCATATTTAATTGCTCTATCTCTAAATCTTACGTTTTCCTCTCTTAGGAAGCCCTCTAAGAAGGCGTTGATTCCTTCTCTTGATGATTTTACCCCAGATACAATTCCATAGGCTCCTTCGTGGCCATACATGATATTAATTAAATCTGTCATGTAATCTAGAATTACTAAATCATGCTCTATTACCATGGATGATGTGGTATCACTGGCTAGAGTTCCGATGAATTTTGAGATGTTGATTCTTTGTCTGATGTCTAGATATGAAGATGGTTCATCGAAAAGAAATAGATTAGCGTCTTTTAGAACGCAGGCTGCGATAGCTACTCTTTGAAGTTCTCCACCGGAAATTTTAGCTATGTCGTTATCTACAAAATGGGTTATGTTTAATTCTTTGATTATTTTTTCGATTTTGTTGTTTTTGTCAACTTGATTTAATAATTCTCTTACAGTTCCTTTGAAGGATTCTGGAATTAAATCTACTTGCTGAGGTTTATAGGAAAGAGTTACTTTTCCTTTAGATAAGTTTTGTAGAAATTTTTGAGTTTGAGTTCCTTTGAAATAATTAATGATTTCTTTGAATTCTGCTTCTTTTTTCCAATCTCCCAAATTTGGTTTTAAAACTCCAGCCATAACTTTTAGGGCTGTTGATTTTCCGATACCATTTTTTCCTAGAATTCCTGTTACCTTTAGTGGCATTGGTGTTGGGAGAGAGTATAGTTCAAATAAGTTTTCACCGTATCTGTGAATTGGTTCTTTGTTTAATGATTCTGGCAAATTTATGATTTGAATAGCATCGAAGGGGCATCTTGTTGGACAAATTCCACATCCTGTACAAAGAATTTCATCTATTCTGGCTTTGGTATCATCTCCTGGAACGATACAGTCTGCTCCTGTTCGATTTACGGGACAGAGTTTGATACATAGATGATTACCGCATTCGCTAGGATGACACTTTTCTCTATCGATTACAGCTATTCTTTTTCTCATATTGGTTGTTTTTTAGTTTATTTATATATAGTTTATGGTAAATTTGAATGATAAAGTATTTAAATTGAGTTGGTTTTTAGAAATTAATGGTTAAATGTGAAGTTTGTAAAAATACCTTAGCTACTCTTTTTTTAGAGAAAATTAAAGGCACTTATGTTAAAAAGGAAGGTTCTTCTAAGAAATACGCTGTTTGTTTTGATTGCCAGAAGAAACTTGGTAGTAAGGAAGAGATTTTGAAGCATGTTGAGTGAGGTTACAACTTAGCTTCGCTTAGTCACAGAATGTTTATAAAGACGTTATTTCTTAAACCCTTATTGCCCTTGTAGCATAGTCGCTATTGCGGTTGCCTCGTATTTCAAATAAGAGTTAGCAACAGGTCGCGAGTTCAAATGTAGTCACTAGCGTTCGATACTTTCTTCGCTTGGCTCTGAAAGTCTCGCCAAGGGCTCTTTTTACATAAAGTTTTTAATGGATTAATATTGGTTTGTTCTTATGAAGGTTTTACAATTAGATAAATTGCATGATGAGGCTCAAGAGTTGCTTGATAATAATTTTGATGTTGTTGGAATTGAAGATACATTTAATTCTAATGAAATTGAGGCTGTGGTTCTTAGAACGTTTAGTTCGTTTAAGAGGGAGAGGATGGATAAGTATTCTAATTTGAAATATGTTATTCAATGTTCTGTTGGTGTTGATAATTTAGATTTGGATGAGATTGCTCGGCGTGGGATTAAATTGATGCATGTGCCTGGAACTAATTCTAATAGTGTTGCTGAGCATACGATGTTTTTGATGCTTAGTTTGTTTAGATCTAAGGCGCCTTTTTTTGAGTTGAAGGGTAAGACTGTAGGGATTGTTGGGTTTGGTCAAATTGGAAAAATAGTTGCTCGAAAGTTACTTGGGTTTGAGTGTAAAGTTATTGCGTTTGATGTGATTGAGCAAGATGTTGCTATTTTGAAAGAGCTTGGTGTTGAGATGTGCGATATGTCTTGCGTTCTTGAGAAGAGTGATGTGGTTAGTGTGCATGTGCCTTTGAATAAGTATACGCATAATTTGATTGGAGCTAAAGAGTTTGCTTTGATGAAGAAAGAGTCGTTTTTTATTAATACTTCAAGAAGTGAAATTGTTGAGGAGGATGCTTTGCTTGATTCGTTAGATCAGTTTCGAGGTGTTGGTTTAGATGTTGATTCTGACAAATTAAAAAATAAAGAAAAAGTAATTAATACCATGCATGTCGCTGCTCAAGGTGAAGATTCGTTTAGATTACAGTGTGCAAAACCGATTGAAAAGTTTCTAAAAGATATTGGGAAGATCTAGAGTTTCCCAAATTCTACTTTCCTTTTTTGATCCAATTACACCAAAGTCTTCACATACAAATCCCACCAGTTTTCCCCTTCGAATTAATTTTCTTTTCATGATATTCTTGTTTGATTGGTGGTTTATATAGTCTATGTGAAGGTGTCCAGTGGGTAGTGGGTTTTATTGGGATTGTTAATGAGAAGATATTTAGCGACAAGTAGAGTCTTAAGTTCAAGATATCCTAAGATTCGGCATATATAGAGTTGAGTCGAATTCGTTAACCACTTAAAGTAGGAGAACTCTAACGAGATTCTAAAAATAAGGTGCTGCTTTTTATGATTAAAAAAAATCTAAATTATTATTAGGATTGGATCCCTGATTATTTTTGATTAGGAAATAACTTCGCTTCATCAAACGGTTTTCCAGTAATTTCAGAATTACGATGATATAGTCCGATTAATGTTGGAATAGACCAATCTGCACGAGCCAATTCCAATATATCTCTTAGATGATCTAGAGTCACACCATTTCCTTCTGGAACTCCTGCTTCAATAGTTTTTTCCAATCCCGTAACAACAGCATCACGATGTGCACTAGCATCATAATCTGGATTTCTATTTAGATTCAATCTAGCTATCCCAACATGATTACCAAAATAACGATCTAGTTATAAAAATTTAATTATTTAATAGTAATAACCTGAAATCAATCAACACTCTGTATCGTACGCTAACGCTATTGTTCCCCTTTTCTGAGGAAATGAACTACTAAAATAATTGCTACCTACAGTAAGCATTCTTTTAGTACGATCAGCAAAACCTTTTTCTCCTTCTGTTTTTACACAAGGATAATTACTTTTTATGAGATTTAAAGCAGCATTGAATTCACCCCTACTACCTACAAATGTTTCTTTAGAAGATTTCATAGAGAAATGAAAATGAATTACTTATTTAATTATTTCTAAAGTTTGAGTATAGAGAGGACAAATAAAAAATTAAAAAAATTACTTCCTTTTTACTACAAAGTAATATACTATTGCAGTTAAAATACTAAAGGCAAATGCTCCTACTGCCCACAATACTTTATGAACGTTGTTCATTCTTTTTTGTTGTGTGAATAAATCATAAATTACCCATACAAAAGAGATTATTCCTAAAGCCCAAAAAAATCCACCTACCATGTTTATTTCCTCCTATTTTTTTATAATGATGTTTTTTATTTGTTTTTTTTATTAAAGATTAGTGAACCTAAATAATCAATGGTTTCATCATAAAAGTCTTTTTTGTTTTTCTTGTTTTTTACTTCTGTTTTCTTTTTATAATTTTTGTGATAGTGGAATTTAGATTCTTTTGTTCCAAAGTGTCTTTTTCCAAAGGTCCCATGTTGTTTTATTTCTTGTTCTTTTGATTTTCCTTTATTATTTTTTTTACTGATTCTCCATTTAACAATTGCAAAGACGAGGATCAGGATTAATATTAACAATAACATTTCTTTTAATGGCTTGAATACTGATTTGTCAAATTTGAAAGTTGTTTTCTTATCAAAGATGGCAAGTCCAAATAGGTTTACTGCTTCATCATCGGCACCTTTTGGTCTTGGTTCTCTTATTTCAACCAGATCTCTATCTATCGTTTGATCTTGTCGAGATTGTTGTTGAGATTGTTCTTGTGATTGATCTTGTGAGTCGCGACCTATTGGAATATTGCCTGCAGGATTGTTGCCTCTAAAGACTCTTGCTGCTGCTGGTGCTGCGGCTGCGCCAAAGCCACCTGTTTGTTGAGCTTGCGCTAAATTTCCAATAGTTGCTATCATTCCTGATGCACTAAGTCCTTCTACTCTAAGGATACTTCCTTCATCATAACAAGTTAGTGACCCAATTGTCGTTCCAGCATCATTTCCTAAGCATGATAAGAAGTCTGTTTCGTTAGCTCCGATACATGTTGATGTGATGTTATCAGCGCTTTCTATTTCTGCATCTTTTACACAAAGTCCGTTTAAACCACTATCAGTTAAGTAGAGTGTTTTTGTTTCGCCAGAGAGTAATTGGTCACTTATGTTTACAACTACTGCTGTGTTGTTTAATTTGGAAATACTGATCCTACTTAAGTTTAAGAGTGATGCTGAAAGGTTGTGGGTGAATTTCATGATTGGGGTGGTTACATTATAAAATATTAATTCTTGGTTTCCACTTAAGGATTGGTTTAGTGTTCCATCGGCTAAAGTTATGTTTAAAGTAACATTAGCAGAATTTGTTACGTTTGATTCATTTCCTAGGATGAAATCTATTTCATCAGGAAGACCATCGCCATCGCTATCAGTTGAATTGATTAGGAACGAAGTATTTTCGCTGTTGTTAATGTTTCCAAAAGTATCGTTTACGATGAATGTTATGTTGAATTGTCCTTGGATGTTTGGTGTTGTGTATGAATTGTTGTATGTTGTTGTTCCTGTTACTTTCGATAGAGTTAATTGAGTGATTGTTGAATTTGGTAAAGTGATGTTTGCTATGGCTGTTTCGATCGCTACATCGTCTGTTGCATTTGTTGCTATTTCAATTGTTTGTGATACATTAACTGTTGGATAGCCTAGTTGTGAGTTAGCCGATACATTTGGCGCGGTTAAATCTACGTTGAAAATTCTGGTTTCGGAAGTGTTTGAGATTAAGACACTATCATTACAGCTAACTGACCAGTTATAGGTCGCTCCAATTAAAGAAGTGGTTAGAGTGTGAGTGAATGTTGTACCATTGGTTACGTTTGTAAAAGATATATTTACTGCATCGTTTAAGATGAAGTCGCAACTATCAATTTGAGTTAAAGAATCGTTTACTTGCCATGAAAAGGTAGGAGTTGTATCACTAGTATTGGTGTTGTTTGATAAATTGTATAAATCGATTGTGTCTGGTGCTGTGGTGTCTACAATAATTGAAGTAGTTTCACTATCATTTACGTTTCCTGCGCTATCAGTTGCATAGATTGTAATTGTATGATTTCCATCGGTAATGATGCCTGCGCCAGTGGTGGAAGTCACATTGAATAATGATGCGTTTGTATTTGAAGTTGTTAAATTTCCAGGATTTGAACCATTGGAAATTTGAATAATTACACTTGTTATGTCTGTTAGAGTGTCACTTACCGAGATGTTGAATAAAAGAGTGTCGCCAGTGGTAAAATTTTGGTTTGCAATAGGAGAGATTATTTGGTTGATATTTGGGGGTGATGTGTCTATGGTGAAATTATAGGTTTGCGACACATTATTTAGGTTGACACTGTCGTTACAACTAACTGAGAAATTGTAAGTTCCATCGGAAAGGGAAGTGGTTAAGGTGTGATTAAAAGTGGAACCATTGGTTACATTGGTAAAGGAGATGTTAACTGCGTCGTTGATGATTAGATCGCAAGTACTAATTTGAGTTAAGGAATCGTTTACTTGCCAAATGAAAGTAGGAGTTATGTCGGTTTCATTTGCTGCATTAGTTAGATTGTATAATTCGATTGTGTCTGGCGCAGTTGTGTCTACGATGAAAGTTGTGCTTAGTGAATTGTTAATGTTACCACTAGTATCGTTTGCTATCACAGTTACGCTATGGTTACCGTCGATTAGATCGCCCCCATTTATTGTTATGGATGCATTGTATAGCGATGCATTGGTTGATGATGCTGTTAAGTTGTATTTGATGCCCGTGCCGTTAGTGATTTCAAAGTAAACGTTGTTGATTGCTGTTTCATCAGTTAGAGTTGTGTTGAAAAAGATTGTATTACCACTGGTGAAGTTTTGGTTTGCTATAGGCGTGTTAATTGAAGTCACCACAGGATTAGTTGTATCCGGTACTGAGATATTAAAAATTCTTGTTTGTGATATGTTATTTAAATTTACACTATCGTTACAACTAACTGAGAAATTGTATTCTCCATTGGAAAGTGCAGTAGTTAGAGTATGAGTGAACGTAGTGCCATTAGTTACGTTTGTGAATGAGAGATTTACTGCGTTGTTGATATATAAGTCGCATGAACTAATTTGAGTTAAGGAGTCGTTAACTTGCCAGATGAATGTTGGCGTAGAGTCCGTATAGGCTGTGTTGTTGCTTAAATTGTATAGTTCGATGGCGTCTGGCGCTGTTGTATCTACTATGAAGGTGGTTGTTTCACTATCGTTTAAGTTTGCGCTTGTATCATTTGCATAGATGGTTAAAGTATGGTTTCCATCGGACATGGAGCTTACTGCTATGGTTGTGTTGTAGATGTTTGTTGCGCCGTTGTTTGCCGTTAGATTGAATGTTGTATCTGACGCGTTGGTTAATTGGAAAATCACGTTGTTTACTGCGAAATCGTCTGTGATTGTTGCGTTGAAGATTATGGTTTGACTTGTGGTGAAGTTTTGGTTTGCTGCTGGAGTGTTGATTGATGTGATGGATGGATTGGTTGTGTCTGTAGCAACTGTGAAATTGTTTGTGTTGGATACTTTGTTTAGGTTAACACTATCGTTACAGTTTACGGACCAGTTATAGTGGCCGTTTGCCAGAGTTGTAGTTAGGGTGTGGGTGAAAGTTGTGCCGTTGGTTACGTTAGTGAAAGTTTGGTTGATTGCTTCGTTGATTACTAAGGCGCAACTTGTGATTTGTGTTGTCGAGTCGTTTACTTCGAAAATGAATGTTGGTGTGGAATCTGTTTGGATTGTGTTGTTTGTGATGTTATATAGATCGATATTTGATGGTGCTGTCGTATCTACGATGAAGGTTGTTATTACAGAGTTATTTAGGTTACCACTAGTGTCGTTTGCTACTACAGTTACAGTATGATTTCCATCCCTTAGATCGCCGTTGTTTATTATTAGGGATGCGTTGTATAGGCTTGCGTTGGTGCTACTTGCTGTTAAGTTGTATTTTATGCCTGTCCCGTTTGTGATTTCGAAATAGACGTTGTTAATTGCAGTTTCATCTGTTAAGGTTGCGTTGAAGATGATTATGTTTCCACTTGTGAAGTTTGTGTTTTCGATTGGAGTGTTGATTGAAGTTACTTCTGGAAATGTTATGTCTGGTACTGCTTGAATTACCAACCCCTGAGAAGTATTTGTAATACCATCTTCAAATGCATCGTTTGGTGTTGCAGTAAAGGTCCAATTATCAGAAACGAAGGTATCATTACTATCAAAGACATGTGTTCTGTTATTGAAGATATTTTTAATTTGTTCTATTGAGAGCGATTTGTTAAGAACTAAAACATCATCAATTTGTCCAGTGAACCCATATGAACTTGAATAATAGATACCAACGTAAAGAGGGAATGCATTTGAAACTATTGCATCAGTTAACGTTCCCTGGGAATCTAATACGCCATCAACATAACATTTTGCTTGATTACTTGCAGCATTTTTGTCATATGTTCCTGTGAAAAGATGCCATGCATTATCATTGTATGTTGGACCAGTGTTTCCACAAGCTACTGCATCATTAATAATAAGAATGATCTTCCCATTATTAATATTAAGAGCATAATCACCATTTTGAGTTCCTGCAGCCAAATTATCTTTGTAAATTATACCAGCTGACCCATCCGTTGTTTTTATCCATGCTGAAAGAGTGATAGTATCAGTTATATCTAAACTTGCATGATCATCTATTAAGATATAATCATCTCCGCTACCATCGAAATCGTATGTCCCATTGCCATCATATCCACCAGTTGCATTCCATGCTGCATCACCGTTTTCTGAACCGTTGTTTCCATAGCCAGAATAATCCCAGCCATTGTCAGTATTTGTTCCGTTAACTTTTTCAAATGGCATGTTTAATGCAGCAATTGACGTTCCATTTAAGAACCAGTTGTAAATAACTTTAACACCATCACTATTACTATCGCTAGTTGTTACATGGGCAGTTATATTTTCATTGGTATCGTTTGTTGCAGGATTGGTTGTATTAATTGCGATGGAATCAATTGCGGGTGCTGCCTGAGGAGTAAGAGTAAAATTGTTTGTATTAGATGCTTTGTTTAAATTAACACTATCATTACAATTAACTGACCAGTTATAGTGGCCGTTTGTTAAAGCTGTAGTTAACGTATGGGTGAAGATTGTTCCATTGGTTACGTTAGTGAAGGTTTGGTTGATGGCTTCGTTGATTACTAAGGCGCAACTGAATGTGTTTGTTAGGGTGTCGTTAATTTCCCAGATGAATGTTGGAGTGGAATCTGTTTGGATAGTGTTGTTTGTGATGTTGTATAGATCTAGTGTGTCTGGCGCTGTTGTGTCCACTACGAAGGTTGTTGTTTCGCTATCGTTTAGATTTGCGCTCGTGTCGTTAGCGTAGATTGTTAATGTGTGGTTTCCATCGGACATGGCGCTGGTCGCTAGGGTTGTGTTGTATTGATTAGTTGCTCCGTTTTCTGCTGTTAAGTTGAAGGTTGCGCTTGAGCCGTTAGTTAGTTGGAAGATTACGTTGTTTACGCCTTGATCATCTGTTACGGTTGCGTTGAATGTTATTGTTTGTCCTGTGGTGTAGTTTTGGTTTGCTGCTGGTTCGTTGATTGATGTGATGGTTGGGTTGGTTGTGTCTGTTTCTGAAATTGTTAGAGTGTTAGAAGTATTAGTTGTACCATCTTCAGTTCCATCATTAGGAATAGTTCTTAATGACCAGATGTCATTTCCTGAAAGTTCATTTGAATCTATTAAGTTTTCTTGGTTGTTGTAGATATTTAATACTTGGTTTGCACTTAATGATTTATCGAATATTTTTAGATCATCTATTGAACCATTGAAATAGGAAGCACCTGAAGCTATTGAACCAACATAGATATCAGTTGAAGATGATGTGATTTCATCTAAATAGGAAGTAGTATTTTCAAGAACACCATCAACATACATGCTCATTGTTGAACCATCGTAAGTTCCCATTACATGATACCATTGATCTGATAGAGGAATTGTGTTTGAATTTACTTGCGCCTGTGATGACGCAGAATCATTTCTCAATAGAAGATTGAATGTAGGAGCATATAAACGAATATCATCAAAATAAGCTTTATGATTCCAATCTGCGCTATGTGCGTCTCTGGAATAAAAGATTAAAGAGATTGTTTGAGATTCTAAACTAGTTAAATTTTGAGCCACATCAAAAGAATAGTTTGCTGCAGCACAAGATGCTGTTGTTGAGCAAAGAAGAGATTCAAAGACAGGAGTGGAGCCATTATAGATTGCAACTCTTAAATTTGTTACAGTTGAAAATCCAGAGGTCCCTTTAGCAAAGAAAGAGAGATTGACTTGACTAGGAATATTACTTGGAAGGGTTACGTTTTGTGAAAAACCATAGCTACAAGGGCCGCCACTATACATTGTCAAAAATTCTTCTAAGTAAAAAGAAGGAGACGAATCCCCATAAACAGAAGTATCATTTCTAAAATAATAACTAGATTGAGCAGCACAAGATTCCTTAGTCCATTTTTCCCAACCATTAGTTGCATCAGATGTTGCCGATGCATCTGGATTGGTTAAATTAACATAACTTGTTTTAGAACTGGTATCCAGCAATAATTGATAAGACTCTGTATTTGAGCCTGCGTTCCATTTAGTAATTAATGGGCTTCCAGTCCAGTTATTAATTTTAAACCAACCACCAATAGAGAGTTGACTGATTGTATCCAGATTAGGAGAGTCCGTTATGGCAATTGAATCATTTATACCATCAAACTCATAGGACCCATTTCCATCAAACCCACCAGTTGAATTCCAGATTGCTTCTGTAACAGTTATGGTATTTGAATTTTGAGAATAATCAAAAGCATTGTTAGTGTCTGTTCCATTTATTCTTTCAAAAGGCACGTTTAAAACTGCTATTGAAGATGAATTTAATAGCCAATCATAAATCACTTTTACCTTATCTGAATCTGCATCACTTGTAGTTATGTGGGAAGTGATGTTTTGATTTGTATCATTTAAAGTTGGATCTGTTGTATTTATGGATAGAGTGCTGATTGTTGGCGCAGAATTAACTCCAAAGATTCTTGTTTGTGAAACGTTGTTTAAATTAACACTATCGTTACAACTAACCGACCAATTGTAATTGTTTCCACCTATAAGAGGAATTGTTAGGGAGTGGGCGAAGGTTGTTCCATTAGTTACGTTTGTGAAGGATAAGTTTATTGCATCATTGATAATTAAGTCACAAGTAAAGTTTGTTGAAAGAGAATCATTTACTTGCCAACTAAATTGTGGAAGGAAGGAAGTCGAATTAGTATTGTTGCTTAGGTTGTATAATTCAATTGTATCTGGGGCAGTGGTATCTACTATGAAAGTTGTGTTTAGTGAATTGTTAATGTTACCACTAGTATCGTTTGCTATCACAGTTACGCTATGGTTACCGTCGATTAGATCGCCCCCATTTATTGTTATGGATGCATTGTATAGCGATGCATTGGTTGATGATGC
>Ga0233437_1002727_pt1 | contig 25532 bp, 22 predicted proteins | sample SI_122_August201_FD_182714 | JGI IMG/M metagenome (GOLD analysis project Ga0233437, IMG submission 182714) | Seawater microbial communities from Saanich Inlet, British Columbia, Canada - SI_122_August2016_200_MG | ecosystem: Environmental > Aquatic > Marine > Inlet | place: Canada: British... | reverse complement strand
AATAGATACTTTATGGCAAAGAGTGGATAGAAATGAAATAATCAATTTGCCTGAAAATTATTTTGGTATCTCAGAAATTTATAAAGATGATTTAAAAATTAATGTTTATCCCAACCCAGGCAAAGGAAATGAAATTCACATTGATTTAAAAGCGAATTTTAAAGAACAGTTTGGAACCTATCAATTAAAAGACTTGTGGGGTCGATCAGTAAAAAGTGGCCGTTTAATGAACGGAAAAATTAACACCATTAGAGTTGAAGGATTAAAAACAGGAATGTATTTATTACAGATTAATATTGGTGATCAGAGTGGTATTCAAAAAGTGATGATCCTTGAGTGATAGAATTTGTCAGTTATTATATTCAGGATTATTTTCAAAGTTGAGAACAATCCTGGATTCTTATTATCTTTATAATAATTTACCAAATTTGGATTAATCAATTAAAAATTAAAACTCTATTTGGAATTTTTTATAAACTTTTTAATTGATTTTTTACCTATATTTGTTTAATTCTAATTATCATAAAAGCTAAAGAAATGAAAACAAAAATTTACAAGTATTCGTTCGTTTTTGCATTATTTTTTATGATGCATATTACAGGATTTGCCCAAAGCAATCCAGTTGCTGTTAATGATACAGTTATTGTAAAACAAGGCCATAAAGTATGGATCAATGTGATTCAAAACGATTTTGATCCTGATGAAGACCTGATTGAGGTCTTCGAAGTGAATAATCCTGTTCGGGGAGATCTATTAGATTTCAATGACAGTATGGTCAGGTATAGATGTAGATTTTATCTTGGTTGGGACAGTCTTCAATATAAAATCAGGAAAAAGATCAATAATCAATATCAGGATTCTGCCTGGCTATATATACAAGTATTAGAAAACGAATTACCTGTTGTTCAAAATGATACTTTTCCAATCATGGTTGGTGAAACCTTAGAGATAAATATTTTTGATCATGCTTATGATCCTGATGGAGATGAGTTTATTCTTAGTAAGGCTTATGATCCAAGAAATGGCGAAGCTGGTAAGTTATCGGATAGTACATTTTGGGTAACATTTGAAAATAATTATTCAGGATTTGATTCATTAAGAATATTGCTTGTGGAAGTTGCAGGCGGTTCGAGTTATGGATATCTTTTTCTAAATGTTTCAGCAAATCCCGAATATCCCTTTGCTTTGAACGATACGGTGAATGCCTTTCAGGGTGATACTGTTTCTATTTATATTTTAGAGAATGATTATGATTTACAGGGAGATGAATTAAGAATAAATGATCTTGATCGTGAATATACAAATGAGTTTTATAGCCATAATGACAGTGTTGTATTTTTAGTGCCTAAAGCATCAACTAATCCGGGGTTTTATAAATATTTTGATTATTTTAACCAGGAGTATGAAAATTCTAATCATATTTCAAACGAGGCAGATGTTTATGTAAATGTATTGGAAAATCCTAACTTACCTATTGCAATAAATGATACAATAACTGCTTTGGCCGGTTATCCAATCGAAATTCCGGTGCTTTTAAATGATTACGACATAAATGGCGATTCATTAGTTATTGAAAATGTTTGGAGATATGAAGATTTTGGATTTTGCGAATTCTCAGATTCAATCATTACATTTACCCCCTACTGTTATCTTACTGATAACATTGAACTTCACTATAGGAATGTAGAGAAACATAATTCAGCCCACTATTCAGATGTTGCACTAATTATTGTTCAAATAGTTGAAAACGAAAATCAACCTTTGGCAGTTGATGATGAAATAAGTCTTAATGCATTTGATCAAATTGAATTAAACATTCTTGAAAATGACATTGATCCTGATAATGAACCTATACATATCAACTATAACGGCCACCATACAGGCATACTTGATACTTCTTTAGATAGCCTGATTACAATAGTTTCCACCATGAATTTTAATGGAACTATTGAAATACCTTACACTTTTTGTCAAGTTGATAATCCTGCTATGGTATCAAATGAAGCAACAATACATATTACAATAATTCCTGATTTGACAAAATTCTATGGTGTTAACGATACCATTTCAACTAAGCCATGTCTTTCAGATTTGGAAAATATTATTAGTAATGACTATAATCCCGGTACAGATACATTATTTATTAAATCAATACAAAAAAGTAATTTCATTAAAAATAGCATTAAAAGCGATTCAATAATAAAATATTTGGTACAATTCTCTGCATATCATCCTGAAGAATTTGTTTATGAAATAGGAAGTAAAAACGATACTCTGACATCTTTTGGCAAGGTCTATTTCGACATTCCCGGCAATTGTTCAAGAATCAATTCATTGGATATCAATAATATTTTTGCAACTTTTAGCACCATTGGTTTGAACTTTTATGATCCCTATAATTGGGAAGAAGGGATAAGTAAATTCGAAGTACCGAAAGGGAGCGGAAAGCATACGGTTTTTGCGAATACACTCTGGATTGGTGGAACATCAAATGATTCCCTGTTTCTTGCGGCTGATAGATACCACGCAAATGGTGTAGATTATTGGACAGGCCCGATTTCAGATACTTATCTACAAGAGGATATTGCAAAATATCATGTTTGGAAGATAACAAGTTCAGATATTGATTACCATATAACGCATTATCAGGAACCTGATTATGAACCGATAGAAGACATTTTAACATGGCCCGGGAATGGAAATACATCTTTAGGACAAACCTTGCAATTGGCTCCGTTTTTCGATAAGAATGATGATGAAATTTATAATCCTTATGAAGGTGATGTTCCAATGATAAGAGGTGACCAGTCCCTTTATTTCATTTTTAATGATGGCCGTCAGCCCCATACCGAAAGTGACGGAAATCCAATGCAAGTTGAGATACATGGGAATGCCTATGCTTTTGATAATCCTGAAGATAGCACCTTATTTAACTCGATTTTTGTCCATTATGATTTTTATAACCGATCTGATAGAACTTATGATAGTACTTATGTGGGTGTTTTTAATGAGTTTTATTTAGGATGGTTATATGATAACTTTATTGCTTGTGATGTAGCACGTGGTTCAGCTTATGTTTATAATGGCCGGCCTATTGATGGACATGGAGAGCCGGGGAGCTATGGTGAAAACCCACCTGTACAAAGTATGGTGATTCTCGGTGGAGCTTTTATGCCTGATGATGATGAGGACAATCCTGCCGGAGGATGCGATGAAAGCATAAATGGCCTAAATTTCGGAGATGGAATTATTGATAATGAAAGAATGGGTATGACACGATTTACTTATTTTAATGGTAATAGTGGACTATCAGCATTACGCTCCCCAAGATATGCCACTGAATATTATAATTTCTTAAAAGGCCTTTGGAAAGATAATACTGAAGTGTTGTATGGTGGTAACGCATATTATCGAGAAGCTGTTGGCCCTGCATGCCGGTTTATGTTTCCCGGTGCATCCGACCCGTTAAACTGGGGAACAAATTGTGAATATCCGAATGGTGGTTTTAACCAGAATGGTTTGTTTTGGACTGAAGAAACAGTACCAAATGATCCGTCCGTTAGGCGTGGATTAAGCATAACAGGGCCATTTACTTTTACATCGGAAATTGTTCAATCATTGGATATTGCATACATTTATGCCAGAGATTTCGATACTACCGACAATTTATCAGTTTTTGATATTTTGAACGAAAGAATAGATACTTTATGGCAAAGAGTGGATAGAAATGAAATAATCAATTTGCCTGAAAATTATTTTGGTATCTCAGAAATTTATAAAGATGATTTAAAAATTAATGTTTATCCCAACCCAGGCAAAGGAGATGAAATTCATATTGATTTAAGAGCTAATTTTACAGAACAGCTTGGAATCTATCAGCTTAAAGACTTGTGGGGACGATCAGTAAAAAGTGGCCGTTTAATGAACGGAAAAATAAACACCATCAGAGTTAAAGGATTAAAAACTGGGATGTATTTATTACAGGTTAATATTGGTGATCGGATGGGTGTACAAAAGGTGATGATCCTTGAATAACATAGTTTGTCAATTAATGTTTTAGGCTTGTTTACAAAATAAGGAACAAGCCTTAATTTTTATTATCGTTTCGATAATTTCTCAAAGTTGTTTCAATAATCGGCATTTTTCATAATCAATAAAAAGTAGTTTACACTTTTTCTCTGTGTAGCTTTGTGTATTCTTAGTGGATCTCTGTGTAATAGCTATGCCACAAAGTTACACAAAGAATACACAAAGACTCACAAAGAGGAAACTGAGAAATGAAAAATGCGCAATAATCAATCAAAATTAAAATTTCCTATCCAAAGTATCCCGAACCCCGGCTAAACACACAATCGGGTTTCCAATTATATGATTTCCCGAGAATCATTTTCTGTAAACTATTGTATTTTTTAAAACCATTTTGAATCAAAAATTCTTTTGCAACAATATTGGTTTCAGGGATTGTAATGCTGTTTCCATTTTGGTTTAGTTTATATTTCAATAATTCAATTCCAAAAGCCGGCTCACTTGAAATTATTAATCCGTTTCCTAAATTTTCAATATAAAAACCCTTTAAATTCAAATTCTTATCAAACATTAATTTGCATGATGATAAAAAATATTCAATTAATTTATTTCTTTTTTCGCCTGTTACGGAATAATCTAATTCAATAATTTTAGGCAAATCTATAAATCTTGCTTTTTGAATAGGATACTTTATTTCAAACTTTTTATTTTGCGTTGAGGTTTTATAAAAATCATAAATAATTTCATTTTCAAAACCGAGTTTTCCATAAACATATTCCCCTATTTCCGTTGCAATCAAATTAAAAGTTTCAACCCGATTTTTATTTCCCAAATCAATCAGATAATTTGTAATTTTGTTTCCAAATCCCTGATTTCTATAACTTTTTTCAACTACAATATTTCCTATCCAGGCATGTCTTCCAAAAATCATAAGATTTCCAAACCCAATAACTTTCTTATTCACCAATAAAGTAAATCCTTTATAGAAATCCTGATCGCAAAATTGAAAGACAAATTTCTCAAAATCAAAATTCCAATCGTGCGGGAATATCTTTGATAAAATATGTAAATCTGTTTTTTTGTATTCCCGTATTTCTGAATTCATGGAATTACTTTTCCTTATAATGATATTTTACTTTGCCCGGTAAATCTACCGAAGGTAGTTTCCAATATTGATTTTCATCATCTTCATCGTTATCATCATCGTCTTCCTCGTCTTCCCATTCGTATTTTTTGATTTTTGGCCCTTGTTTTCTATAATAATATGCAAATATCAAGCCTCCCAGCAAACCACTCAAATGTGATTCCCATGAAATATTTTTTTCAGGGAAAAACTCGGGAAATATCCCCCAAATCATACTTCCGTATAGAAAAGCAATAACTAAAGTGATCCCCATTAGTTTTGTATTTTTACGAATTATTCCGCTAAAAAACAGAAAAGAGGCTAAACCGTAAACAACTCCACTTGCACCGATATGAAAACTTTCTCTTGCACCAAACCAAACCCAAATACCTGTTACAAAAAAGATAAGAAGAAATATTTTATATGCAATCTTACGATAAAAATAAAAAAGTGCTGCACTTAAAAAAAATAAGGGAAGTGAATTTGCAATCAGATGAGCAAAATCAGCATGAATAAATGGAGAGGTAATTATTCCGATCAGGCCGGAAACGGATCTTGGATAAACTCCTAAGTTCTTTAAATCAATATTGAAAACAATTTCGGAGAATTTTACCATCCATATTATAAAAATAATTATGGCTGGAAAAACCAGGCTGTGAATAAGTTTTCTTTTTTCGCTTGGCATATTTTTTCTTTTTCGCTCTACTCATCAAAAGTTATTCCAAACAGAATTCTGTCAGGTGATTTTAAAATAGTTTCTTCAAAAATTACAATGTTTTCGTAATATCATAAAACCAATCTGATCCGGATGTTACAGAAATTCTTTTAATTTCTTTTTGATTGAAGTCAAGTTTTTTAAGATCAATAGCCCTGAGAGTTAAATTTTGATAATCTTTGAAATAGAAAACCTTGTTTCCATGATCTCTCACCACCGACCATTGAGTGTAACCACCATCGGCTATTTCACCTTTCACAACATCAACATTATTAAGAATATGAATGGAGTTTGCAATGGCTTCCTGAAGTGTTTTTGACTCAGCACAATAATGGTTTAGAAAATATAATCTCACAAAGCGTGAAGGGGGAGTTGCATCTCCGGGCAAGCCTAACATTCCTGCACCGGCACCAGTTTGTTTCAAAACATCATCAATTGGTGTTTTATTTGTCAGATTGACATAGTTAGAAAGATTTATTGTTTGCCAATCAAAATTCGGATAATTAGTTGTCACATTGAATTCATTGTCATAAAAATGGGGTTCTCCGTTAATGTATTCAACAACCAGATTTTTCCCTTGAGCATCATGCAAAACAAAATGCACAGGTGGTATCATTTTGATATTTTCAACGAATAATCCGCAAACCAAAACCTTTTTCATTGCCTCTTTAACTTCATCAACTGTTGCACATGTTCCAAGTAACCAAGTGGCAACATCAAGAAGAGAAATTAATTCTTTTCCGGGATTCTTTTTTGGATCTGCATATTCAGTTCCGGGTAACCATAATGTTGCACATGATAAGCCTTTCTCATTTAAACCATCACTATAACTGTCCTTTCCTAATGAATTCATTCCAATAAAACCATATTTTGTTGTAAATAAAATTCCTTTAATATCCTCATTAATTACACTTGTAACTTCGAGTCCTCGCGGAATTAAACATATTTCACTTTTCAGATCAACAGCAAAATCCATAGTGCGGGCTGAAATTTTATAAGAACCGGAATTTGCCAATATAAAATCAGAGCATCCCAGGCTTGATCCGTAAATTGCAAAAAATGCAATTATCATTATATGCTTCAAAATTATTCCTGCTATTTTTTTCATAATTATTTAAAGTTAAAAATGAATTATTTATTTCAACAAAAATACTAAATGTTTTGATGATTTTAGATTTATGATTGAGCTCAATATAAAAAGGTATGGACAATTTAATAGTTCGGGCTAAAGCCCAGGTTAACAAGGTTATAACTAACTCCGCCCTTCGACCAAAGGAAGTCCGTATGGAAAGGGCGGGATTATTGAAAGCCAGACAATTAGTGGGCTTTAGCCCAAAATATTTAGTTTTTATACTGAACTCATGATTGAAAATTTTGCAAATAATTTAAAAAAAGACTTGACTTTTTTGAAAATATGTTGTATCTTACGCAAATGAAAATAATAGAAATGATATATATTAATTTACAAAAGCCGGTTCGAATCTTTTATTTTGTAATGTGCTGAGTTAAAGTTGTGTAGATGCATGTTTTTTCATGATTGCCTAATAGGTGGAAAAGAATCAGCCGGCTTTTTATAAAACTTAGAAGCTATGAAAAAGAAAATTTCAACAATCATTTTGGGTTTTTTCATTCTCCCAATAATTAATGTTACTGCTCAGAATGAGATAAACAAAAATTTTGAAAGAACTGATGATCTTTCAACTGTAAAGATTTCTGATGAATCAGGAAGCAATTATGCCGGAAAAGATTTGTCGGGTGCAAGAAAAACATCAATGGATGACTTCGCCGGAGTCGAGGGAAGCATGTATCTGTATGATGCCTGGAAAGATGGAATATGTGCTTTAAAGGATGGTTCGAAGCTAACAAACCATAAATTTCGCTATAATATTTATTTTCAGCAAATGCAATTCGCCTTTGAAGGGGATACATTAGCTTTCGGTGCACCTGAGCAAATAAAAACATTAAGCTTAGATAATAAAACATTTATTTATTCTGATTTTATTGGGGCGGAGAATGAAAAGGCAAATTCATATTTTCAAATCATTGAGGATGGCGAAAATAAATTATTGCTAAGACGTACAATTAGTTATCAATTTAAAGATAGGGCAGGTAGATCACCTTACGATACTTTTATCAGACAAATATCCTTTTATATGAAAAAGGGAGATAAACCCGCAGAATTATTACCTCATGGTAAGAAATCATTTGTGAAATTATTTGATAAAAATCAGGATAAGATTTCGGTTTTTATTAAAATAAATAAATTGAATATTAGGAATATTGATGACATGAAAAAGATCATTTCGTATTATAATACATTGAATTAATGAGTGAATGATACAATACTTAAATGATTGAATGCGTAAATGCTAAATCATTCTCCAATTCTCTTAGTCTCTCAGTCTCTTTATTTCCCATTCTCCCATTATAGCATTCTCTCATTCAATCATCAATAGAAAATCGTTGATGCTCTGTACGTCTGATAATTTCATCCTGTAACTCTTCTGTAAGGTCGTTGAAATAATCACTGTACCCTGCAACTCTTACAATCAGGTCTTTGTATTGCTCCGGATTTTTCTTTGCCTTTCTTAAAGTATCAGCCGTAATCACATTAAATTGAATATGATGTCCGTCCATTTTGAAATAGCTTCTTATCAAATGAAGCAGTTTTGTTAATTCGCTTTCGGTTTCAAGTAAATGTGGCGAAAACTTTTGATTTAATAAAGTGCCGCCGGTTTTGAGATGATCAATTTTTGAAGCGGATTTAATAACTGAGGTTGGTCCTTTAGTATCTGCTCCCTGAACAGGCGAAATTCCCTCCGACAAAGGTGTGAAGGCTTTGCGGCCATCGGGCATTGCACCCGTAACACTTCCAAAATAAATATGACAGGTTGTCGGTAAAAGATTTATCCGGAATTTGCCTCCACGAGATGTTGGTCTTCCGTTTATTGCATTATAATAAATGTCAAAAACCTTTTGTGTTATCTCATCAACATAATCATCATCATTTCCATATTTGGGAGTATTATTAAGCAAATCCGATCTTAATTCTTCATAAGCCTCGAAATTGCATTCCATGGCTTTCATCATCTCATCGAAACTAAGTTTCTTGTTATCAAAAACATGATATTTTAATGCAGCTAATTCATCGGAAATACTTCCAATTCCAACTCCCTGAATGTAGCTTGTATTATATTTTGCTCCTCCACAATTATAATCTTTTCCGTTTTTTATGCAATTGTCAATCAGAATTGAAAGAAAAGGAACAGGCAGGTACTTTCCGTAAATTCGTTTAATAACATTGTTTCCCCGAATTTTTATATCGGCAAAATAATTTAATTGTTTTTTAAATGAATCAAGTAATTCATCGAAAGTTTTTGGTTGTTTGGTTTTTAACCCGATATTTTTTCCTGTCTGCGGATCAATCCCATTATTTAAAGTTATTTCCAGAATTTTTGGTAGATTGAAATAGCCGGTCAGAATATAGGCTTCTTTACCGAAAGCACCAGTTTCAACGCAGCCGCTTGCCCCTCCGTTTCTTGCATCTTCAATAGATTTTCCCTGCCTCAATAATTCCTGTATAATAGCATCGGTGTTGAAAATTGAAGGCTGTCCAAAACCACTTTTTAATATTTTCAAAGTTCTTTTTAATAATTGATCAGGACTTTTTTTGCTGATTTGAACCATAGAACCTGGCTGCACAAGCCTCATTTCTTCAATCACATCAAGGATCAAGAAAGTGAGTTCGTTTGTGGCATCGCTTCCGTTTTCTTTTAATCCTCCAAGATTTATTAAAGTAAAATCGGTGTAAGTGTTGCTCTCTTTTGCTGTTACACCCATTTTTGGTGGCGAAGGATGATTATTGAATTTAATCCAGAATGATTGTAAATATTCAATAACCTTTTCTTTTGTTAGCAAGCCTGCTTTTATTTCTTTTTGATAATAGGGTAGGAGGTGTTGGTCGAGACGACCCGGATTGAATGAGTCCCAGGGATTGAGTTCGGTGATTACGCCCACATGTACAAACCAATAATATTGAAGTGCTTCGTGGAAAGTTTCAGGTTTGCTGGCAGGAACTCTTTTGCAAATTTCCGATAGTTTTTCAAGTTCCGATTTTCTGATAGGATCGTTTTCATTTTTTGCAAGCTCAGAAAGTTTTTCGGAATGTCGTTTTGCAAAAATTATTAAAACTTCGGCTGCAATTTTCATTGCTGTCAATTCTTCTTTTTTATCAAGAGCTAAAGGATCATTGAAAAAATCAAGATTATCAATTTCTTCACCGATCTCTTTTATTATTTCAAGAAACCCTTTTTTGTAAATTTTATCTCCTAAAACAGTATGTCCGGGAGCGCGTTGCTCCTGAAATTCCGTAAAAACTCCTGCCTCATAAGCGGCTTTCCATTCGTCTTTCATTTCCATGAAAATTCTATCTCTTATCGAATTTCCTTTCCAAAACGGAATGACCTTGTTTTCATAAACTTCCTTTGCTTTTTTATCAACCGAAAAAGACACTTTTTCTCTTCCATCAATAATTTTCAAGTCATCCAAAGAGTGAAGACAAATTTCAGGATAAGTGGGAGTTGCTTTTGGTTTCGGCCCTCTTTCGCCAACAATTAATTCACCATCATTAATACAAATTTCTTTGTTTTGCATTAAATATTTAAAAGCCAAAGCCCTTCTAACAGGAGTTGAGGTGTTAGCAGCATCATGGCTTTTGTAAAATTCAGTAATCAATTCTGCTCTTTCTGTTGAAATGCATGGTTTTATGTTTATGCTTTGTTCTCTGAGTTTTTTTATTCTGTTGTTCATTTTGGTAGTTTTAAATCAATTGATCAGTTCATCCTCCAATATTTACATTAATTCCATTTTTTAAGAAATAATCACGTATTTCATTAATTCTTTCTTTTGAAGTAGGTTTAATTCCTTTTAGTTTATAATTCAAATTAAAACGTTCATATTTACTTTCAGCAATTTTATGATAAGCTAATAAAAAAATGTTTTTATGTGTATTTATTTCTTTAAGAAAATCAGTTATTTGCCTGATGTTTTCTTCAGTATCAGTAATTTTAGGAATAATTGGAATCCTGATAAAAACTTCTTTTTTGCTTTTTGAAAGTATTTTTAAATTTTCAATTACCTGTTTGTTAGATGTTCCGGTGTATTTTTTATGCAGACCATCATCAATAAATTTAATATCATATAAAAACAGATCAACTAAGCCGGTAATTGATTTGAATATTTCCTCAGATGAAAATCCACTTGTATCTAAAGTCGTATGAATTCCGTTTTCGCGACATTTTTTCAATATTGAAATCAAGAATTCATTTTGTATTAAAGGTTCTCCTCCCGAAAATGTTACACCACCTCCTGATTCATCATAAAAAATTCTATCTTTATTTATTTCAAAATAAAGTTCATCGACAGTGATTTTTTTACCGATTATTTGTTTTTTAGAATGAGGATTATAAAATTTTTCAATCAAAGGATTTTGACTTTCAGGATTATGACACCACCAACAATTCATCGGACAGCCTTTAAAAAATACCGAAGTACGAATGCCCGGCCCATCATGTATCGAGTAATGTTGAATGTTAAAAATAATTCCTTCCATTTGAATAAAATTATAAATTGTAACTAATCAGTGTCTTGTCCCGAAGGCTTTCGGGATTAGTTCACTTTAAGTACTTATTATTTACAGAAATTTGAAATCAAAAGGGAGTAATTACCATATCCAGCATTCGTAAAGATGCCTGCAAAATTTCTTATACATTTTTACGTACATATTAGCAGTTTGTCTTTCCGCTGCTGTTGGAAATAATATTTTATTTGTTTTGCCCGACATCAAAGAATTGTATTTCATAACAAAAGTAATAAATTTTACATAAATTTGCTGCTTTTAAAAATATAAATTAAAATTATGAAGAAAATATTCTTAGGTTTATCAGCTATCATATTGATTATGTTGGTATCGTGTACTCAAAATGAAGTAAAAAGTGATTTAGAAAGCAAAGAAGTTCCTGAAGAAGTTCATAAAGAAGGTTTTTTTGAGGAACGCAGCGGCCCTTATGTTACAACTGGTTTTTATAATGAAAATGGCGAAAAAGATGGAACCTGGGCTAAATATACGGCAAGAGGTTTTATAAAAGAGATCACAGCTTACAAAAACGGCTTGAAAAACGGAATCCATATTGTTTTAAATAATCGAGGGATTGTGAGCATTCAGGAAAATTTCATAAACGATACGCTTGATGGCACTTTGATTGTATTTTTTTCTGCTAATAAAGCTACATCTGAAACACACTATCACAAAGGAATAATTGATGGTGAGGTTAAAAAATATTATGAAAATGGCTTAAAACAGGAATTAGCCTCCTATAAAGATGGTAAAAGAAATGGTATAACAAAATGGTTTAACAACAAAGGAAAAGTTATTGCAGAGTTTACATATTCTAACGGAAAATTTAATGGGACAAATAAAGTTTTTTATGATGATGGAAAACTTATGAGTACACAAAAGTATAACCATGATCAGCCAATAGGAGTTTATGAAGAATTTTATAAAAACAGAAGAACCAAAGTAAAAGGTTTTTATAAAAACGGAAAGAAAGATGGAAAGTGGCTTCATTATGATAAAAACGAGAATGTGATAAAAACCGTAACTTTTAAGAATGGTGTTGAGCAGAAGTAATCTAATTAGTGTCCGTCCATAAAGTCAAGAGTTTGGTTCATAATGTTCGAGTTCGAGGCTTTCGCAGTTTTGAAAATCAAGGAGTCTACTATTGTAAATGACTGTTTTCAAAACAAGAATAACGAAGAAGTCGGACATTATGGACAAACTCTAATTATAGTGAGAAAATTATATAATCCATATCGAAAACTTGAAGAATACAATTGCTTTGGTTGCTCACCAAATAATCCGATTGGTTTGAAGATGGATTTTTATGAGCAAGGTGATGAAGTAATTTGCCGTTGGAAACCTACGAAAGATTATCAGGGTTACAAAGGTGTTTTACATGGTGGAATTCAGGCAACTTTGATGGATGAAATTGCAAGCTGGTTGGTTCAAATTAAATTAAAAACTGCCGGAGTTACCTCCAAACTTGAAACCAAATATAAAAAACCGGTAATTATAAATAAGGGCGATATTTTATTAAAAGCAATTTTAAAAGAAACAAAAAGAAATATTGCATTTGTAAATGTAGAATTGTTTGATGGCGAGAATGTTTTATGTTCAAAATCAGTAATTCAATATTTTATGTTCTCAAAAAAAGTGGCTGCCAAAAACTTCGATTTCCCGGAATATGATGAGTTTTTTGAAGAGTGAAGATGATATCAAATAGCATCAGAAACTCCAGCTCGTTTTCAAGAAAGAGGTCTAATTAAAGATAACTAACAATTGCCAATAAACTAAATTTATTGGTAATTGTTAGGTGTAATTTTTGTGAGTTGTTAATCTAATGGAAGCCAGTCAATCAACGTTCCGTTACATTTAGGAGCATTTGGACAGCAAATAAATTCTTCTCTATTTTTACCCCTGAAAACTTTGTAATCACCAACAACAATAATGCTATCGCAATGAATACAGCGTTTTTTATCTGTCAACTTTGGAGTATCTTCAAATGGATAATTTTCGTTCAGATACTTTTCTTTGTTTTTAATGATTACTTCTTCCATTATAAAGTTTTTTAAGTATGGTCGCCAAATAATGGCAACCAATTTCTAAATATAAGTTACACTATAGTTTTTATTTCACATTTCATTTTGTAAAGGTAGGAAAATTTGAGGGAATGGAAAAAATGTTTAAGTAAATAAATTATTGCCATTTTTGCATTGATGATGTAGCCAGGGAAGAAAGTAATCCCGCGGATGATGCTAAGAATAGTACGAGACTCATCGCATTTCCCTTTCAATTTACACCAATTTTTATCCTTAACTCATTTATTACTGAATTTCGGATGCCTTTTATCAATGAAAGCTTTTATCCCTTCCTCAAAATTTTCACTTGCCGCATTCTGTATTTGAGTAAGACGTTCTTCTTCTATTTGTTCAGTAAGAGAATAATCATAAGTCCGGTTTAATAGAGATTTTGTTCTACCTATGGCTAAAGTGGGGCCAGCCGCTAATCGTTCAGCAATCTTTCTTACTTCGTTTTCAAAGGAGTTTGATGATACTACCCAGTTTATCAATCCCCATTCAAGCGCCTTTTTGGCATTTATTTCAGTTGGTAGCATAGTCAATTCGCAAGCCCGGGCATAACCAACTAATCTGGGTAAGAAATATGTTCCTCCTCCATCGGGTGAAAGTCCTAATTTTACAAATGCCTGAGTAAAACGTGTACTTTCCTCTGCAATTATAAGATCGCAGGATAACATTAAGTTAAAAGCAAAACCGGCTACAGAACCATGTACTGCTGCCAATACAGGCTTAGTAATTTCTCTCAAAGATTGATTAATTTTACCGAAAGCTATTAATGGAGAACGGAAATAAGCCGCTCTGTCATCACCTGCCTGTATGTCATTCAACATTTCTTTTATATCTCCACCCGCAGAAAACACTTTTCCATTACCCTTAATCACAATTGCCCGGACTGTTTCATCTTTACCAAACTTATCTACACAATCAAGAAACTCTGTTGCAAGTGTAAGATTAAATGTATTTAAACTTTCGGGACGATTAAAAGTAATATATCCTACGTTATTTTCGACATTACTGTGTACTAATTCTTTTAAGTTTTTATTCATTTTGTAAAGGTAGGAAAATTAGAGGAAATGATCGAGTATAAAGATCATAGCCCAAATTGCTATGATGAGAACGACAGTAACTGGTGTGTTGTTTTTGTTCTTTTCTAATTGTTATCAATTATGTTCTGTCGGGTATCTAATGATTAAACAAATGATTATTCCACCAATTCCCTGTTCAAACATATGATAGAAAGTATTTTTAAATTCATAAATTATTGAAGTGTCATGTGTGCCAGCCATAGCAAGTCCGTGTGGAAATACCCATAAAATGCCTATTAGTACGCCAAATTTTAATCCTTTAATAACTGAAACATTGCCTTTGTAAATGAGAAAATAAATATATGCCATTAAAAAGGCCAAAATAAAATAGGCAATTAGCGTAATGCCTAAACCATCATGATGTGCTTCTACATTATCATTGAAACCCGGTAAAATTAAATTGTGCCATAGTCCTCCGATAATCCACATTCCAAGCCCACTTGCCAAAGTTGAAAGTAATAGCTTTTTCAAGTGTGTGTGTTTTCTTTTTGTTGTCTCTACATTCATATTATTAAGTTTTAATCAGACTGCAAAATTCTTAAACAATCCACTTAAAAACTTGAATTAACTGACTATTTTCTGCTGGATGATGGCTTTATGCCAAAGGCGCTTTTAAAAGTTCTCGTAAAATGCGGTTGGTCAGAAAAACCACCTATGAAAGAGGCCTCTGTCAAACTATTCTCTTTGTACATGGCATATATTGATCTTATAAGTTTGCTATGAAGGACAAACTCCCGGAAGGTCATTCCGGTTTCTCTTTTAAATAATCTGGCAAAATGACTTTGTGATAAATGAACAGATTTTGCAATTTGACTAATTGGTAGTTTTTCACTTTCATTATGCATTATCAAGTCAAAACTTTTTCTAATACGGTCATCTATAATTATCTTTTCGTTGTTCGATGTTTGTGGAATTTGAGAAACTAAGTTCAATAAATTCTCAACTTTACCGGTGTCATTTTCTGAACTGTCAAACCAGTCTTTAAGTTCTTGCAAAGCATTTTCATAAGGCTTAATATCAAATTTTTGAATAACACATTTATTATTCGAAAGATTTATCCCTATTTCTGAATAAGGAACTATGTGTATAAAAGCCACAAAATCATTTTCACCACAATGCAGATTATAATTAATGTTTTTTTGGATAATTGCAACTTTATAGAAATCTTGTTTTTGGTCTGCTGTAGTTATTTTAAAAGGTTCTCCAAAGGAAATTAGGATAGTAATAGCATAGTGTTCATGAAAATTTGATTGAATGTTTTTACCAATGTAAATTCCACCGATTTCTGAATAACCTATTTTAAATTTCTTTTCAATCACACTGCTTTATTACTGCTTATTTTGGTTATCTTAAATGCCCTACAATGGTCTGTGTATGTGGCGATGAGCATTTCAAAACAACTCATTTCCAATTGAATATTATTGTCTCTAATATTAAATAAACAAGCAAAATTAAACTTATTATAGATGTAATTTTAAATCCTTTCTTTAATTCTATTTTATTCTGTCTGCGATATTTTGAGTAGAAAAAAAATGAAAGGCCGGTAATAATTATTGCAAAGCCATAAATAATATAGGGGAAATAGCTAATTTGTGCTAATGGGTAGTAAAGCCATGGAAATAAAGATTCAGAATCGCCATGTTGTATTTTTGCAATGAGATTTGCTATTGGAATAATTGCCAGGTAAAAAAGAAAAACAATTCCTAAATATCCGAGAACAACCCAAAACCTTTTTTTTATTTTCATCTTTTAATTTATTTCTTTTCCAATATATAATTATCATCATTTTTTTTCAATTCCCAGTCCTTATTTAGTTCAAGTTTCCAACCATCTCCTTTGATTATAGTGTCGGATATTTCAGTTGGTTCAGAGACAATAGCCTTTTTCCACCTTTTTCCTACTAATGCGTCTTTCTCAGCTGTTAAAGAACCCCACTTGTCAGTAATTCTAATATTTTGATAGACTGTACCAATATCTTTAAACGGGATCAAATCACCAGGACTAAACCTGATGTTCATACTTATAAAGGGTAGTGTTAAAGTTGGATTTGATTGAAATTTTATTTCAAGTTTCGCTAATAATTCTTTTTGTTTTCGTTCTCTTTCAGTTTCAAAATCGAAGATGTCCTGATAATAATATTCTTTTCTGTTTATTTCGATAGTTTCCTTTAAGTTGTCAGGAATTTGAACATTAAATTGTGTGGAGATATAATCAGTTAAATCGGTCTTATTGTTAATTTCCTTATTCCAGTTTTTATTTTTTTTATTAATGTAATAACCATAGATTGGTGTAGTTCTGTATGCAAATGACCATACAAAAGTTTTGTTCTCATATAAAGTATCAATTGCTCGAATGTAGTGATTTCTTAAACCTTCATCATCCCAGTTACTTAATATAGTTCCGGTGTATTCAGCAATACCTTCATTAAGTTCCATCGAGTTTTCACTTTCTTTTGCATTTGGAAATAATTGATGTCGGTATGCTCTAAAAAGCAGAGCATTTTTTATGTGTCTTGTTTGAGTATTTTCATCATTTGTTCTTAATGCCATTTTTAATGCTTCCAGTTCCAGTTTCAAATAAATCCTGCCATCCAGTTTGTCCAAATGGTTGCATTTTTTCTGTTGCAGGATTGAAAGCCCGACTTTTGACTGAATTCTATGAAAGAGTTCGTGAGTAAAAATACTTAACTGTTCATTATGATTTTTGGGTAAGGGTAATGGAACCATCGCCCAAAGTTTCCCATTCCAATTAATCGTCGTTTCAGCAACAAGCATTTCTTTTGGTAAAGCACCGGTAAATACTTTTCCGTTTTTTGATAAAACTTTGTTACTATCAGGTTCGTTAGCGATTATTAATTGATTTTTTTCGTCAACTAATAAAATCGGGCCATAAAGTTGGTAATTCCAAAGTTTCCCATTTTCTTTGGCTAAATGCTCTTTTAACTCCGAAAATACAATTTCATACTTTTGTATTTCACTTTTATTTTTTTCTTCTGTTTGCTTGTTGTCCGTATTAGAATTGCAACTTAAGAATGAAATTGTAATAAATAAGATTATAGTTTTCTGAATATTTTTCATTTTGTATCTGGTTTTTCCCTGCTAATTTTTAAAAGTTTTTTTATATCTCTATCAAAATCGCTCACAAACAGTTTGTTTTGAGCTATTTCCATAATGGAAACAGTTGCCTCTTTTTGCAACTCACCACTATCATAAGTATTATATAGGGCTTGCACGAAAACTCAATATTTTGAAGTGCTTAGTCAGAAAACGTCAAGTTCGAGGCTTGCGAAGTTCATAAATTCAGGAGTTTACTATTGTAAATGACTGGATTTCTGAACGAGCATAACGAAGAAATTGGCGTTTTCTGGCAAGCACTATATAAATGCTTTGAAATTGCCGGAACATTTACATCAAATAGTTCAGCAATTTTTTTCTGCGGCATCCAAATTGTCTCATTCTGCAAAAGCACATCAACCTTTATAGCACCATTAGGTGTTTTATAAATTAAAATTCTGATGTTGGATTATAGTTTGATAAATCATTTTCCCCCATAATTCTCATATTCCACTTTACTCATTTCAAATTCCGGCTCTATTATTTTTCCTGAATTTTTGATAAACATTTTCAACTTGCTCTTTATCAAGATTAGATAAATATTTCTTTATTACTGATTTTCACCAACTGGGCGTTTTATTTTATAAATCGAATTACCTTGTCTAAATTTGAAACTTATCTCTTAAATTCCAAAATTACCTTCACTATCTAGTAAATATACTTCAACATTTATAGGTGGTTGCAAATCCTGAAAATTCTCCGTGATTATACCCTCAATCTCGTTTTCATAAAAAATTGCTCTGTTTTTTTCCTTTTTGATCACATTTACTTCAATAGTATCACCATAATTCAATTGAGTATTAGTTGAGTTTAAATAACTTCGTCTTGAAAGTTCAACGATCTTATTTCTTTTATCAATTCTCTTTATCTGAAAGTTAAAAGTGCTTTCAAGAGGTAAGAAAGAACTCATTTCTTGATCTTCAATGAAGAAGATTTCTGAAATTTCTGATTTGTGAACATATGCTTGAATTATGTTTCCATTTAGAACAATTTCAACTCTCGTTATATTCGGGAAATGTCTTATTACCTTTCCTTTGCATGTGTCTCCAATATTGAATGAATTATAAATTTTCTCAAAATCATTTCTATAACAATCTTTTATGCTATATAAAATCTCATTTGAGTTATAATCAAATTCAATTGGTTTAACCTTAAAGGAGGAACTAGTTGGAAAAGATTCTTCTATATTACTGCAAAATCCCCACATCAGTTCTTTTGCATAAACAAAGCCTTTTATTCCAGAATCTATTAATTTAAACTTTAGTCCAATACCATCATAAACCTGTAAAACTGATGCCTCTAATATCTCTTGTTTGTTCGTTTCATAAAAAACCTCTTTATCACTTTTGTTTAGTCTTTTGATTGAACCAGTTAATCTATAATTTTCTTTATCATTCTTAATTACAACTACATCTATCTCCGACCCAATTGAATAATCTGTTGTTTTTTTAGAATTATCCCATGATAACTCTGATCGAAATATTCTGCATTCTAAGCCAGGTAATAGTTCTGTCGTTAAATAGTTATCTGTAATCTCCTGTACAATCGCCTTGTAATGGTGATTTTCTAAAAAACATTTTATTTTAATTAAAGGATTTTCAAGTCCTGTTAGTTCCCCATAAAAATTTGCAAATTCTAAACTAAACCCGTGTAAATTTACCTTGAGTACGCCATCCTTTTTAAATGTTTCTCCAAGATTTATGAACCGACTATAGGAACAATATTTTTTTGGTATAAATACTCTTTTCTTTATTGCTTTACAAAATGTTTTTAATCCTCGTTCTCTTCCTTCCCTATCGATTCGGACTCCATCAACCACAACTTCAATTTCTCTATTATCTTCAAGAGTACTTTCAATTATCAAGTATGGGTCTGTGTCTGTTTCTATGTTATTAAAAATGATTAAACCGTTTTCTTCATCTATTGATTCAATGTTTAAAATTAGCTCTACTTCAGGTTTGAAATATTTTGAAAGGTCTGGTAATTCTTTTCTAGATAATTTTGTTTTAGGAATACTTTGTTCTATTCCATTAACGTTTATTACAATTTCATTTTTCTGCACTAAACTAATTATTCCTATTATAGTTTTTTTGTTGTTAAAGGCTAATTTTATTTTCTCCCAAGCATTATATTGTACTTTTGCTAAGTTTGGTTTTAAACAGTAACAAGTTATTTCTGTTTTTTCCCCTTTCTCATCTACTTCAAATAGAGTGGTCTTTTTATTTATTTGATCAAACCCTTTATTTTCTTTGAGTTCAGTGGTGATTTCTTTTAAAATTGTGGCTCTGTAGCTTCCTCTTGCGAGAAGATATACAGCTCCATAATGTTCACTTGCATATTTTTCTGCCCATTTTGTATATGCCTCGATACCATATGCTTGGTATGTTTCAAGATTTGCGACTAATATTACTCCAACTTTAAGGTGTTCAGATCGAAAATTCAAATTTGTATATTCTTCTTTTCCTCGGGTTGCAAGGTCAAAGAACCAATTGAAGAAATTTTCAATTTCATTTTCAACTTTTCCATTAGGAGTTATTGTTTCAAGTGAATCACCTAGGTAATGCAATTCTGGAATAAGCAATGTTCTAAATAAGCCTCTATTTTCAGTTTCCTCAAATCTTTCAAATGATTCCTTTATTTCTTGTTCTTCTAATTTATATTTTTGATTAAATACTTTAAGAGATCTTCTATTATAATTTTTAATAAAAATTTTAGTCAAATTTAAATCTATCGCCTTTTGACTCGTTCCTTTAATGAAGTTTCTGGTAATTGGAAGAAGGGCTGTTTTGGTAAATGTATAAGTAGCATTGTAGAAATTTAAATCTTGATTTTTCTTATCAAACTTTAAGCAAATTATTGCTTCTCCATCTTCAAGATAACTTTCATCTGTTTTTTGATTTATCCATTTAAGTTTACAGTTTGGTATAATTTTATCTTCGAAACTTGAATTGTAATCATCTACTGCTCCATTAATTACTAATTCATATTTGCTTTCAACTGATTTTTTTCGAACCCACTTACCTAAAAAACCAACTGATGATAATATATCTGAAAAGAAAGATCTTATATGATTGTAATGCGTAATGGTATAATAGGCGATCAAAAAGCCTATACCTAAGCCAAAAATTAATTCGTACATATTTTTCCTTTATTAATTTCCATTATATTGCTCTACACAAGAAATTGAGTCACATATATATTCGAAGGATTGGTTCTTGTAAGGAACGATAAGCTGAATATTATTCAGCATAATTGCACCACCACAAATTTTACAAAACCTGTTCCCTTTCTTTATTTCATATAGCTCTCCGGTTTTTTCTAAAAAACCTTCCATATCTTCATTATAGATAGCTTTTATTTCTTTCTTCATAATAATATATTTGCTTCTTATATTTTATGTTCTTTATAATTTTGACTTTTCTTCGCCTTGTTGGTAACGGTAAGTATAAGAATAGTAGCCGATTGCGGGCTTCATCCCTGTCAAGTTACACGAAAGTTGAAGCGGGCTACAACCTCTGAATTTACTACTGTCTCGGCTATTATTTTTATACATTATTGGCAGCTGTTTCTATTATTTGGGGAGGATTTCTTTTCTCATCAGTTCATGTGCTTTTCTATACGAACCCACAAATCCGCCATATTCAGTTTCGGGGACATACTTTGCAATATACTCTTGAGTGAGTTGCAACCGTTGACCATCGATTTCAAATTTCATTTCTTTAAGCGTTGGACACTCCTTCTCATATTCAGTTATAAGGTTATCTAAATATTTCTTCATCGTTTTAATATTACCAAGTATTTCGACATTATTAGAAAATGTCTTATGTGTGGTTTCTAGATCATCAATTATTGATTCAATATCAAGTTGCGTAGTACTAATTTCTTCTAGTACATTTTTATATGTTTCAAATGACTTCTTTCCTGCTCGAAGAGTTCTTCTTTCTTTCTTTATTGTAGAATAGCTTTTTATAAGTTTTTGGGCAATTATTTTCCTTTCATTATCCAATTTTTCACGTTGTTCTCTGTGATATTTAAGCTCTGGATATAGTATTGAAAGTAATGCACCTAATACACAAATTGTCAGAAATTGGAATATAATTTTTAGAAATTCTTGACTAATAATTTTCTCATCAAGGAGAAATTCGGTGCTTAGGAAGTCGATACTTGTCATCATCCAAGCAGCAATGATAAATGCTACTCCTCCAAGAAATATAATTACAACACTTAAAAATTTTCTACTCATGGCTCAGAAAATTGTCATATTTACGTTATCTGTCATTTCTTCCTCCTCTTTCTAATTGATATAGTTCTTATTGTTTTCAAAGGTACTTAAATTAGAAATTGCTGCCAACGTTTTACAAATATGGCCCGTAGCTGTTCTCTTTCAGGATGTTTATTGATTACTCGTATTTTTATGCTACTACTCATTTGTCTTGATAACACTAAAGCGGCTATGGGCTATGATTTGCTGTTACAATCCGTTTGTTATTTATTTAAAATTTCCATTTTTATCAATTTTAGTCATAAAGATATCTCCTTCATATAAATCAAAATAGTCAACATTATACTCACCGGTAATAATAATGTCATCATTAGAATCTATTATTACATTTTTCCCTCTGTCTAGGTTTTGAGTTCCAAATCTTTTATACCAGATTTGATTACCGTTTGATTCAATTTTTAAAAGTACAATGTCACACTTAGTTACATATTGATCCGATCTGCCAGTAATGGTAAAACTTCCATCTATACTTTGTTTAATAGCATAACCATTTTCTGAATAATCACCCTCTCCAAAATCTTTCTCCCAAAGTATATTACCAAATTTGTCAGATTTATATACCAATACCTGACCTTTTTCGTATGAATCAAATCTTACTGAACCGGTTGATATCAAATCACCATTTGATAATTCAATAGTTGAAAAACTAAATTTTTTTATGGTATCAACTATTTTATTATCCCACATTTTTTCTCCATTTATATTTACTTTTAAATAATATCTTAAGAACAAGAAGCTATTATTCTCTCGGCTAAATCCTACGATTAAATAATTTCCATCCATGGTTTCTAAGAGGGAATAAGGTTCTTCTGCACCTTCATCTTGGTAAAATTTAGTCCATAGTGTATCTCCATCAGAATTGAACTTAAGTAGATAAATATCTCCTGATGCACCAGCTCCAAAACTTGAAGTTCTACCAGCAATTAGCATATTTCCATCTCCAGTTTCAATAATATTTCTTCCAAATTCGGATTCCGGACCACCATATTTTTTCGTCCAAATTGTATCTCCATTTGAGTCTGTCTTTATTATTAACACATCTCCTTCATTTGACTTGCCATCTCCATAAGTCCATCCGCTAATGTAAATATCGTTACTTGAGGACTGTGTAAGTGAATATAGATCACCTTTGTTCCCATTCATTATTGTTTTTCTCCATATTTCATCCCCATCTTTGTTAATTTTAAGAATAAAGCTTGTCGATGAAGTGTTTCCACAAATAAGCAGATTATTATCATTTGAAACAACTGTTGAAACATCATTTAATCCAATTAATCCCTCATAAATATTGTAATACGGACTTGCCTTAATTTGCTCACCTTCATCATTCTTACTACAGGAAGAGAAAATTATGACTAATGAAATTATTAAAATAATTATCTTTTTCATTTTATTATAATGGCTTGTAATATAATTAATGGTTTATATTTCTCTTTTATATCTATAAAAAGGTGTTCTTTACATGCCGGTTTGGCGTGTAAAACACCATTATTAAGATGAGTTATTATAAATTTCATCCAATATATTCTCATTATTTTTTATAATAATAACATCTAAGTTTTCCTTTCAATAAAACCAAACTGCAAAACATTACAAAATTAGATTTCCAACAAAGTAACAAAAAACATTTCATATCACAAAATAAAATATTATTTACTCTGTTTCACTTCTTCCCTACCAAAACGGCAAAGCACAAAATCTCAAATCTCAACTCAAAAATCTTAATTCTTCCTTCCTTACTTCTTGCTTTTTTTTATTTGCCAACTGCTCATTAAATCCTAAATTATTACAGTGTGTTTATTTGCTTTGTCAATTTAGTTTCATTTAAATACTGGACTACAAAATCACTTTTTCCGGCCAGGGATTAATTTTTGAAGTACCCCAGAGTTTATTGATATAATCAATGGAGAAAAAGTCTTCAAACGCATGAATCCAGTATGTCCCTTTGTCTGTCAGAGTAATTTGGTCACTACCATTTTTTAGAAAACCTATTTGGTTCAGTATTTTTATATGTGTCCCATATTTCTTATCAAAACTTGTATTAAATCTATACCGGAAATCGCTTTTTTTGAATTTGGTTTCATAAACCCGCCAATAAAGCCATCCGGCCATTTGCATTTCTTCAGATAAATCAATTGAAAGAGCAATGGGGGAGCCTCCTTCTTCTATAGCTTTGATATATTCGTTCACATTAAATGTATTAACATAAAAAATGTTTTTCAAATAGGAACTTCCGCTGGCACCAAGCCCAAGATATGATGGTACTGTTACTGAACAATATTTATCAACTCCTTTTTTCGTAAATGCCCAGACAGAGGAACGTTCAAATCCGGAATCATAAAAAATACCTTCAAGTATTTTCAGCAATTTCCTTCGGCGGAACATTGTAGTTAGTGCGTTGCCATTTTCATGAATTTCTCTACCCAAACGGGTATAAGGAAATCTGAATAAAGGGTAAGTTGCCACCTGTTGAATTCCAAGATCCACCATCTCACGGCTTGCCTGTTCAACCTCCAATTCAGTTTGCCCCGGTAAATCAAAAATATAATCAATATTAACACACTCAAAGTTTCTTCCAACCGCTCTTTCAACACTCTTCTTAACCTCCTTAACAGTGTAAGGCCTCTCAATTGCCTTCAGGTGTCGGTTCTGCATTGCTTCAACACCAATGCTCAGGTATTTTACACCCATTGCCTCAATGGAATTAAGATTCTCGTATGTTAAGTGATTCGGATGACTTTCCAAATGAACCCGGCATTGCATATTAAATCGTTTGTAAATATGGTTGATCATATCTTCAATACCCTTTCCCAACATAGTAGTTGGAGTGCCACCACCAATATAGAAACTCGTAACCGGCTTATTGGTTAGAACGGGTGCATAGAAATCTATTTCTTTTATAACTGCCTTTGTATAGTTATGACAAGCTTCCTCACTAAACATTTCCTTATTATACGGGCAATAGGGACAAATCCTATTGCAAAATGGAATATGCAGATATATTCCCAGTTCATCAATATCTTTGAAGTTTTCTCCAATTAAATTATAGCCTGGAATATTATTATGAAACAATATTTCATTTTGGCCGGTAAAGTGCCTGCTTATTTTTTTTCTTAGAAAATCAGAAACCATAATTGATAGCTTTTTAATTAGTTAATGAAGTTTCGTGTCATAATCTAATCAACTAAAATTCTTTTGTGTAACTTTGTGTTTTCTTAGTGAATCTCAGTGTAATAGCTATCTCACAAAGAATCACAAAGGAAGCACAAAGAACCACAAAGATATATTATTTTGTTGCGATACTTCAATTAGTTATTTGATGATGTTGAACTATTACAAAAAGTATCAGCATATTTAAAAAACTTAAGCATAAATTTAATTGCTTCTTTTTTCGCTCTGTTTAAGTATAATTTTGTTATTAATTCGTCTGTTAGCTGACATTGCTGATAATATTCCACGATACAGTATTCTCCCTGCTGCTTAATCTGATAGT
>Ga0233437_1002720_pt1 | contig 25603 bp, 21 predicted proteins | sample SI_122_August201_FD_182714 | JGI IMG/M metagenome (GOLD analysis project Ga0233437, IMG submission 182714) | Seawater microbial communities from Saanich Inlet, British Columbia, Canada - SI_122_August2016_200_MG | ecosystem: Environmental > Aquatic > Marine > Inlet | place: Canada: British... | reverse complement strand
GCATTAAGAGGTGTTGTGGATATTGAATTTTTCCTTTTTAGAGTTGCTAAAATTTATGCTTAAAAACAAAACCAACCCGAATTATGAAGTGAGCCATTTTGATGGAGAATGTTTCAAAAACACTAACAAAAATGTTTGCGTGATAACCATAAAAAAAGCCTGTCATTTCTGACAAGCTTTTTAATTGCAAATAAGTTTAAGAGCAAATGTTAAATTACTTTAACATTTACCGCATTCAATCCTTTTTTACCTTCTTGTAAATCAAACTCTACACTATCACCTTCGCGAATTTCGTCGATTAATCCTGAAACGTGAACAAAATGTTCTTTGCTTGATCCTTCTTCGCTAATGAATCCAAATCCTTTGGCATCATTGAAGAATTTTACTGTACCTTTACTCATTGTTAAAATTTAAATAATAATAATTGTGCAAAGGTAATGTTATATCGTAAAATACAATATATTTTTTCCAATTAATTTTCTTGTTTAGCGCAATTTTACAAAAAAACTCACATTTATTTAAAATCGGGTAGGGTTATAATCATAAATAATCTTTATCTTTTCCACAACTGGCTTTGTGCATTTATTTCTACATCCCACGTTTGTGGCGGGTTTGGTTTATATATTGGATCATTGTCTTTTACCGGAAAAGATTTTACAATTTCCAGTAAATGGTCAAAATTATGTTTCTGCTCCGGCGTATTTAAACTATCCAAAAAATTATTCTTTTCATAAGGATCGAGTAGTAAATCGAAGAATTTCTCCGGTTCCCGGTTCGAATCGACATATAATTTATAACGTTTATTTCTTAAAACACGGTCTCTGAAATTATACTGGTTTTCAACTCCATTTTCTGTTAAGCGGGCATTGTTTTGTCCGCCCATTCCGAGCATCCACTCGCGATTAGATTCTTTTGACTCCCCAATTAAAACATTTCTAAAAGAGTGACCATCGAAAATATGATTCGAAGTTTCTGAAATCTCTTTTTCAGAAATCCCCGCCAAATCAAGAAAAGTGGGGTAGAGGTCCGTGAAATCAATTAGTGCATCCGATTTTTGATTAGGTTTAATTTTATCCGGCCAGCTCACAATAAAGGGCAAACATATTCCGGCTTCAGTTGTTAACGATTTTCCACCTTTTATTTTATGACCGTTTAAACTGCCTTCGATTCCCCTTGTTGTACCATTGTCGGTAGTCCAAATTATTACTGTATTTTTAATGATGTTTGCATCCTCTAAAGATTTAATAATTTCTCCGGTAATTTTATCAGTGTAACGTACCATTGCTTTGTGTTTACCCAGGTTGGTATCGGCTGTTTCGTCTGGCGTATTCACCAACGGAGTGTGAGTTAAAACCATTGGATAATAAATAAAAAATGGTATTTCTTTATTCTGGTAAATAAAATCAACTATAAAATCTTTGAAAACATCGGGTCCAAATCTGTTTCCGAAGGTTTTACTTTCATTATTAGTATAAATATAAGGTTCCTGATATCTTTTTGAACTTGCCGGAATTCCTGATTCATAACCAGTCCACATGCAATATTCATCAAACCCATTTTTTGCTAATGCATCAGGTTCAACCCTAAAATCATCGATTTGCCATTTTCCTGCAATACAGGTTTTGTAACCTGCTTTTTTCATCTCTATTCCTATTGATGGATTTAGTGTTTCATCGAAATGAGCTCCGCCACCCCAACGCGGAACATCCCAGTGGTTAACCCAACCGTGTCGGAAAGGATATTGTCCGGTTAGCAAAGTTGTTCGGGTTGGGGTACATTGTGGCATTGCGTAAACGTTATTGAAAAGAATTCCACTTTTAGCCAGCGCATCTATATTTGGTGTCTTAATATTGTCCGCTCCGTAACAACTAATCCATTCTTTACCTAAATCATCAACAAGAATTATTAAAATATTAGGCTTGGAATTTGTTTGTATTTTACTGTCCGGATTATCATCGCAACTTAATTGAAACAGAATCAATAAAAGAATTACCAGATTTCTCATTTTACTTTTTATTAGTTAATAAATTGTATCAGCAACTTTTTAATACCCATAATTCAACCTTTTCGGAAGACCGCCAGTTTTGGTTTCGCCTGGTATTTTTAGATGCAGGTCGAACTGATTTTTGTATGAATAATTCCTTTTGAAATCGGCCTCCTTCCAATAATTCAGCTTCGATGGGATGAATTGCGCCAACACCGTTAATTTGTGCCAGGTTCGAAAATAAAAGAACCACTTTCCCATTTGTTTTCAGATGCTTTTTAACATCGGCGAAAAATCGTGGGAACAGTTCGGCATCGTAATAAATTGCCTGATCTAATCCTTCTGAATCTTGTGAAGCAGGCACCCACGGAGGATTAAACACAATTAATTCGGTTTTAGCGTTTATACCGGCAAACAAATTTCCATACAAAAGTTCAATTTTGGGGTGTATTTTTTTTATGTACAAATTTTCGTTCAATCCAATAATTGAATTAGGATTAGAATCGGTTCCATAAACTTTTCCGACCCCGTGTTTTATCATCTGAAAAGTGAGTATTCCACTGCCAATTCCAACATCGATGGCCGATTTTTTTTCACCTTTGTATTGTTTTAGCCAGTTATCAAAAAGTTCGAGGTGTTCGAATCGGGTGGGGAAGTAGGTTCCAAACCAGGGATGTATTTTTCGTTTTAATACCTGAATATAAATCCCTTTTTCGTACCATTGCCACGAGCTGTTTAAACCTTGAACTTGTGGAAATGGTAATAAAAATTCGTCTAATTCGGGATACAAGATTTTCAGCCAGCCAATTACCGGAGCTTTTCTTACTACTATTTTGTTGCTGTAAACTTTTAACAACAATCGGTGCGAAAGCTGCCGAAACGCTGCACGGAAATCACGCTGCCCCTGAAACGATTGATCGGAATATTTGTTTTGAATGTGTTTTTTCAGGGCATTTAAGATGGCAAGGCCGCTACTATAAAAATCAACAATTAAAACATAATTTCCGCAAACAAGTGTATCGATGGCAATTTGCGGATCCATGCGCCGATTATATGGAACAAAATCAATATCCGAAATTATTGGTTTAGGCCTATTTGCCGTAATTTCCTTTCCCGAAACGCTTACTTTTAATCCTGATTTTTTATTCAATTTATCAATATTTCTAGTCTGAATTTTTCACAAAATTTAAATCTGCTTCCACGTCTTTTAAAAATACATTCCAATGAAAAGCTTTAAACTCGGGCCATCTCGGTTCGTGGTGACCGAAACTTACGTATGGCATTGGTTCGTATCTGTCAATTGTTAGGCGGATAACATCTTTCCAATTGCCCAAACATTTTTCGAGATATTCCACCGATTTTTCTTTTTCACTCTGATTTTGCGAAAGATTAAAAGTTTCGAGCGATACACCTGCACGCAATTTATTTGCAAAATAAAAACCAAGATGACACCAGGTTTCCAAATCATCCAACTCCGAATTCAATGTTAAATTATTTTCTGGTGTTCGTAATGTATTAATAATAGTCATCGAATTGTTGCAATCTTCGTCGATTAACAGTGCAAGTTCCAGCGGTGTAATTAATTCATCGGCTATTTGTAAATCATCGTTTATTTGCCGGCAGTACTCGCTTATATTTAGGTATTTCGAATCTAAAGTTTTATGTTTTATCAATTCTTCGATCGAAATAAACGGCGATTTTTTATCGTCGAAACCATTTTGCCAGGGTGCTAAAAATCCTTCGCTGTACAAAGTAAAATCCCAGGTGCCTTTATAAAAAGATGCGAAGTACAACGGTACATTCGACGCAAACGAATATGCTTTTAATAAGTTTGTTCCATCAATATTTTTATACCTTCTTTTAATAGCTTTTGTAAGTGTTTCGTTTGTTTCGAGGGGATTATAAATGAGGCGTCCCCATAAATGGTAAAATAACCATTGTTTTTCGAATGCATAATTCCATGTTTTTGTTGGAGTATTTTTATGCGAATAATCTTTTGCCGGAATATATCCTTCAGATCCGACAAAATATCCATCAACATATTCAAAATTATTGGTGTTTATATGTGCCCTGATAAACTCAGGATTTCCCCAACGTAAAACAAAAAAATCTTCGTTTCTGACCATCCAGGCTATAAAATAATTTTCAGGTTTTGGCTCCCAAAAATCACGCATAATTGTTCCTTCATTATTCGAATGTGTTAATGAAAGGTTTGGTGTTGAATGTCCGTGCGACCAATTAAACTTCACTTCTACAATCGTTTTTTCGGGCAGGTCGGCATTATCTATTACGCGTCTCATTTCTTTGGGATCGCCTGCGAGCACTGCCCGGTGAATAAACTTTATTTTCCGGTCTGCATTTTTCATCCCTTCTACAAAAGTTTCTTCAATCCAGTCTTCCCGTTCGGTGGGTGTCATTTTAACGTCGCCCCAGTTCCCCATCCAGTCGGCAAGTGTAACACCCAGGCCGGTAAGGTTTTCATATTCATTTATTAATTGTGTAATTGATTCTTTTGTATATTTCTTTACCAACTCCGATCGATCGTTGTGAACTTTGGCACCATAATTTTCTGCAAATTCGGGAGAAACAACTATATTCCAGTTTACGAGGTAAGTTTCAATCCCCCGATCTTTAGCCATTTTAAACAGCTTTTTCCAAAATGTTTTCCATTCATTTAATTCATCGTCGTCAAATGGAGTGGCTTCTGGATAATTATTTGCCCTAATCATAAATGGAAAATTGTGGGTATTCCAAAGTGTAATGGCGTTGAACCTGTTTTCTACCATCATATCGAGAAATGTTTCCCAAAAATTTAAATCTTTGCATGTTTCTGTATGAAGTTCGGTTGCAGGCCCCGGTCGGTATGGCGACCACGGCAAATTGAATTTAATGGCTCGAAACGAGGACGCCGGATTAACATGACGCTCTTCAATCTGTGTGAAATCGTTTGAAAAACCGATTTGTTCAATCAAATCCATAATTCCATAAAGACAGCCTTTGTCGGTTTTACCGAGAACATAAATATTTTCACCTTCCAAAATAATTTTATATCCATCGGATAAAATGTTCGAAATATGTTTCGAAAGAACCGTTTGCTGAGGTTCTTTTAGCAGATTGTTTGGAGTTAAAATAAAAATACCGGTTTGCTGGTGGTCGTTTGCATCTAATTTTTTAAGCGAAATACCGGCAGTTTCTAAATGATTAGAAAGTCGTGATACACCGTAAGAAACTATTGTTGAATTTAAATCATAAGAAATATTTACATCCTTTTTTACAGAACATGATTCGAGAATAATCGGGACGATTAACAACGATAAAATTATTAGCTTCTTCATGGTTTCTTTTATTTAGCGAACGAGCAATTTTGTACCTGAACGAAACGAACCGACAATTAATATCAATTGTTCTTCAAAATGCCGCATAGCAAATTTTGAAGTTACAATAGCCTGAATCTATTTCGGGAGTTAATGCCGATAATACAACTAAGAAGCAGACTGAACAAAGTGAAAGTTTGCGACATATTGTTGTCAAATCGGTATAAAGCATTTTTGTTTCAAGATACAAAATACTTTGAGTAATTTTACCTGGCCCTCTTAATTCATTAACAATCTATGTTTTATTATTTGTTGGATGCCTGATTTATACAAATCTTGAAATTCAAAGCCTGAACATATTTTTGAGTCTATTGTTGATTTTTACGTATTGTGTTTGTTGAAATTTAAATATTTGTAACATGCGGGAAATAAGGACAGAAATACAAATTTTGTCGAAACCAAATAAGGTTTGGGAAACTCTTACAAATTTACCGGCTTGGTCAGATTGGAACCCTGTTGTAAATAAAATTGAAGGTAAGCTTGAAACAGGCTCCGAATTGTTTATTACAATGGCCGGTAAAAATGGTAACGATGGGAAAAGTTATAAATCTGTTGTCACCGAATTTGAAGAGGAAAAACGATTAAGTTTTATTGGAATTATGATGGCTAAATTCATGTTTTCGGCCGAAAGAATTATTGAACTGGAAGATTTAGAGGAAGGCACACTTTTTACTCAGCGAGAAATTTACAAAGGGCTTTTGGTATCTCTGTTTTGGAAGAAATTAAATGAACAGGCTGTACGAATGTTAAATTCAATGAACAAGGCTTTAAAGAAAAGAGTGGAAGGTTAGAGAGTTAATTCAATTCTTGCATGGTAATTTCCTTTGTATATATTCCCTTATTTACCCCTTTGTTAATATAACGTACCATTTGCAAAACAACTGCATAATCGATTTTATCGGTCTTTACAAATTCATAAAGATTCCTGCAATTTTTAAAAGCTAAATCAACAGAATAACCAGCAACAATTACATTCCAAAAAGCTTCTCTATGATAGTCGGGGAGTGCTTGTAGTTCATTTCTGATAACCTTAAATTCTACCGGCGAAATAAGGCTTTGGATTGCATGAACAAAATTGATTGTAGTTTCCTTTTCCATTTTTTTATTTTTTAATCAAGTCGTTTATATTAGTTTTATAATATTGTCGCAGAGCTAATTAATAGGCTCTTCATTTTCTAACAGATTAAAATTTTTGGTAAAAACCAACTTATAAAAAATCACTAATGAAATTGCCAAACCAATTAATGCAGCTACTGACGCGATAATTAATAATGTATTCATGTTTTCAATTTTTAACGATTTTTCAATACATTAAAATTACCGTAGTTGAGTGTTGGAATTGCCTTATTAGTTGCTGAAAAAAAAGGTAAAGAATGCTGATTTTAAAACCAGCCTTTTTGATTCCAGATAAGTATGTACGAAAATAATTTTAAAAATTTCCTACCCTTTAAACTAATTGTAATTCAAAACACAGAGTAACAAATTCTGAACCTAAATCGATACCCTGGATAAATCGATCTCTGGAAATCAAAAAAATAATATGAATAAAAAAGGATTTGAATTACTTCGCTCTTATGGAAATAGAGACTAACAATTGGTATAACTACTAATTTGTAAATTTTTTAATTAATCGCTTAAAATTGAAACTTTAAAAAATGATTTTTGATTTTACTCAATACAATGGACAAATTAAATTCAACAATAAAATTATGATTTTAAAAAACCAGAAACAACAAAAAAAACAATGCAGGTAAAAAACCTAATAATGACAACCCTTTTGCTTTCGATTGATATTTTTCTTTTTCGGTGGCGAAGTAAAATATCCCAATTGGTAAAATTGCGATAAACAAAACTGTACCCAGAAAATTTATAATTTCATTTTTATCAGTTAGAAATGTAAATTGATACACGCCCTCATCGAAATACCAGATAGCAAGTGCGAGAACCGTGGAAATAAGAATCAAAACAATTGGGAAAATTCGGCAACAGTTTTTATTAGATTTCATTTTACAAAAATTTAGTAGTTTCAGGAAAATGAGAGTTAACTATTTATTCTGCAATATCTTTAATTTCAATAGATTTTACACCAGTAGAATAAGCAGAAAAATACCCCAGCGCCCCATTGGTAAAATTTGAATTTGGATTTGCAGGTGCGGCCGAACCCGGATTGGTTGAAATAACTTCCTGAAATGTTTTAAAATATTCGTAAGCATTTTTATCCAACGAGTTCAATTCAATTGTTGCCGTATCGCCCGGTATAAATAGTATATTTCGTGGTTGGATCTCTAATTTTTGCCCGTCAAACAAATTATCATCGAAAATAATCAAATTATCAAAATCGTTTTTTAGTTTCCCGTTTTTATAAATTTTAAGCTGATAATAGTTTTTTACTTCAGCCGGATCCTCAAAATAAATTGTCACATAGTAGCCAGCATCCAAAAATGCAAAACCTTCGGAAAAAGCAGAAGTTAACGAATCGATTGTAACCGGTGGGTTCAGTTTTGAAAAAGCTTCGTAGATCTTTCCTTCAACTTCAACAGATAATTTGTAATTTTTATCGATTTGGGGATGAACATTACGCGATTTGTATAACCCCTTTTCAAGTTCATCTAAAATAAACCGGGCACCCAAATCATCTTCGAGTAGTACACTCGCATTCGAGATTTTTGTAACAGGCGCAGATCCAAAATAACTTCCGGTTCTCGAAATTTTCACTTCAACCGATACCGGGGTTTTGGTCAAATTCCCTTCGATTACAATAACCGGATTAGCTTCGTTCAAATTAACGTCGATTACTTTTTCGCATGAAAAAAGCAGAAAGGTTACAAGTATGGATATGTATTTTATTTTAGTCATTTTAACAAAAAAACTCTCGGCAATAAGCCATTTAATCATTCAGTAATTTTTTCTTTAATTTATTTCCGCCTCATTAATTAATACATTTTCGAATCAAAATTTAAACTTGTAGCTCACCGAAGGGATTGCTTTAAATAATGCAAACTGCACTGCTTCGGTTACATCAGGATTTTCTTCGTTTTGCCTGAATTCAATATAATATGCATTTTCGCGTGCGTAGGCATTGTAAACCGAAAAATTCCAGCTCGACTCAAATTTTTCGGTTTTTTTCCGTTGCCAGGTAATGCCAAAATCCAGCCTGTGGTAATCTGGCATCCGATAACCATTTCGCTCGGTATAGTACCCCAGGATTGTCCCTCCAATTTCGTATTTCCCGCTGGGGAAAGTAACTGCATTTCCGGTGTAATAAACCCAGGTAGCCGAAAATTTCAGTTTTTTGCTAATATCGAAGATACCAACCACCGATACATCGTGGATTCGGTCGTGCCTTGCCGGGAATGGGTTTCCGTTACTAATCTCGTCGAACTGCCGCATTGTTTTCGACCACGTGTAACTCAACCATCCATTTAACCGGCCGTAATTTCTTTTGAATAAGAACTCAGCTCCATAAGCCCAACCTCGCCCAAAAACCAACTCTGCTTCAACAGTGGAGTTAAAAACCAGTTCTGCGCCATTTTTATAGTCAATCTGATTTTTCAAATCTTTATAATATATTTCAACCGACGACTCAAATTCATTGTCTTTAAAATTCCGAAAATAACCTAAGGAAAGCTGATCCGAAATCTGGGGTTTTACATTATTACTGCTTGGTAACCACAAATCGGTAGGTGTTGTTGTTGTAGAATTCGACAATAAATGCAAAAACTGGTGGATTCGGTTGAAAGAAGCTTTTACTGAACTTTTTTTATTTAAAATATAATTAATCCCAAGACGCGGTTCTACTCCACCCTGAGTTTTAACAAACCCAAAATCCTCTTTTTCAATTGTATTCGTCAACTCGCCATTTTCGTTAAATTCGTAAAATTCACCCGGACCGGTATTACTAAAAAATGCCAAACGCAAACCGTAGTACAATTTTATTTTTTCCGAAATATTTTGACTGTTTGAAATGTATGCAGCCCATTCAATGGCCCTGCGCCTTGAAATCTCTTCGGGCGTAAAGGCCGAACTTTCGGGAACAGAAATTTCGCCTGGTAAAATATTGTGATAAATAATGTTACCTCCATATTTCAAGGTGTTCTTTGCATTAGCATAATATGTAAAATCCTGTTTCAGGTTCCAGTCGTGAATTTCGGAACGAATTGCAATTTCAAGGTCACCCTGGATATTTATTTCATACGAATAATTGCTAAAAATCAATGAAGTATTTGAGAACAATTTTTCGCTAAAATTATGGTTCCAACGGAGGGTTCCGGTAACACTTCCCCAGTCGAAACCAAATTGATCGGAAAAACCAAAATTATCGCGGCCAAAATAACCAGAAAGAAAAATACGGTTGTTGTCGTTTATTTTATAATTGGTTTTGAGGTTTAAATCGTAGAAATAAAGTTGTGATTTTTTTAAATCCTCGTCTTTTGCAAAAACGAGGAACATGTCGGCATAAGTTCGGCGGCCACTAATTATAAACGAGCTTTTGTCTTTTACCAGTGGCCCTTCAACGGCGAGGTTCGATGAAATCAAGCCCACATTTCCTGTAACACCAAAATTTTTCAGGTTTCCCTCTTTCATTTTTATATCGAAAACCGAAGAAGCCCGCCCCCCAAACTCTGCCGGAATTGAACCTTTCATCAGGTTGGCACCTTTTATAGCTTCAGAATTAAAAACCGAAAAAAACCCCAACAAATGAGAAGCATTGTAAACAGGAGCTTCATCGAGCAAAATCAGGTTTTGATCAATTCCACCACCGCGAACATAAAATCCTGAATTACCTTCGCCAGCCGATTTTACTCCCGGCGTTAACTGTATTGTTTTTAAAATATCGCGTTCCCCAAAAATTACCGGAATACTTTCGATTTGTTTTGGCGACATTTTTACATTGCCCATTTCAACCGACGAAATATTTCTATCTGCACGCTCACCGGTAACAACAACGTTACCAATTTCATAACTTTTCTCGCTCAATTCCACGTCCAGCTTAATATTTTCATTTAAACTAATTTTAATAAACTGTGGTTCGTATCCTACAAACTGAAAACGGATTGTAAAATTATCCCCTGGAAGTGTTAATGAATAAAAACCATAATTGTTGGAAACAGAACCTGTATTTTGCAAATTTTCTACAATTACCGAAGCACCAATTAAATCTTCGCCAGTATCCGCATCTTTTATACTTCCGCTTAAAACAAATTTTGTTTGCGCATTAGCATAAACAAATGCAAAAATAAATACACCTATTAAAATAATTTTTCTGAACATATTTTTACTAAAGAATGCCAAAAATAGAAATAAAACCCGGTAATTTTAAATCCGGCCAAACTTTGAAACAATGCGGTAATTAGCGAATGTTTTAAGAATCTGAATTTAAAGCAAATACTAAAAATCCTGAAGTACCAAGTACCAAAATACAAACCTGTGCGGCTGTTCGGATAGGCACAAATTGAGTTTTGTTTTTTGTGAACCAAAAGTAAAAATAATTAATTCCATAGTTCCCGAAACATTTAGTTAACCAGCTAATTTATAATCTATTAAGTTTATTTTTTCATCAAATTTTTTAAGGCTAAACTATTTATAAACAAATACTTAAAGACCACAGTTCAGATTTAGGTGCGTGAAGAACATTTTAACCTGTATTTCGCCCTCTTGATTGTTAATAAATTATTGCTAATTTTGGTCACCTTTTCAAAACTTTTTGTTCGAAAGAGGCTAAAAATAATTCAATAATAATATATATAATGAAAGTTTATAAGACCGACGAGATTCGCAACATTGCCTTAATAGGTAATGCCGGCAGTGGGAAAACCACCCTTGCAGAAGCAATGCTTTTCGAGGGTGGAGTTATTAATCGTAGAGGTGAAGTTACCGCTAAAAACACGGTTTCTGACCATAACCAAATTGAACAGGATTATGGCAACTCGGTTTTCCCGACCCTCTTATATACAGAATTTAACGGGAAAAAAATAAATATTCTCGATACCCCAGGAATGGACGATCTTTGTGGTGGAGTAGTTTCGTCGCTTTATATTTCTGCACTTGGGGCATTAATGATTAATGCAACCAATGGTGTTGAAGCTGGCACCGATAGTGCCGGACGACATGCTGAAGCAGCTAACACCCCGTTAGTATTTGTTTTTAATCAGTTAGACCACGACAATTCCAATTTCGAAGCTGCTTTAGATCAGTGTAAAACTTCTTTTGGGAAAAAAGTTACCGTTGTACAATACCCAGTAGATTCCGGCCCAACTTTCTCTTCAATTATTGATGTATTGAAGATGAAAATGTACAAATACGGCCCTGATGGTGGAGAACCAGAAATTCTCGATATCCCTGATTCAGAAATGGAAAAGGCGGAAGAACTGCACAACGAGCTGGTTGAAATGGCCGCAGAAAACGAAGAAGCCCTGATGGAATTGTATTTCGACAAAGGTAGCCTGACAGAAGACGAAATGCGCCAGGGAATGAAACTTGGAATGTTGGAACGCGATCTTTTCCCTGTATTTTGTACAGGAGCCAAAAAAAATATTGGCGTTGGCCGTTTATTGGAATTTATTGCAAATATTGCCCCTGGCCCAAACGAAAAAAAGATGTGCCCAATTGAAAGTGGCAAAGAAGTTAAAATGGATGAATCGGATTCTCCCAGCTTGTTTGTTTTTAAAACTGCCATTGAATCGCACGTTGGTGAAATTACTTATTTTAAAGTAATGTCAGGTAAAATTCACGAAGGGCTTGACTTAATAAACTCGTCAACTGGGAATAAAGAACGATTGTCGCAGGTTTTTGTTTCGGCTGGAAAAACCCGCGAAAAGGTTGATGAATTAGTTGCCGGTGATCTTGGTTGTACGGTTAAATTAAAAGATACTAAATACAACCAAACTTTAACTACCAAAGAAGCGGACACAAAGTTTGAACCCATTGTTTTCCCTACTTCGAGGCACACTGTTGCAATGAAAGCCGAGAATGATTCGGATGATGAAAAAGTAGGCGAAATTTTAAATAAAATTAAATACGAAGATCCCACTTTTGTTATTGAATATTCGAAAGAATTAAAACAATTGCTGGTTCACGGACAAGGAGAATATCATTTAAATATTTTAAAATGGTATTTCGACGTTATTCACAAAATTGAGGTTAATTACCTTCAGCCAAAAATTCCTTACCGCGAAACTATTACTAAATCGGCACAGGCTGATTATAGGCACAAAAAACAATCGGGGGGTGCCGGGCAATTTGGCGAAGTTCACATGATTATCGAACCATACACAGAAGGCTCTGAACCAAAAAAAATGTTCAAGTTTGGCGAAAAAGAACAAAAACTTGCACTTCGTGATATTCAGGAACATACACTTCCCTGGGGAGGAAAGTTAATTTTTATAAACAGCATTGTTGGTGGTTCAATCGATGCCCGTTTCCTTCCGGCAATACTTAAAGGTATTATGGAAAAAATGGAAGAAGGACCACTTACCGGTTCATATGCCCGAGATATCCGCGTTTATATTTACGATGGTAAAATGCACCCGGTTGACTCAAACGAAATTTCGTTTAAACTGGCGGGCCGGAATGCTTTTAGCATGGCATTTAAAAATGCAGGGGCAAAAATCCTTGAACCAATTTATGACCTTAATGTTTGGGTTCCTTCAGACAGAATGGGTGATGTAATGAGCGACCTGCAGGGACGACGGGCAATGATTATGGGAATGGGATCGGAAAAAGGTATGGAAAAAATCACTGCAAAAGTTCCTTTAAAAGAAATGAATAAATACACAACATCTCTTAGTTCTGTTACCGGGGGACGCGGTGTATTTAATATTGCTTATGGTGAGTACGAAAAAGTTCCTTCGGATGTACAGGATGAATTATTAAAAGCATACGCAAAAGAACAGGAGGAGGAATAAATATTTTAGCTTCTATTTTAATAAAAAAATTAGCCCCGGTCGGAAAGGATCGGGGTTTTATATTTCAGCCATTTTACGCAGGAATTTAAAGAAAATAGAATATTTATCAAATATGTTCAAATATTAAAATTGTCTGTTAATTTTACCACTAAAAATTTCAGTTATTTTAAAAATTAATAAAAATAATTATCGGGCAGATGAAAACATTCTCTGGGAAAATTTTGGGGAAATTAGGATGGAAAATAAAAGGTGATTTTCCGAATATAAAAAAATCGGTAACAATTTTTGCACCACACACGGCACATATCGATGCTATTTATGGAAAGCTGGGATTTACTGAGTTGGGCGTTAAATATAAGTTCCTTTCGAAAAAAGAACTTTTCTTTTTTCCTATGAACCTGGTAATGAAAAAATTCGGTTCTATTCCTGTTAGAGGTGTAAAAAATAAAAATGCAATTTATCAGGTTGTTGATTTGTTTAACGATGCCGATGAATTGCATATTGTAGTCTCGCCAGAAGGTTGGATTAAAAGGGTCACAAAATGGAACAAGGGGTTTTATTACATGGCTTCAAAAGCTAAGGTCCCAATTGTAGTTGCGTATCTCGATTACAAGGAAAAAACAATGGGAGTAAAAGGTGTAATTTATGATACCGACGATTTTAAAACGGTAATGCAACAAATAAATACGCTGTACAATGATGTGACTGGTAAATGCCCGGAACAGTTTGCCCTTCAGGAAATCGAATAGTTTATCATTTGTTAGAATTTGTCACCAGTATGACTTTAGTTGCTGCTACTATTACACTAAATTTTCTTAAATTAAAAGAATAAAAAAGTTATACAATACCTTAATTAACTAATCCGCTACTGTGTATTTGTACGGTAGTTGAATCTGTTGGTGAATCTGATCGGCAGAAAAAACACCATTAACAACTTTAGTTGGTTAAATGAGGAAAAAGAGGCTGTATTGTCTCCTTTTTATTTTGCATTCCCAAAAAGGTGAAAACTACTATTATTCCGGTAATTTAATATTATAGACTATACCCATATCGATAAAAAATCCATCTTTAAAGGCAACGTTTTTTACAATCCTTTCATCTCCAAATCCTATTAGAGGAAGACTGAAATCTACTTTCTGATCACCTGCAAATTGCTTATATCCCCGACCAAATGTTCTGCCCGCTTTTCCCTCCAAATAGAAATTGCCAAAAAGTTTCTGCCTTGCAAATAATGACAGATCGATACATTGTCGTTCAATATAATCACCTTTAAATTTTTCATCGCCAAGATAATAGGAAGTTACCAGCCCAAAATGACTAAAGCCGATTGTCAGGTTTTCATTTACGAGGTAGTTTATTTTGAGTGTAACCGGTAGCAGCCCTTTTATATACCACTTTTCGGATAGTTGCCAACTTAAATTTACGATTGGAACAACATATGGACCAAACAATTCCTGATTGAACATTGCCCCAAAACTCATGGTAAGTTGTTTACTAAATACATTTTCGTACATAAAAACACCTCCCAGTTGAAAACAATTACCGTCAGCATTTTTAAAGTCAGTCATAAACCTTGGTGCAAAAAGTAATTGAATCCCTTTACCATCACCAAATTTCTGGTAAAGACCAGTTCGTAGTATAAAACCATTTAGGGTAATTGGATTAATTTCGGTTACCGGAATGTTCGGATCTCCATCAACACTGAAATAGAAGTGATTCAGACTATTATACCAAATTGTATTTTGGGAAATAGGTACGGGTACCGTAAGACTTAAAGAAGTCCCAAATTCAGATGCTTCTCCATTGTACGTATTCTCATAGGATTGTGGAAATCCATACCGACCGGAAAGGTATAAGATATCAAGACTATTCTGAGAAATACATGTTATGGATAGGCTCATTATGATTGAAAGAGCAGCTAATCTTTTAATTTTCATAACAAAAGTTTTAATTTATTTAACGGTTTTTTTAGAACTTAGAATCTAATTCTAAGTGTTAATTCAGGCTGGTAATTTTGGCTTGCAAGATTATATTGTGCACTTGGCTTCAAATCAATCTTGATACCATTACTAGCAGTATTCTTTATCGTGTTAATTCTTTCAACTCTTTTTTTACCTGTTATTTTCATTGGTATTCCCACAGCTATAGTACCAAGTGCTGCATACATGGTAAGCCCGGCTAGAAGTGCTGTTCCCATATCAGCTTTATCTGCCACTATGATACCAGTCACAAATAAAGCATCGGCTCCTAATGTTATGAGACCTACATTGGTTAATGTTTTCCCAGTTTTTTTATTCTTTAGTGCCTTTTCAAGATATATATCCAATTCCTCCTGAGAAGCTTGCTCAAGATTTTCGACAGAATAAATCTTTTGAGATTGTACTGTAAATGTGAAAAGAAATAGTACCAAACTGATAAATGTAATTTTTTTCATGACAGTTAATTTTTTGGTTTTGCATGTAAGTTACAAAATAAATTACTGAATATCAATACCTTACATTTATCATAAATATTATTAATCACTAAAAAAATTATAATTAGGTAACTAAACATCGTTGGGTATTTTGTATAGGAAGGTGAAACTAATGTTGAATCTGCTCAGCTGAAAAAACACCATAAACAACCTGAGTTGGTTTAAATGTGGAAAAAGAGGCTGTATCGTCTCCTTTTTCCTGTATTCCAGCATTAATTTTCTTTTCCAGTCTTTTTAGTCCCATTTCCCTATTGAATTTATCTTTGGTTGCCCGTTTGTCCGGGAAACTAATTATTAAACGAAGCCGTTCACCTTTAGAAATCTCAGTTGTTTCTCCGTTTTTCAAGTTTAATTTTTCTATTTGAGAAACGACTGCATAAGCCTCATTTTTAATCCTTGCCCCCAGGATAAAAGTATATTGTTTGGCTATCAAAGATTCGATATTGTTTTTTGATAACAAACCTGAATCTGCTACAATTATGGGTTTGTCCAGCTTAAAACGTTGTTTAAACGATTCTAACATACCCTGATACTGCCACTTGCATTTCTTTTTCCGAATAAACATGCTCAAAATTAAGCCGAGGCACCCAAATATAGAAACATTTTGACCCTAATCTATTAAATATCAATACTCTAAAATTTGTGATTTTGAAGTGTGCGAAAACAGGATCAGCAGAAAATTTGTAATTTTCAAAGTTGTCCGCTCGGCCTTTTTTAGCGAAAAAGTTGAAAAGTCAGAGTCATTATTGGGATATGGTTAATTCAAATAATTTTATCTCCTAAAGAACTGTTTTTTGGGAATTATCAAATTAGATACTTCCATATAAAATACAGATTCCAAGAGCAATCCTAGGTCAATCGGAACATTATCTACCTGATTTTATCAGTATTAACAACTATATGTTTTATTGATTTTTCTGTTTCGCTGGTACGCGATGAATAGGTAATATGAAGCAATCCATCTTCGGTTTGTATCAGGCTTGGATAGGAGTAACTTCCACCACCTTGTTTATTGTCGTTTTCAATGTATTCTTTCCACTTCCAGGTTTCCCCTTCATCGTCCGACAACATTAAAACCAGTCTGTATCTGCCATCATTTAAATCGTTTCCAAAGAATGCCCATCGTCCATCGTTTAATACTAAAAGCTCAACACTGGCTTCGTTAAGAATATCAGTTTTTACCGTATAACTCCAACTTTCGCCATTGTCTTTCGAAATACTTTTATGAACACGTGCCGGAGCATCGCCACTATCGCGCATGTAAGCAACAATATCGCCATTTTTACGAACAGCAAGCGCGGGCTGAATCGGGCCTCTGCCAACAATAGGTTTTGAAGGTTTCCAGGATTCCCCGTCATCATCAGAAATCGCACAAATGGAAAGATTATAACCATCGGAATAAAGCGGTAAAATAATACGACCACTGCTTAAAAATAACGGTTTGATTCGTGTCATCCAGCCAATGCTTCGTAAAACCTGATTCTTGCTAGCCTCCTTTATCATGTCATCGTAAAGAGGTGCATATTCAGCCCAACCATGATTAAGTTCTGGCATTTCATTAAATTTTTTTTCAACTTCTTCTGGGAACTCTTCGCCGGGTTTAATTAAAATATTGTCCTGCCATTCCCAAACCGGAGATCCGGAATTATTGAGGTTAGTTGTTGTTCGTGTCCGTAATATCGAACCTTCCCAACGATTTCCCTGAACAGCAATCCAAACTAAAAAAAGTTTATTATTATTAATAAACAGAACAGGATTACAATCAGGTAATCCGGGAGTGTCAGCCATTAAAAAAGGTTTGCTCCACTCTGTTTTCCCCTTTTCCAAACGGGCTCCCATAATTCTAACATCGTCGGCAGTTCTTTCTCCGCTCCCCTGAAACCATGCAACCAAAAAGTCACCGTTGGGAAGTGCGACAATACTGCTGCCGTGTGAATGTTCCGACTGAGGAGTAAAAACAAACTCCTGTTTTACGATTGAATTGTAAGCATTTTTCTTTTGTGAAATCCCTGAGAAAGAGATTAACAGCAGTATTGCAATTAATATGTGTTTCATATTTGTATTCATTTTAAATGAGTCTACTCCGAGAAGTCATTTTAGCCACTAAATCTCAAAAACACTAAATTTCACTAAAACAGATTAATTTGACTTTCAGTCTTTTGTGGATTTTAGTGATTTCGTGTTTTTGTGGCTTTTCCTTATTTTTTATTTTTCGGAGTGGACTCTTAAATATAATTTTCAAGATTGAATATTTACTTTTTCGAACGTGGATTTTCAAGATAATAAAAGCAACCGTCTTCGGCACCAACCAATAAATCTATAATCCCATCGCCGTTCCAGTCAACTGTTGTCGGGCTGGTTGTGTGTCCAGCAAGCTCAAGTTTTCCAATTTTTTTGTTTCCTCCAAAAACATAATCATTAGAATATTTAGCTATATTTTCCAACCATCTGATATTTGGTTTACTATTCAAAATTAAATCCTCTTTTCCATCGTTATTCCAATCGGCAAAGCAAATTTTTCGTCGTCCGCTGCTACCTGCAATTGCGGGATTAAGCATTAATGCTTCCGATTTTCCTTTGGCACTTTCCTGATTTTGGTCGTAAACCACTCCATTATCCGATTTAAAAATTCGTTCTCCTTGCAAAACAATTTTTCTTCCGTTATGCATTTCCCCTTTAAAAAAGGAGAGATAACCTTCGTGGTCGAGAATTACCAAATCAGTAACTCCATCTTTATCAATGTCCTTTATAACTGGCGTTGTTCGCCATGGCGCCGACATTTCAGTTTCTCCGGGATTTCTCCAACGCCATTCCGGTTTTGGAGGAGCAACTTTCCAGGCAACTTCAATATTTTGAGAGGGTGCTAATTTTGGATTTCCTTTACTCCCAATATTTTTATACCAAACTACAGTTCCCGTAATGCTGTTCACCACAATATCCTTTAATCCATCGGCATCCCAGTCTCCCACCGACAAGGTTGTGTAACCCCATTTCGCCTCGCAAGGCCCTTGAATGGAACCATTGTAACCGGCCATTATTCGAATTGGCTCACCATCAATATCAAGATAAACCGGCTCTGCCCAACGCGGAGGATTTCCGCCGTCCAAATTTTCAATAAAACCGATGTAACCCGCAGTGTTTCCACTAATCAGGTCTTCATCGCCATCGTTGTCCCAATCAACACTCCAGGGTGTTGCCAATGCTCCAAAAATCAAATCGTCGGCTTCTTGTTTAAAAAATTTTGGCATATTAAAAACTGGCATATTATTTTTGGCATTTCCAGTATTTTCCATAAAAGAAATCCGACCGTCTTCCTGACCAACAACTAAATCAACATCACCATCTTTATCCCAATCAACACTGGTAAGCACCATCATTTCTAAATCCATTCGAATTATTTCGCCATTGGAAACCAACTTTTGGCCTTCAGCAAAACGAGGTTTTTCTCTACTACCAACATTTTCAAACCAGGTAAACGAATCGAGAAATTCGCCACAAATGAGGTCGAGGTCACCATCGCCGTCAAAATCTTCCATGCACGGCGAAGGCATTCCGTAAACATCTGCAGGAGAATCACCCGCCATTATTTTTTCAGGTTCTGCGTATTTGGGTTTGTCGTTACTCCCTTCATTTACCACAATATAAGTGTATCCGTGCAGTGGGCCGTTTGTCCACTCCCCTTTTTCGTTAAAAGCATTATCCCAACCATAATCGTCCCAAACACCGTGGCCAACCAACAAATCTAAATCACCATCCCCTTCGTAATCAACGTATTTCCATTGATTGGCACGAACCTTCTCAAATTCATCTGTCATTCTATCTGAATGATAAATTTTCTTTCTTTTGGCAAAATCACCTTCAGCAATATAAACCTCTTCACCCGGAGTTAATAATCGAATTTCGTTATTTACATAACATGCTGAAAGGTATTTAATTTTATCAGTTAGCCGCACCGGAGGCTTAAAAGTTGGAAATGTTGAGCCATCCGGATTTTCAAAAAAATAAATGCCAGCGTAAGGCACATCGGGACAGCTAACCAATAAATCCATATCTCCATCTTTGTCGTAATCAACCGGAATTGGCCACGCCCAAAGTCCAACATGCAAATCAACCTCTAATCCTGGATTGTTGTACTTCAAACGTTTATATCCGTTTCCGTTTAACGAAAAATTAAAAAAAGTAGCAAGGAGAAAAACAAAAGCAGCTCTTTTAAAAGTATTCATTTTAATAAATTTATGGTTACTAATTTTCTAAAGAAATCTGAAATGATGAATAATTATATTTCAAATCCTTTTCATTCTTTAAATGTTAATGTGTTCATTTTCAACACCACCTGATTTTTTCTCGTCTTAAAAAAACAAGGCAAAAAAAACCGCACTCACATTAATTTCAATTTTCCGATATATTTCATGACTTGAATATTATTGAAAAATTGTCTTAAAAAATTTATTAACCAATTTAGCCTGAACTATTCATAAATTTAACTATTCTGAAATCAAACTGCATTGAATTCTCATACGAAAAACTCATGAAAAATTCAGGATATATTTTAACCTTTCCGCACAAAAAAGGAAACCCAAAAAATATAAAGCATACAAACACCTATTACCGATATACTTGCAAGGGGCCCAAAAGTAGTGCTTACAAATCCCATTACAAGTGGAATTACCGCACCTCCCGATACCGCCATAATTAGTAACCCAGATATTTCGTTAGCCCGTTCGGGCATTTTTTCCAAAGCAAGTGAAAAAATGATTGGAAACATATTTCCAATACCCAATCCGGTAATAAATATAGTTGTAAAAGCAATTGTGCTGCCCGGCGAATAAAATACCCCAACAACGCCAATGAGAGATAAAATAGAAGTAAGCAGTAGGAAAAAACGCGGTTTAATCCAATTTAGTATAATTGCACCAAGCAAGCGCGCAATTGTTTCTCCGGCAAAAAATACGCTTATTCCAATAACAGCTTTCTCTAATGTTAATCCATATTTTGCGATAAGGATATTAGCAATATTTGTGTTCATTGCTACCTCAGCACCCACAATCAGGAATATTGCCAGTGCCATAAATGCTACAAACCGGTTTTTTAACAAGCCAAAACAAGATGCAAATGTTGCAGTTTTACGGTCAGGTTTTGATTCAACAATAGGAGTCATCGAAAGCCAAATAGCCGCAAAAACTGAAGTGATGCCATAAACGGCAAAAACAAGTCTCCAGTTGCCAAACCTTGTTGCAAGGAACGTCGCAATAAGTGGCCCGGCAAACGATACCATTGCCTTAACAAATTGCGAGGTACTCATATAACTTGCCAGTTTTTCTGCCGGGGAAACATCCTGTAACAAGGGGTTTGCAGAAACCTGGATTATCGTATTCCCAATACCGAGTAAAATAAAAGAAGCAAACATCATCGCAAATGAGTAATGAATAAACGGCAGGCCCAATCCAATTGCCTGAACAATCATGCCAATGTTCAACATGTTTCGTTTACCATATTTATCCTGTAAAATACCTGCCGGGACAGAGAGGACAAAAAACCACAATAATACCATCATTGGTAAAAACTGGACTGTAAAATCGGTCAATTCAAAATCTTGTTTAATGTACCCTGTTGCAACTCCAATAATGTCAACAAATCCCATCACGATAAAAGACAGGAATACGGGAAAGAGTTTACCCCATGAAGCTTTTTTTACGTTCATTTCTGTAAATATTAGTAAGTTAATTCCTTTTTAAAAAAATGTAATTTTACAAAATCTATGTGTTGTAAGATAGTTATTTAAACCAAATTTGATGACTCAAAATAAAAATAAAATGTTCAAAATAAGCAACATTAAGCTATTCTAAAATATATTTACCTTTGTGCCAAAACAGATTAATGAGAATTGATATAATTACTGTACTTCCCGAAATTTTAGATGGCCCTCTTAACCATTCAATAATAAAACGTGCAAAAGAGAAGGGCCTCGCTGAAATTATAATACATAATTTACGTGATTTCTCGGAAGATAAACACAAAAGAGTGGATGATTACCCTTTTAGCAAAGGCGCTGGAATGGTAATGACTATTCAACCCATTGAAAAAGCGATTAAATCGTTAACAAAAGAAAGAGAATACGATGAAATTATTTATACCTCGCCCGATGGAAACCTTTTTAACCAAAAAGAGGCAAATACACTTTCGATGAAAAAAAACATTATTTTACTGTGTGGGCATTACAAAGGTGTTGACCAACGTGTTCGTGACCATTTTATTACAAAAGAAATATCGGTTGGCGATTATGTTTTAACCGGGGGGGAATTAGCTGCTGCAATAATTACAGATAGCATTGTCCGCCTTTTACCTGGAGTTCTTTCAGATGAAACCTCGGCCCTTACCGACTCGTTTCAGGACAACCTGCTAAGCCCACCTGTTTACACCCGGCCTGCAGAATATAAAGGATTGAGAGTTCCTGAAATATTACTTGGCGGAAACGACAAACTGGTTGATGATTGGAAATTGCAACAATCGATTGAACGTACAAAAAAATTACGACCCGATTTATACCAAAAATACCAGGGTAAAAATTAAATAGAGAAAATTCATAAAGTTGACCAAAGCCGCTGACGGAGAGGTTTGTATTTTGGTTTTTATCAAAAAGAGATTTTTACTTTTTTATTTTGAATTCAGAGTCAACCTGAACTATTCATGAATTTATCTATTCCGAAATCAAACTGCTTTGTAAAATTATGATGAACCCAGATAGAAAGACCTTATCAATCCAAATTAATTCAAGGTATTTATCATTTCCACCACATTTTGGGTAATCTCTTTTTCAGAGCCTGGCCATAGCCGCGTAACATTAACTTCATAACCCCCTTCCGGATACGCAGCATCGGTACAAATATAACCGCTTGTTCCGTTGCAATGCGTTATTACCATTGTCCGTGAGTAATCGGATGCTGCTTTTATATTCATTCCAATTTCGGTCATCACTTCACCCGAAATCCCTGATAATACATAATTGCCAATTTTGCAAACAGACAGGTTCACATCCACATCCGGACCTTTTTCAATAATATCTTTTGAATATCGACCTTTACCACTTTTTTTGCCGGGAAGAGTTAATGTTTTATTTGTAATATCAATTGAATATACCGGGGAAGTTTCAATTTCCGATAAAGTTCTAAATACTTCAGCGCCTAATTGGGTTCCAACAGCTTCAATTTCACGGAAATTATTATTTGGTCCGTAAATTGGATTAATGTCACCTGAAGCACCTGCTGTGACAGCAATAATTACATCCTCGCCAAGTTTTTTGTTTAAATATCTGGCAGCAAGTCCTGGCCAGTCACCGGTTATTTCAAGATTGTCTTGTCCACTTGCTGTACCGTGGCATGGCCAGTTAACAAAAAGCGAAAGTAGTTTTCCATTTTCATTTTCAATTTTTAAAACACTTACCTCGTGGTCGCAAGGCCCATCCTGATTTCGCCCTAGCCAAACACTTCCATCCGAAAATTTTGCACGGCGGTTAATGTTCAAGCTGCAAGAACCCGAACCATATCCTATTTGTACCGGTACTGTTTGACTGGCAGCTTGCGCGGCTATTTCAACTAACTTATCTTGTAATATATCAACATACTTTTCAACCTCTTCAGAAACATCTTTTTCGTACGCTTTAATAACCGGCCCTCCGTGATTATGGGCTGCAGTAAGAAAAATATTTTCACCCGGAATTCCCGTTTTATCCTCAATCTTTTGTTTTATTTCACTGGCTAAAATATTGTTAAACGAAATTACATCGGCTGTAATAATTAACACTTTCGTGTTGATATTTGAAAAACAAAGTGCGCTGGCAAACAAATCGTCGTGTACCTCTGTAAAAGGTTTTTCCCGGTTTGAGTAACCACTCATTGGAATTGGAACTTCGGGAGTAATATTAACTTTAGCAGCCCCAAACCTGACTTCAGTACTTTTGAGATTTTGACCAAATAGTGCAATAGGAAACAAAAAAATAAAAAAAAGGATTGATTTATACATGGCATTTCAATTTGTTAAAACTCCTTGAAATTAGTTGTTTTCAAGCAAAATATAAAATATTTATTTCTCCTTAAAAAACCACCTGTTTTGCAAATGGTGTGTTCTTTTAGTTTTGCCTGTATTTGTTAACTTAAATTGAATGATGAACATCGATTAACGAATGCTGATTTGTAATTTAATCCGAAAACTTCGGTATTCTAAAATCGGTATTCGGTATTAAAATGCAGAAATGATTAATAGCCACTTTTAGGGGCAATGTAAAGCCACCATCTCAGAAAAGATGATTTTTTCTATTATATTTTGAATTTAGGATTAAATACAGACTTCAATTAGATTATCGCTTCTGCATATAAATCATAATCTTCAGCACCAGTAATTTTTACTTCAACAAAATCGCCAATTTTTAATCCTTTTTCTGAAGTAATCAAAACTTCTCCATCAACTTCAGGCGAATCGAATTCGGTACGACCAATAAAAAATTCACCTTCTTTTTTATCGATTATAACTTTAAAGGTTTCCCCTATTTTTTGCTGATTTAATTCTGCTGAAATTTGTTGCTGGATTTCCATAATTTCATTGGCACGATTTTGTTTTATCTTCTCCGACAAATCATCCGCAAATTTATCACCTGCATAAGTACCTTCTTCCTGGGAATAAGGAAAAACGCCCAATCGTTCAAATTTCATGTCCCGAATAAATTGTTTCAGTTCTTCAACATCTGCATCAGTTTCTCCCGGGAACCCAACCAACATTGTTGTACGTATTACTACTCCTGGAACTTCTTGTTTTATTTTTTTGATTAAAGTTTCAGTTTCTTCGCGGGTGACATGCCTCATCATTCGTTTTAAAACCGGGTTGGCAATGTGTTGCAGAGGCATATCGAGATAATTGCAGACTTTTACGTTTTCACGCATAACAGGCAAAATATCTATCGGAAATTTAGTCGGGTACAAATAATGCAATCTAATCCATTCAATTCCATCTACTTCCGAAACTTGATTTATTAATTCCGCCAATTGGGTTTTACCATAAATATCAATTCCGTAGTACGATAAATCCTGCGCAATTACGAGCAACTCTTTTACCCCTTTTTTAGCGAGATAACGAGTTTCTTTTACTAAACTTTCAATAGTTCTGGATTTATGCCTTCCTGTCATTTTCGGGATGGCACAAAAGGAACAGGATCGGTTGCACCCCTCCGAAATTTTCAAATAAGCAAAATGCGAGGGTGTTGTAATTTTCCGTTCGTAAATATATTCGGGCTGATAAGTCACTTTCAACTCATCAACCATCGCTTTCATATCAAACTTGCCAAAATATTTATCTACTTCTGGTATCTCTGTTTCCAAATCTTTTTGATACCGCTCCGAAAGGCAGCCCATCACAAAAAGCTTGTTAATATCCCCACGTTTTTTGGCTTCGGCATAATCCAGGATCATATCTATAGATTCCTGTTTGGCATCGTGAATAAATCCACAGGTATTTACAAAAACAGCATCGAAACCTGTTTCGTTTGAATCGTGAACAACTTCAAATTTTCCTCTTTCAAGTTGATTTAATAAAACCTCGGAATCCACCAGGTTTTTCGAACAACCCATGGTAATTACGTTCACTCGCTTCTTTTCCATTACAGCTAATTATGAACACAAAGAAACAATAAATTACCGAAGTTTTTTTAAATGATTTGAGGCCTGGTCACTAAATTATTGATTGTCACAGGTCGTTTTACTAACTTCTGATTACTGATTACTGAGACTGAACACTGAGACTGAACACTGAGACTGAACACTGAGACTGAACACTGAGACTGAACACTGAGACTGAACACTGAGACTGAACACTGAGACTG
>Ga0233437_1002718_pt1 | contig 25609 bp, 30 predicted proteins | sample SI_122_August201_FD_182714 | JGI IMG/M metagenome (GOLD analysis project Ga0233437, IMG submission 182714) | Seawater microbial communities from Saanich Inlet, British Columbia, Canada - SI_122_August2016_200_MG | ecosystem: Environmental > Aquatic > Marine > Inlet | place: Canada: British... | reverse complement strand
TCTAAATTATAAGGAAAAAGATGTAATTATCATTGATAGGTTTAGTAAAAATGGCTTTGAAAAAGATCAACAAGTATTTTTTGATAAAATTTCTAATGGTAAAAATTTGATTATTGCAAGAGAGCTTTATAATGTATTTTGTTTTTATGATTTTTCAATGAATTTATTAGAAAACTATTCTTTTAATGAATCAATGTCTTTTTTAGAAAAAGTCGTATCAGACCCTTCAATTAAAGGAGATACTTTTTTCAAAATTGGAGAATTTGAAAAAGAATCTAATGGAAAAGAGGCTATGCCTCTTGTCAAGGAATTATTTGAAAGATATAGTGAACTTAATGCAGATAATGGAAAAAACATTAGGATTAATACTACTTCAGGTCCAGATTATAATGTTTCTTTTGAAATAAAGGCATATCATCACAACAAAAATTTTAAAAGAGATTTCACATTAAATTTATCCTTTCCATTAGAAGGTCCAGGGGAAGAGCCTTGGCCTAATCTAAACCAACATTTTAAGGATGTATATGGTTTGACGATAGAAGGATTAAGAAATATGGAATTATCAAAAACAACAGAAAATAGATGGAATGTTTAATTAAAAATTCTTATTCTTCTTTCAACTCTTCAGTCAAAGCACTACCATGAGTAACTCCATTCAACTTATCATAAAACTCAGTTTGAATTCCTACTGGAATATTCAATATAACTTCTAAATCGCCATTTCCTAACCAGTTTTCAGTTTCTTTATACTCTTGAATAATTCCATACGCTTTCCCAGTATGCATTGCAGGAATAATAACTTTAACTTTTTTAGTTTCAATTTTAATAGGAATAATTTTTGTTAAATCTGAAGTTATACTCTTTATTTGTCTATCAACAGGTTGCTTATCAATTTTAGCTCCTGCTTGTTTTAATGCACTATCAATTGTGTCAGGAGTAAATGGCATTCCTGTTCGAGCATCAACAGAATTTCTAACTAAATAATCAATAACTTGTTTCCTTCTTTGTTCTGTTTCAGCATCTCTATGTTCTTGAGTTTCTTCAATCTCGCCTTTCTTAACAATTTTCTTAACAACTTCAGCAAGTTCATCTGTTCCAAAAGCTTCTTTCAAATCACTAGCTCCTGCATGTAATCCTTTTTTCAAATCATGCCAGATAGAATTATCTCTAATAATTTCATTAACATCAATTTCTTCACCTTTCTTAAATTTCATAGCCGAATCTAAATCGACCATTGTCTCAAAAATCTTGCTTCCTACTCTTAATCTTGATACTGTATCTACCATATTAGAGACATCCCTCTGCATCTAGTTTATTCATCAAGCCCTTTATATCTATTTCACCAACAGTGATTTCAGAACGCCCAACTATACTAGAGTTATATCTTAGAGAATTTTTATCGACCCAAGATATAAACATTTCTTCATCCATACTTATAGTGGGTACTTTATCATTATAATTTTCTACCATATTAATTATACCCAACAATCTCTTCTTTATTAAGTTTTCTTAGTTTACCCGATTTATTATCAAGGTAAGAAATATTAAATCTATTTATATCAAAGTTCTCAACTAAAACTTCTTTAAACGCTTTTAATGCAAGTTTAATAGACTCTTCAATTGTCAAGTCTTTTCTATATTCTTTTCTTAAAGTTTCTTTAAGCCTTTCATCGTTTTCACCAATTGCAATTGCATTATATTCAAAATAATTTCCAGTAATATCGCTTGTATATAATTTAGATTTTTTCCCGTTTTTACCTGCAACCATTAAAGCAACTCCAAAAGGCCTTACCCCTGGGTGTTGAGTGTATTGTTGTTTAATATCAGAAATTTCTCTAATAACTGATTCAATATCAATTGGAGAGTCATAAGTCACTCTATGTTGTTGAGCAATAACTCTTGTTTGATTAATTAAAATTCTTGCATCAGAAATAATTCCTGCAGCACTTGCCATAATGTGTTCATCAATTTCATAAATTTTTTCAGCAGATGCAGGGACGATTAATTCATCCTTTTTACCTTTATCAGCAACGATAATAACACCATGATCTGTTCTTATTCCAATAGAGGCACTACCTAGTCTAACAGTTTTCTCAGCATATTCAACTTGAAGGATATGTCCATCAGGAGAGAACATTGTCGCACTTCTGTCATAACCCATTACTTGATGTTGCATATCTGGTATTTCCATAGTATTTCCTTTGATTTTGAGTTTTTATACTTAACTAATCTAGAATCCGCCTTTCAAAAATAATACATTAGAACCATATATAAACTTTATTGTGATTAAATTATTTCAAATTTCCAATAGCCCCACTAACCTTAACAATCTGTAAATCTTTTTTGCTCATAAGAAAACTCGCTCTTATTTTATCCAATGATTTCCTATTAATCACCAAAATAGCAGAAGTTTTATTGCTTTTCACAATTTGAGGGCTACTTTCAGCGAACCCAAGAACACCAATAAATTCCAAAATAACATTTTCAATATTTTTCTTATTTACATCTTTACCTTTGATTAAAAGATATCTTTTCTTTTCTCTATGTGATGGTTTTAATGGTTTCATTTTTTTGTCTTTTTTTGGGTCAAGCCTTTTCTTAAAAGGGTTGGTTTCATACTCTCAAATTTCTTTTTATATTCTTTCTTTGTTTTTTCACCTTTCTTTTTTTCGGACTTTTTCCTCAATAAAACAATAACTCCTATAACTACTAATACTAATCCAAGTGCATAAATAAATGTTTCTTTTAATCTTCTTCCATTATCCGGTACTTCTGTTTCTCCTTTCTCTCCATCCTCAGAAACAACATCTCCAGTTATTTCAGGAACGCTAGACATTTTTTCTTTAATTGTTTGAATTACTAAATCTGCTTTATTATTTGTAATTGAATTTAGTTTAATATAAAGATCATAATATTCAGCAGAACTTAAATTTAATTTAGCACTCTGTCCAACTCCAAGAGATAATGTTATTGGATCACTTCGGATAGTAAGATTAACAGAATTAGTTCCAATATAATCTAAAGTCATAGTATGTTGAACATTTCCTCCGTCAAAAAGAGTAACTTTAATTTTATCATCTTTTGATAATGATTTTGTATATCCTGTTGTTGTTTCAGCAAGACTTGGAATATAAGTCATAGTTGTTACACTTCCACCGCCTCCACCACCACTTCCACCAGTATCTCCAGCAGGAGCAGCAGATGTTGTAAAACTATTTGTTCCATTAACAAAACAGTTTCCTGCAGAATCACAACTTGTAACATTATAATAATAAGTAGTAGATGCAGATAAACCAGACAAACTTAATGAATGACTCGTTGCTAAACTTGCATTTGTTGATTCGGTTCCTAATACAGTAGTTGTTCCATAATTAATAGAAGAATTTGTTGACTCATTTACATCCCAAGAAACTATTGCAGAACTTGCAGTTATTGAACCTGAACTAACATTCTCAATTCCAGGAACACCAAGATCATAAGTTATAGTAAAGTTACTAGCCCAATCATTCTCACTTTCATTATTATAAATTAAACAATTCCAAACATACTCGTCTTCATATGTAAAATTATAACTAAACTCACTAGAATTACTTGCTCCACCAACACCTTCAGTTACATTATAAACTAAATCATCTGTAGAGTTCCAAATGTAATAAGTAATATTCGTCAATAATTTTGTAGGTTCTGTTTCAGCAGAACAATTGTAAGTTTGATTTGTATTAACAAAACTATTATCAGAAGGTGAAACCAAACTTGTTGAAATTTGTCCAATTGTTAATGTGTTATTCTCTGTTGCAAAACTAAAATTATTATTTTCATCATAAGCAAGACAGTTCCAAGTATAAGTTCCATAACTCATATCGGTAATGTTAGATTCTAAATTTCCATTAACACCACTAACTTCAATTATTTCAGTATTATTGTAAACACCAGTTGAATTCCAAACATAAAGCGTAACATTATCTAATTGAACATCATTTGCAGAACATTGGAATGTAACATTTTTAGTAAATTGCACAGTGTTATTTGTAGGAGATATTAAACTAACAACAGGATTGCTTGTATCAATTGATTGTATTGCCGAGAAAACATCAATTCTAGAAAAGTTTAATCCAGTACCAGAACTATCATTAATTTGTTTTGCTGTTGAATTAAATTCACTTTCAATTTCAGAAGGTGTTGGAACTCTTCCATTTTGTAATCTGAAAAATTGTCTAAAAAGAGCGAATGCTCCTGCAACATGTGGTGCTGCCATAGAAGTTCCTGCAAATGCAATATAAGCCCCATCATTATATGTTGAACAAATCCTACCTGCATTCATACTTCCAGGAGAACAAACAGCAGAATTACTTAAAATTCCTCCAGGGGCCATTAAGTCTGTAATACTATTTCTATTATATGCAAAAGTAGAATCATCATTTCCTATTGAACCAACTGCCGTAGAATTTCTAATACATGCAGGACTTGAAATTTGAGTTATACTCCCCGCATTTCCAGTAGCAACAACTACAGAAATATTGTATAACGTAGCATTATTAACTGCTTTTGTTAAAGTGCTACTAAATGTAGCATCACAATAATTTGTGTAGAGTGTTGTTGTACCTAAACTCATACTAATAATGCTAATATTATGAGCAACACGATTAGCAACACACCAATCAATCGCATTTTTAATATCTGTGGTTCCAGTAGAAAAATTAGCATCTCCATTTTCATCTAAAACTTTTACACCAATTAAACTAGCACCAACAGCAACACCTTCAATATTTCCATTTGCAGCAGTAATCCCTGCAACATGAGTCCCATGCCCATTATTATCTCCTAAAGAACAATCCTCCACACAAGCCTCTCCACCCCAACAATTAATTATACAAGTTTTATTTTTTCCAATTAAATCTACATGAGAAAAATTAATCCCAGTATCAATAATACAAATAGTTTCATTAATCCCAGTTATATTTTGACTTGAAAAATTTACAGGCCAAACAACACTAGCATTAATCAGAGGAACTGAATCATCTAAAGAAATACTATATTGTGGTGCAAATGACACTCTCTCTACTTTTCTTTCTGATTTAATTTCTTCAAGTTCATCTGCATCAACACTAACAAACATTTCATTTTTAGTCTCAGAAAGAAGGTCTTCTTCATCAATATTTTTTTTAACTTTATTTTTAGAATCAAAAAAGATACTTTTCTCTAATTTTATTTTAACAGGAACCTCTTCATTTTCTTCTAATACTTCATAAACATCACCATCAACCTTATCAGTATTTTGTTCAGAACTAACTAAAAATATCCCAAATATTAATATTAAAAATACAAACAACCCAAAAAATGCCCTTCTATCCATTGCTTATTACCTCACACTTATTTTCAACACAACCACAACTTCCTGCCCCACAATCTAACGGGCCCGAACAAACAGCAGTACAAAAGGCATCACTGCAATCAGGAGCTTTTTCTTTAATTACACAAGAATCAGGGTGACAACAACTAGCAGGAACACAATCTTCATCAACAACACATAAATCTTCAGTAATAATTTCATCAACTTGATTCATATCTTTGATAATAATCCAAATAACACTGCCCAAAAAAATTAATAAAATAACAATTGCAACGAATAATTTCTTATTGTGCTCAATTTTAATCTTCTTAGCACCTTTTTTTCTAGTGATTTTCATACAAGAGCATAGATAATAAGATTTATTAAGCTTACTCATTTCAAACAAGTATAAAAGAGGAAATTAGAATAACAATATGAAAATTTACGGAATTGGAGGGTATAATGAAGTTGGTAAGAACATGACTGCTATAGACTTGGGAGAGGATGTAATCGTTTTTGATTGTGGATTATTCTTACCTCCAATAGTTGAATTAGAGGAAAGAGAAAAAGTTTATACTGAAAAAAGATTAAGGTCAATAGGCGCAGTTCCATCAGACACAATTCTTGATGATAAGGGATTAAGAAACAAAGTAAGAGCAATTATACCCAGTCATGCACATTTAGATCATATAGGTGCAATCCCTTTTTTAGCACAAAGATATAATGCAGACATAATCGGAACACCTTTCACATTAGAAGTATTAAAAACCCTTTTAGCAGATGAAAAAATATTTTTAAGAAATAAATTAAGAACAGTACAACCAAATTCTTTTTGTTATGTTCAAGGAAAAAATAGAAAGTATAAAGTTGATTTCATTAACATAACGCATTCAACAATTCAATGTTCTATGGTTGCATTACATACTCCAGAAGGAATTGTTCTTTACGCTAACGATTTTAAATTAGATAATTCTCCCGTTCTTGGTAAAAAACCAAATTATGATAAATTGAAAGAAATAGCAAATGAAGGTGTTAAAGTTTTGATAGTAGATTCTCTTTATTCAGGAGATAATAGAAAAACAGCAAGTGAAAAAGTTGCGAGAACTTTATTGGAGGATGTTTTATTTGGAACAACAAACGAAAATGCTGCACTTTTTATCACAACATTCTCATCACATATAGCAAGGTTAAAATCAATTACAGAATTTGGTAAAAAACTTAACAGAAAAATTATCTTTTTAGGAAGAAGTTTAAACAAATATGTTTCTGCAGCTACAAGAGTAGATTTATGTCCTTTTAGAAAAGATATAGAAATAGCAACTTACAGAAACCAATTAGAAAAAAAATTAAAAATCATTGAAAAAAATCGTGGTAAATATATGGTGGTTTGTACAGGACATCAGGGAGAGCCAGGAAGCATTCTAGATAGAATCGCAAAGAACAAACTTCATTTTAGATTTCAACAAGACGACCATTTAGTATTTTCATCTTCAGTAATACCAACTCCAGTAAATATAGATAATAGAAATGCATTAGATAATAGATTAAAGAAAAGAGGAGTTAGATTATTTAATAACGTTCATGTTTCAGGACATGCAGGTAGAGAGGATTTACGTGATTTCATTAATTTAGTACAACCGGAAAATATAATTCCTTCTCATGGTGCACACGAAAAAATAGCTCCGATGGTAGAATTAGCAGAAGAATTAGGATATAAAAATAAGAGAAATATTCATTTAATTAATGATGGACAGAGATTAGATTTTAATTAAAAAATTAAGAATGGTTAATGAAGATATTGTAACTGCATTGAAAAACGCTATAGATCATGGGGATAATCTAGAATCTGCAAAATTAGTTATGATTGGTTCTGGTTATAATCCTCAAGAAGTTGAAGAGGCATCACAAGTTATAGGTGGAGGAGTAATAACTTCTCAACAAGCGAAACCACAAGAAACATTAACAATGCCAAACCAAAAACCTTCTTTAATGTCTAGATTTAAATTTGGAAGTAAAAAACCCATTGCGGCCCCTATGGTTAAAAATCAACAACCTCAACAAGTTAATCAAAAACCTATGCAAATGAATCAACCACCTCAACAATTAACTCAACCACCTCAAACACAACGTCTTCAAATCCAACAAGTTTCTACGCAACAAATAAAACAAGCAATAGCTCCTCAAACAAGCCAACAAGTTATCCAACAACCTCAACAACTTAACAAACCATTATCTCCACAAGTTCAACCAATTCCTCAGAAACCTCTATCTCCTAAAAATTTTCAAATTCCGTTAACATCTTCACCAACACAAAGAGAATTAAAGAAAATTGCTCCAGTAAAAACAAGTCATGCTAAAGAAATAATGTTATTAGTTCTTTTATTGGTTTTAATCGGACTTTTAATCACAACAATAGTTCTAAAAGATACGATTTTAGGTTGGTTTAGTTAGAACAGTTATATGTTCTAGACTCCATATTTATTTAAAAATAATCTTTTCAAATAGAATATATGACAGACTTTGAATTTGACGAACAAAGACTATATGAAGATTCTGATTTTAGAGTATCAACAGGTAAAAAATTAAGAGAAAATTCTTTTTATATCAAACATAAAGGGGAAGAGTATTATCATATAATTCCTATAATTAAAGCTAGGGAAATTGCTAAAGCTCCTAGGGGGAACTTGGAAGAACTTTTTGATAATGTTGATCCAGAAATAAGATCTAGTTTAAAAAGAGCTAATTTGAACATCGATTCTGCTCACCTAGCAATATCTTTAGCATATATTTATGTAGTAAATACCCCTCATGATCCTTGGTGAGGTAAAATTATCTCAATCGAACAGTCTCTAAATTTCTTGGAACATTAGTTTCAATATGATGTAATTTGTAAATACTTGAAGCAAGATCTAATGATTTGCTTTGTTCACCATGTTGAATCATTATTCTATTTGCTCTTGGTTGAGTTCTATTTGCAAATTCTAATAATTCATTTCTACCTGCATGAGCCGTAAGCCCAGCAATAGTCATAACTTTAAAATTAACATCAATAAATTCATCTTTACCTTCAACAGTCATTTGAACTTTCTTAACACCTTCTTGTACTTGTCTACCTAATGAACCAGGTCCTTGGTAACAAACAAAACACATTAAATTCTTTGGATTTGATGCAAAATGTCTAAAGTATTCAACACTCGCTCCTCCAACCAACATACCTGAAGTTGCAAGAACAACACAAGGCCCTCCTTCGATAACGTCTTTTCTTTCAGATTGAGAACCAACTCTTTGGAAAACTTCTGAAACAAAAGGGTTGTTACCTTGGAAAACTTCTTTTCTAATTTGAGCATTTAAAAAATCAGGATAAGCAGTATGAATTCCATTAATATCCCAAATCATACCATCAATATAAATTGGAAAATTAGGCAATCTACCTTCTCTCATTGCTTCTTCTAAAACCAACATAGTTTCTTGAGCTCTTCCCAATCCTAATTCAGGAATTAATACCTTTCCACCATTTTCAATAGTTTCTTTAATTGCCTTAATTATTTCATCTTCAGATTCTTTTCTTGGAGGAAGGACATCATTTCTACTACCATATGTAGATTCAACAATCATAGTTTCTAATCTTGGAAAATTTGAAACTGCCCTATCTAATAATCTTGTTTTTGCATATTTCATATCTCCTGTATAAAGTAAATTATGAGCCCCATTACCAATATTCAAATGAACCATAGCACTTCCTAATGTGTGACCTGAATTGTAAAGTGTAATTCTAACATCAGGAGCAATATCTGTAACTTCATTATATTCTAAACAAATTATATGTTTAACCATCTCCTTAACATCAACAGAAGAGAATAAAGGTGCAGAAGCTTGTTTGTAAGCAACTCCAATAAAATCTAATGCAAGTAATGCTGCAGTATCTCTTGTAGGCGCAGTCATATAAACAGGACCCCTATAACCCATTTTGAACAAATAAGGAATAAGTCCAGAGTGATCTAAGTGGGCGTGTGTTAAAATAATAGCATCCAATTCTTGTATTTTAAATTCAGAAACATCTAAGTAAGGAAACTTATCTTTTCCTCTTCCCGCAACATTAATCCCACAATCTAATAATATCTTTGATTGAGGTGTTTGTAAAAGAAAACTACTTCTTCCAACTTGCCTTCCACCACCAAGAACAGTTACTCTAATCCATTCCTCAACTTTTTCAGGGTTCCATTCTTTGTAAATTTTTTTCCCAACGGAATTAAGAAATCTTTTTCTAGTATTGTTGTTTGCATAAAGAACAGCCCTAATACTTTCCGTAATTTTGGATTTAATTGCAGGACTTCTTTGAACAAGAGGATTCCATAAAGATTTATCTTTAATTTCTTTTAATATTAATCCATCTTTTCCAATAACTAATCCTGGTCTTTTTGCTTCAATTACAACAATACTTCTTTGAACATCAAAAAGAATTTCAGTTATACCTGCATCTTGCGGAACTACTTTTTTAATCACTTCTTCTGTTTCTTCCTGAGTTTTTAATAATTTAGAAGCCGCCCTTAATTCAATTCTTTTTTTATATTTATTAACTAATTCTCTTATTTTCCCATTATTATCTCTAAAAAATTCAATATCATTTGTATAAACAACAATATTCGCACCTTCAAAGTTAGCACTATCTACGAAACCTTGCAAGTCTTTCTGAATATCTTTTAATATATCTGTTGACATTTTAATTATCTTAAAATTATTTCCCCTTTAATTGAAAATATTTTTATTGAGTATGATTAGTTATAATTTGGCGTGATTTTCTTATCTATAACATGATTTATTCCCGTATTACCTAAGGTATAAACATCTATACCACTTCCAGAAGCAGCATCTCTTTCTGAAGAAGATTTTATTGCCTCAACAACTAAATCTACCCCTTGTTGTAGAGTCATATTTTCTTTATATTGCCTTTCTAATAATCCCCAAATAAACATCATTCCACTTCCATCTGCATCATAATTTTCAATATTTTTTATTGCTCCATCTGGAGAAATATTATACAACTCTGCAGTCCCATCAGAATTAACTCCTGCAACTAAACTAGCAACAATTGAAGGGATCATTGAAGGATTTCTTATTGTTTGAAAATAAAGAGATGCGATAAAGTGAGCTGCCTCCTTTATAGTAGGTCTTGTTTTAGATTTTAATTCCTTTAATTTTAATTGTGCAGCAATAACCTTTAATGCCATCTGTGCATCTGAAACCTGTCCTGCAATTGAAACAAGCAAATAGTCATTAACTCTATAAATTTTTGGAAAATTTTTATGCGCAACAATATGACCTCCAAGAGTCATTTTTCTATCTGCAGCTAATACCACTCCATCTTTACATACAACTCCGACTAAACTTGTCCCAGTCTTAAGAATTTGTTTTTTTAATTCAGCATCCATTTTCTAATTTTTTTTAATAATATTTTATAAGATTTCTACAAAATCCCTTCAGAATCTATAATAATTAATTGATGTAGGGGTTTATAAATCTTAGGTTTTTGAAATCATTTCTAATTCAGACGGCTTTTTTTCCAATTTTGCTTGATAACTTAATCTTCCAAAAAATTCTATTTCAGAATTTATTTTTTGATCAACTTTTTCTTGATAAATTCTTTTTTGAGCATAGTCACAAGTATTTTCACATTCTTCTTTCCCATAGTGATAACATACTCCTACAGATTTCCCTTTTCTTGGCGTACATAAATATTTATCAAACATTCTATTCTCCTACTTTTGTAATTCCACTATCTTTTGTAAATCTAATAATATTATCTACAAAACCTTCTATTTTTTGTTCATGGCTTACAAGAATTAATTGCTCCGTATTTAATTGATTTAAAACATCCCTTATTTTATCTAATTGTTGGGCAGAAAAACCATCTGTTGGCTCATCAAGGATAACAAGATTACTTGTTTTAATATTACTAAGGAGGGAGTTTATTATTTGATTTAATGAAAGCCTATATGCAAGAGCAATTGCAGTTCTTTCTCCCCCGGATAAAAATGCATAATCAAGTTCATAGTCTTGTTGTTCAATAACTGGAGAAAAACTATCATCAAGTTTAGCATTTAGAGATTCAGAAACTAAAATTGAAAACCATTGAGAAAAAAGTTTTGAAAATTCTTCTTTCAATGTAAGCATAACTTGTTTTTCAGTAAAAAGAACTAAATTTAAAAATTTCTCAGAAACCCAATACTCTAATTCTCTTATTTTCTCATTTTTCACTTTAATCTTTTCCTTCTTATCTATTTTCTCTTGTTTTTCTTTTATTTCTTGCTCTAAAAATTGGATCTCTTTATTAATTTCTGCTTTTTTAATTGCATAACTTTCTTCTTTTGTTTTAGAATCAATCAATTCTTTATTTCTTTGTTCAAAAATAGAGTCATATTTAGAAAACTCTGAAATAGATTGTTCAATTGTTTTCAAATGCTTTTCAAGCATTTGGTTATCTTTTTCAAGAGATCCTTTTTGCTTTTCAATTTCAATAATTCTCTCTTCTTTTTCTTTAAGACTATCTGCCTTAACTTTTAATAATTCCATTTCACTTTTTTTATTCTTATACTCTCCCTTTGTTTTTTTAACGATTTCTATTTGTTCTATTAATTGATTTTTTCTTAATGCAAACTCATTAATCTTTTTTTGAATTTGTTGCATCTCTTCATCTGTATTGGAAAAGATATTTTTTTTATATTCTTCTGAAACACCTTGTAAACAAGTAGGACATTTTTGTAATGTAGAAATTTTTTGTATTAAAGACTCTATTTCTTTTTTCTTAGATTCTTGAGTATTTATCTCACTAATAATTTCAATATATTCTTTCTGTAATTCTTCTTCTTTACCTTCTTTAAATTTAATTCTCTCATCCAAGGTATCAAATTCTTCTTTACTAAATGATATTTTTCTAGCATCTTCAATTTGTAGTCTTAATCCTTTGATATTATTTTCTAAACTGGTAATCTGTTGTTGTTTTTCAGAGATTAAAATATCTGATTTTGACTTTTCATTTTCTAAGGCTCTTTTTTCATCTATTTTTTCTTTAATTTCATTAACTCCTTCTTCTTTCAATCTTCTAAATTCAACTGCCCCCTCATAATCTTCTGTTGCTAATTTTTTTTTAATTTTCGATTTCATAAGAATTTCTTCTTTTGTTTTTATTTCTTCTTTATTTTCTTCTAAATCATAAACCATTCCTTCATTCAATCGAATTTTCTCCCTCATCTTTGAAGCTAAAAATGATGCATTTTCTTCAATTCTTTTATATTTATCAATTCCAAAAACATGTCTCAATGTATTCAACCTAACCTCACCAGACTCCAAAATAATTTGTTTCATTTCTTCTTGAGGGGTATAAACTGTGAATTTATAGAGAAGATTAGTTTTTTTAGCAAACTCCACAGGGTAATTCAATAATGTTAATACTTTTGATTTAACTTCAGTTACACTTCCTTCAAATTTATCTTCATCAATTGTTATAGAGGCATAATCTTGTGCGATAGCCTTCTTACCTTTTTTTAATCCTCTTTCTATAATGATATTTTTTCCTTCAATTTCAAATTCTAAAATAACTTTCCCAGTTTCAGATCCAGTTCTTAATAAAGAAGCTCCTTTTTGGGAAGGTTGTAATCCAAATAAGGCAAATTCAATAGCAAGTAGAATTGTTGTTTTACCAGACCCAATATCTCCTGAAAGAAGGGTAGAGCCCAGAGGAAAATCTATCTCTTGATTTTTATAACTTCTTAAGTTTTCTATTTGTAATTTTTTTAATATCATCTTTTAATTATCATACCTACATCTTATTTTATAAGTCATTAGTATCTATCCTACCTTTTCATTCCAACTCAATCCCCAGAACCTTAGTTAATTCAGATAATAACCTTGACTCAAAAATTATCTTTTTTTCATCCTCTTGCTTTTCTTTGCTTAAAGAATTCATCAAAGGAAAAATCAAATTATTAAGATTAGAAGGATTTTCTTTTTCATATTTTTTAACTAAAACTTCTTCAACCTTTTCCATTTCGTTTGCTTGTAATTGAATATCTAATTCTTGTTTTTTCATTTCTAATTTAGAGGTATTTTTTAAAAAACAATATACTCCCACATTTTCTAAATAATCTTGTATCTCTTGAAATTTAATATCTGAAGTTTTACCTTGTTTTAGATTGCCGTAAACTCTTAAGAGAACAATCTTATCTACTAAATCCCTTTTTTCTAATTCTGAAATTATTTTTTGAGTTCCTGTTAACGCATCCTCAATTTCAATCTTAATCGATTCAGTTTCTTTAATCTTAATTTCTTTTTTAGTTATTTTTGTAAAACCTTCAACATCTATAATATAAAAACTCCCAAATTTTAATTCTTCTAATTCTTTAAAATTGTTTGGAAAAGTAGGCCCCCCATAAATTGCAGGTTTACCATTTACTTCCTTTTCAAAATTAACATGGATATGCCCTAATGCATAATAATCTGCCGGAGGAAGCCCTTCTAAAGAGATAGAATCAATAGGAAGATTTCCACATACCTCTTTTATTGTCGTGTGCAACATCAAGATCCTAAAATTATCTTTATATGCTTCTTTTATTTCTACTTTTTTTAAATCCTGAACTTCTAAACCTGATTTTTTCCCAGGATAACCATAAATATAATATGATTTATGCATGATAGGATTTAGGATTATCTTCTCATTATCTTCTTCATATTTACAAATCTCACAAAACCCTGCCTTTTCTAATACATCTAAAAAAGTCTTACCCGAAACAGAATAATCATGACTCCCAGCAATAACATATGCTTTAATTTTAGAATCTTTCAATCTTCTAAATTGCGCAAAGGTTTCTTTTAATATTTCGATTGGAGGAAATGCAGAATCAAATAAATCTCCTGTAAAAAGAACAAATTCAACCTCTTCTTCTATGCAAGAATCCATTGCTTTTTTAAAAGAATCTATGTTTAACTTTTGTAATTCTGGTTGTCTCCAGCTTCCCAAGTGGCAGTCCGCTAAGTGTGCAAATTTCATCTTTTCCATATAAATTAGAATTGTTTTATAAGAATAATTGTGATAGAATGACTTGGATTAAAATAGTTAGGTTTATAAATCATTTAGGAAAAGTTCTTATTTAAAAACCTTTCTCAAGGTTTAAAAGGACTGTTTAAGTTTTTTATAGATGAAAGATAAACAAGGGGTGCTAAGCGATTCTGTACTAGATTTTTTTGACTTTTTACTAGGAAAAAAATCTAAAAAAATAAGCTTAGTTATACCTGCGTTTAATGAAGAACCAAGAATTAGAAAAGTTATAAAAGAAGCTAAAAAGGTAAAAGAAATAGACGAAATCATAGTTATTGATGATGGCAGTAAAGATAAGACTGCCAAAGTTGCAAAAGAATTAAATGTGGAAGTAATAAAACATCATAAAAATATGGGAAAAGGTGAAGCAATTAAAACTGGAATTGCACATTCAAAAGGAGAAATTATTTTATTTTTAGATGCAGATTTATTGAATATTGATAAAAAGAAAATTAGAGCTCTGATCATGCCTATCTTAAAAAATAAGGCAGATTTTGTTAAAGCAAGTTTTATTTTAAAAAGGGGAAGAATCACTGAGTTTGCAATAAAGCCAATGATGAAGATTCTTTACCCTGGAAACGAATTTAAACAACCCGTAAGTGGCCAATTTGCGGGTAAAAAAGAATTTTTAAAATCAATCAGAATAGAACCTGAGTGGGGAATCGATATTTCAATATTACTTGATGCTATTAAACATGGACAAAAAGTAGTGGAAGTGAATCTAGGGGAATTAAAACATAAAGGAAGAGTACCTGAAGAAAAAGCACAAATGTCTAAAGAAGTAATGGAGACTATGCTAAAAAAAATAGGATACATTTGTAATGAACACAAGATAATAATTTTCTCAGACAAAACTTTATTTAGTAAAATCTTTTCTAGAAGGGTTAAAAGATATTTAGAAATATTAAAAGACAAAAAAATAAAAATCTTTCTAATAACAAAAAAAACCATTAAACCAGAATTTAAAGAGTTTTTTACAGAAATAAAAAAAATAGAATCAAAAACATCTTCAAGACAAATTTTAAATATTGGTAGAAAATTTGCTAAAAAATATGGGTCTGATTTAGATGAAACTGTTGTTGTTGCTAATCAACAAGAATTTGAACTATTAATAAAAAAATCATGTTTAAGTTTTTGTTTTAAAAAATCACCAAATAGGATAAAAGAAAATTCTGAAATAATTTCAAGTTTAGCAGAGGTACTTATGTTTCTAAAATAATGGCAAAATTTTTATTTGAATGTCCTAGATATTACCCTACCAAAGGTGGTATACAAATGAGTATGTATAACTTAGCCAAAAGCCTAACAAAAAAAGGTCATGAAATTCATGTTATTTGTAGAAATTATCCCAAAAATCTTGATAAATATAATAAAATGAAAGAATTAGAAGGAGTTAAATTAACATTTTTCCAAGATAATGGGGTTCCAAGTATTTTTGAATTTCTGAGGTATTTTAAAAGAAGAAAAAGTTTTAAAAATGCTCTTAAAAAATTAATTGAAAAAGAAAAATTTGATATAGTAATTAGTAGGTTTTCATATTTTGTAGAACCTACAAAAGAATTAATTCCAAATATCCCTATCATTTACTGGCACCCTTCAATTTTATACATTGCATTTAAAAAATATTCTGAAAACACAAACCGATTAATTGAAAAAATAAATTTCGCTTTAATCTCTCTTCATACCTTTTTAATAGAGAAAAAGGCAGATAAACTAGCTGATAAAGTACTAGTTAGAAGTAATGTTATGAAAAAGATAATTACTAGTAAATTTAAGACAGATCAGAAAAAAATTGATATTTTAAATCAAGGGGTTGATTTAACTAAATTTAAAGAAAAAACAAAAAACGCAGACCTTATCAAAAAATTCAATTTAAAGGATAAGAAAGTTATTTTAACTGTTTCTAGGCTAAAACCTGATAAAAATAATTCCGGATTAATTAAAATTTTTAGTAAAATTAAAGATAAAAATTCAGTTTTAATGATTGTTGGTGGAGGGGTTGGAAAAGGAATGGAAAGAAAGTATCTTGAAACATTAGCCAAAAAATTAAATATAGGGGATAGAGTCATATTTACAGGAGAACAAGAAGATACTGAAAAATTTTATAATTTAGCAGATATTTTTGTCCTTGCTTCAGAACAAGAAGGATTTCCAAATGTCTATTTAGAAGCTATGGCCTCTGGAGTGCCAATAATTGGTTTTCATTCAAATCTCCCTAAAATCACAGTTCCAACAGAAGAAATTTGTAAAAATAATTCTGGATTTGCGGTAAAAGATGGAGATGAAATGACTAAAAAAATTGATTTTTTATTGAAAAATAATAAAGTTAGAAATATGATGGGGAAATCTGCAAGAAAAGAAGCAGAAAAATATAATTGGGACAATTCATATGAAAATTTAATGAGGTTACTAAGAAAATGGGATTATATTTAATAAGACACCCTCAAACAATAGCTAATTTAAAAGTACAAATTGCGGGATGGGCTAAAAGCCCTTATAGCGAGGAAGGTAAAAAACAATTTGAAAAGATTAAACACTATTTTAAAAAAAATAAAATAAACCTACCAGTATATTCTAGTGATTTACCAAGAGCATTAAAATTAGCTAAAGAGATAAGTAATGAAAACAAAAGTAAGCTAACAATCACAAAGGAATTAAGAGAGATAAATTTTAAGGAAACAGAACCGTATGATAGTTATGAAACTCAATCTGAATTTGAAAAGAGAATCTTTAAATTTTTAAAAGAAAATCAAGACTCCGATAAAATAATCGTATCACATTCAGGAGTTATTAGGTATATTTTGAAAATGAATAATTCCGAATGGGAAAAAAATATAGGGCTTAAAAGAGATAGGATTTTCCTAATAGAAACTAATAAAAAGGGAAATAAACTAAAAATAATAAGAGTATAAAATGGATTTTGCAGAAATATTCGCAACAGGAATTAGCCCAATAGATATGTTTAAGGTGGCTTTAATTGTTGTAATTGGAATACTTTTAGGAATATTTGCTAAATTTGTAATAAAGAAAATAGCTAAAATTTCTATTTATCCAGGTATAAGAAAGAATTCTCCCGGTTCGTACAAGGGAGTTGTTTCAGGAGTAGAATTATCTGGAAGTATAGTTATGTGGTTAATCATAGCATCATTCATATTCCAAGCACTATCAATATTCAAAATATCTTTATTAAATCAAATTTTAGAGCGTTCTATTGATTTTTTCCCAAGACTAATAATCGGGCTATTAATTTTTATTGTAGGTATGATTATAGTAAATATTATCTCAAGACAAATTAGAGATATGAATTTTAAACATAACAATGTTATCGCAAAAATAACTAGTATCATCTTAATCTTCGCGATAGTATTATCAGCATTAGAGGCTGTAGGAATTAAAGCCACACCATTTATAGAATTATTCAAAGCAGGAATTTATACGCTTGGAATAATCATTGCAATAACAATTGGTATTGGATTAGGGTTTGCATTAAGGCCTGAGATAAACAGGTTTGTTAAGGAACTTAAAAAACAAGATCACCCTTAATTATTTTTATTCTTTTTTAAATTCATAAACTAATAATTCTTCAAAATCTAATTTCATCTTTTTTATCAACTTATATTCATAACCAAATTCTTGAGATTTATTCAAAATTATTTCTGGTTGAGAAAGAGAAGAGAACAAAAGCAAAATCTTCCCCTTTTCATTCAAATAATCTTTACTTTCTTCTAAAAATTTAACAATGATCTCATAACCTTCTTTTCCTGCAGTTGTAGCTAATCGAATATCTTCAGGTTCTCTTTTATCTTCGGGTAAATAAGGAGCATTAAAAATAATCAGATCATATTTCTCATTTTCATCAATATTTGAAAATAAATCAGACTCAACAACATTCAGCCCTTTTTTATCTAAGTTCTTCACTGCATCAGGATTAACATCTACTGCAAGCACATTATCAAATCCTAAATCAACACATGCTTGTGCTTGAATCCCACTACCACTACCCATATCTAATATTTCTATATTCTTATCTTTATTTTTAAGAAAATTCTTTACAACATCTTCTAATAAATAAGAATCTTCTGCTGGTTGATATATCATGAGATAATTCATTATTATGCATTTATTAATTTATTGATATCTCTTAAATATTTCTTGCTATTCAGATGAGTAGATAAATAAGGATGAGAACTATAAGTTGATAAGATAAAATCTCCAAGAACATTTAAATAACTTGTTTTTTTATTAAGATTAACAAAAAGAGAATGCCTAATAAGAAAACAATGCATAACACAAAAGTAACTGCAATTTTAATTGCTATGTTCCTTATAACTCAATTAATAGGGTTATTTGTTATCCATACTTATCATGTTAATGGGAATCCACTTCCATTTGGAATGGAACCTCCTGAAGAGATAGATAATCCCCAAGGAGCAGGTTTTCTTGGAACGCTATTAACAGCATTTATTTTTGTGATTTTAATCTTTTTCCTATTAACAAGAATTAAAGCAGCGAGGTTCATTCGGGCTTGGTTTTTCCTTGTAACAGTTTTAGCAATAGGACTTACATTTAAGGCCATCTCATTTTCTACATTTGGAAAAGACATTCTACTAAGTAGCATACTCCCTATTCAATTGAACATTTCTTTTATTTCTCTTATTATAATCCTATTAGCTCTTCCATTAGCCTATATTAAAATTTTCAAAAGAGACCCAATAATTCATAATTTAACAGAACTAGTAATTTACCCAGGAATAGCTGCAGTTTTTGTACCAATTTTAGGAATCCTTGGAATTATCATATTACTTTTAATCATATCATTATATGATATCTGGGCAGTTTGGAAATCACAATTTATGGAAAAAATGGCAAAATACCAGATAAATAATTTAAAGATCTTTACCGGATTTTTTATCCCTTATGCAGATAAAAAACAAAAGGCTAAAATCAAATTAATCAAACAAAAATCATTAAAATTAAAAGATAAGAATAGAGGAAAGTTTTTAGAAAAACAATTCAAGAAATCAAAAATCAAAGTGAATCTTGCAATTTTAGGTGGAGGGGATGTGATTTTCCCAATGATCGCTGCAGGTATTTTCTATGTAGTTATGGGATTGATTCCAGCATTAATAATAATCGCAAGCTCAACGTTAGGATTACTTGGTTTATTCATGCTTGCAAGAAAAGGTAAGTTTTACCCAGCAATGCCATTCTTAACAATAGCAATATATTTAGGAATAGTAGTTATTTATTTTTTAAGAGATATATTAAAATTATCTAGTTTTTAAAATTCTAAGTTTCTTGATCTTTCTAGATTTCAACTTAAGACTTTGTCCGCAATCTATACAAAAGTTATCTATTTCTTTGTATTGCGAACTACATTTTGGGCATGTTGGTATCATATTAATATAAAACTCCAATTGTTAGGTATTTAATATCTGAGAATCTGACTTTTCCGTCATTTACGTTATTATTATCACCTTTAGTAATAAAATAAACTCCTTGAACATCGTTTCCTTTCTCAATTACTCTATGAACAATCAGGTAATTGTCTTTTTTAAATGTAATGATATCTCCAATATTGATATCATCTTCAGATTTAGGCATAATTCTTATACCATTGCTATATTCATCTAAAACTGGCTTCATACTTCCAGTAGAAGCATATTTGCTTAAACTTGTTCCTGGAACTTCAATAACAATTTTGTCGTCATAAATAGTAATATCTTTTTCTTGGATAAAATCATTAGGGGCATCGTTTGAATTAACACCAGATAGTCCAAAATTATTTGAAAAAGGACTTTCTAAGCCATACATATAGAAATATGTGATAAAGTTTGCACTAAGAAATCCGAATAAAAATATAATACATATTTTGATAGTTTTTTCAATATTCATTTAAATCTCCTAGTAATAAGTCATATAATTCTTTGCCCTTAGAAGTAAGCTCTAAACTTTTCTTTCTTTCATCTTTGGGATTAAAAGATTTTTCAATTAGGCCTTTATCTGTTCTAAGCGCTTTTAATACTTGAGAAGTTACAGATGGCTTTCTATTGAAATAAGAAGATACCCTCCCTGTGTCCGGAAGGGTTTGTTTTTCACCTAAATATAGCATAATATCTAATTGATAATCTGTAAGGTTATGTTTTACAGCAGTTTCACTCAATTTGTTCTTAATATTCCAATACTCTTGTAATTTTTCAATATTCATTTTACCATTTTATCCTTTATTTTACATAAACTTTGTAAATTTCCTAGCTTTTGGTTTACCTTTTGGCATCAAAAGGTACTTTTGCTCCTAAATCTTTTCAAAAAAGATTTAGTTTTGTTACTTCTAAGTAGTATTTATTATTTATAAATCCTTGTGTTTGTACCAATTACATAGTGATAACAATATCCAAAGATTTATAAACCAAATTAGAATTAGAATTTTAGGTGATGCGGTGATTTTTAGAGGTTTTAGAGGTTTAGGAATATAATGAAACCAAATAATTTAGAATTAAAATTAGTTAAGAATGATGAAAGTCAGATTAGTCTGGATGATTCTCTTCAATTAGCGACAGATTTAGATCATGATGTTAAAATGGATGCAGATAACAAATTACATCCAAATTATATTCATATAACATTATCAAATTATGACGGAAATAAGGAAGAATTAATGGATAAAATATCAAAATTAGGATATAAATCCTATGAAGGAGATAAAAAATAAAATGGAATTACAAGCAATAATGGGATGCAAGGGTAAACATCAAAAAAATGATTTAGTGGAATTAGCGAAGGAGTTAAATAAAATGAAAGGAGCTTATTTTTTAACCCCTATATTTCCCAAAGTTATCGATTTAAAGGGCACCTCAATAGAAAACCCACAAGAAGCTTACAGAATCATCTCAAAAAAAGGTTTCCAACTAGCCTATTCTAAATTATATGAAGGAGATAAAAAATGATAATTAAACCAGAACTTGTAAAACAAATTAAAGAACACTTCAACCTTAATATTTATGAAACTAAGGTTTGGTTAGCTTTACTTGGAAAGGGAGTAGCGTCTGCAGGAGAAGTTGCAGAGATGTCTGGAGTTCCAAGAAGTAGAACTTATGACGTCCTTGAAAGTTTAGAAAAACAAGGATTTGCGATCATGAAATTAGGAAAACCTGTTAAATACATCGCAGTTAAACCAAACATTATTCTTGAAAAATTAAAAACAAATGCTGTTAAATCTGCAGATGAAAAAGTGAAAGTACTTGCAAAACTTAAAAGTACGCAAGAATATTCAGAATTAGAACAATTATATAATGTAGGGATTCAACCAATAAGGCATGAAGATATTTCAGGAGCAATTAAAGGAAAATCAACAATTTACAATCATATTAAAGAAGTTTTAGAAAGTTCTAAAAAACAAGCAATAATTTGTACATCTACACAAGAAATTTTAGATAAACCAAGGTTTTTTTATGCTATCTTCGAAAGATTAAGAAAAGAAAATATAAAGTTAAAAATTGCATTATCTGGAGAAGAAAGAGATATTAAGAAAATAAACGCTAAGTTTAAAATTAAAGCAAAAAATATAAAAATGGACGCTAAATTTTATATTGCAGATGATGAACAAGTTTTATTCTTAATTTCAAAAGGAAACTTACCTGATGAGGAAATAGCTGTGTGGTTAAACACTCCATTTTTTACATCAACATTAACATTCATGTTTGAACAAGCTTTCAAATAATATTAAGAATTTTTTACTAGTTAATCAATCCAACTTTCTTTACACTCATTTGTTTAATGACTTTCTTTTCATTTTTGTTAAATAGCTTAAACCATTGTTTAAAACTCAAATTATGTTTAATCTTTGAATAAACAGAACCTTTTTTCACAACTGTTTTTTTATGTACTCTCTTAAACCTAGCCACATTTTTTTTATCATGAACAAAAGGGCCTCTAACTAATTCATCTTTTTTCTTTTCTAAAACAAAATAAAATTTAGCGATATTATTTTCATCATCATAATTAAATTCCGCCAGATTAACAACAAACTCTTTCTTAAGAGCATAACTAAAAAATTCAAGGAACTTCTTACTTTTTGTACCGGCAATATCTCCTATCTGCTTACTAGTTTTTACACCTACAATTTTCAATTTATCTTTGTACTTTGCTCTTAATTCTTTATCAATATCTTTAATTTCAAAAAACTTAGAATTTGGATTTTTCAAGAATTTTTTAACAACTTCCTTAAATCTGTAAAAGGTTTCATCACTCAATCCAGCAAGGGCATTTCTTTGTTTATATGTTGGATCAATTAAGATTATTGGAGAATTTACTTTAGATTCATTTAATTCATACAAAACATTTGTTTTTTTATAAAATTTAGAATCATCAATTATAATTTTCTTACTCTTGTTATATTTAGCAACTTCTTTCAAAAACTTTTCAAAACTTCCATAATGACAAATTAATAATTCAAGAGCATAACCAGAAAAACCTCTGATATAACTTTCAGCACCATAACAATTTTGAGCATGACAGAATGATTTAGCAAGCACAATCTCATCAGCAAGCTTCTTTTTCCCTTTCATTTTTTTCAAAACATGACTAACATGAAAATAACTTAGATCCATAACATTTTTCGCATCCGCAGGTTTCTTAATATTAATTACAGGAATTATTTCCATAATAATTCCATTAATAACTTGTTGATAATAATCTCTACTCCCATGAATCTTCTTAGCTTTTTTTCCCAAAACTTTTCCTAATAATGCAGATATCTTTCCACCATCATATTTTTCATTAAATCTTACAAATATATCTACGTCATAAACTTCTTTACCAGAAGTTTGTGAGTCAGAAAATTTATTTTCTGGATCATATTTATTTTTTTTAACAAGAGTACCTTTTGCTAAACTTCCTCCAACAAAAACTTCTGCATTAATCCCTTTCTTTTTTAATTTACTATTTAATTCTTTAACAAAACCCTTAGCATTACTATTAATTTTATCAAATGTTTCTTTATCTGGCTTAACTACCTTTAACTGTTCCAAAAGAATTTTTTTGATTTCCATGTTTATATCTTGTTTTGGGTCAAGCCTTTTTTAAAAGGGTTGATTTCATGTTGTATAAAATAAAGAAATATGATATTTAAAATGTGCTATATCAGTTTTTTTTGTCCGGATCTACAATCATCCTATTAACTTCATCAGTATTTGCTTTAAGAGTTGCAGACAAATCAATAATATATTTCCCTTCTTCAAGTTTGTATATTAAAGGACGTTTTTTATTAAATAAATTAACAATATCAATTTCAAATTTACCCGGTTTAATAACCTTAACAGATTCTAAATCTAATATGACTGGCTCATCAGGTTTATCTTCTAACCCTGTTATTTCTCTAATGTCCTTTTCAATTTGAGTTTTATCTGCCTTTTCTAATTCAACAATGGCTTCTTTTATTTCACTATGAAATCCTTCTTCAAGCTCATCTGCTTTCTCTTGTCTAATATAATAGAAAAATCTACTTCCGCAAGCACAACCAGTTAATATCTCTTCAGAAGCATCTGGATGAATCTTCCCGCATTTTGTACATTGATGTGGCATTTTAGTTTTTTGGAAAATAATTTATTTTTGGATGTCTTTGTTTAATATCTTTAGCTCCCTGCACCCATGACAAATCAGAAAATTTGCTATAAGTTATAGCTTCTTCGATAAGAATATGAGATTCAGCTTTTTCATCAACATCAAAATTATAAGTCATTATCTTATAAGAATAAATAGCTATATAAATATTTATTGGATAGAATAAATAAAAAAATTACCGCATCATAACTTCTAATTTCTTAGGGTCTTTTTTCATCTCTTTAACAATGGTTGCAGGACCAATAATTGTCATAGCATTTTGTTGTCCTGTTAATGCTTTCGCTAATCCAAATTTAACCTTACCCATCATTCCAAGATCGCCTTTATCTTGATCAATAACTGCTAACTCAACACCCTTAAACCCTTTAATATTTCCAACCATAATCATAGTATCTTCAATCAATCTTGTCTCTTCTTCAGGTTTTAATTTGCCTTGTAAAATAACAACCTTATTATCAAGAACTATTTTTAATAATTTTTTAATTCTTCCAACAGAATCAAGACTTGCAATTTCACTATATGGCATAAACTGTAATGTCAATCCCTTAACTTTCTTACTTCTTTTTATTTTATTACTCATTTTCATCTCTTTTTCTTTTTATATAATGGAATATATATTTTTAAACCTTATCTTCAAGCTTTCTTTGCTAATCTGAAGACAGATTCATAAAACTCATTCATATTTTTACCTTTTTTAGCAGACACTCCAACAACCTCATATTCTGGGAAAGCAGCCTCGATCTTTTTCACATCTGATTTTTTCAAATCAATTTTATTAGCAACAACTAAAACAGGAATCTTTCTAGCAACAAGATTTCCAACAATTGTAATATTTACTTGAGAATAAGGGTTTTCTGTACTATCAACAACAACGATGACTGCATCCATATCATCTAACCATTTAATCGCCTCTACAATCCCTTGTGTGGCTTCTTTAGCCCTTTTCTGAGATTGTTTCTTCTTCATCTTAGACTTCATAAAGTCCTCATAATCAATCTTTGTAGCAATACCAGGAGTATCTATTAGCTTAAATTTCAAACTTTTTTCTTTATATTTAATTTCAACTTCTTCTTTAAATTGAACGTGTCTTGTTTCGTGTGCAATCTTACTAACCTTTCCAATCTCTTCACCAGTCCAGTCTTTACAAATTCTATTTGCTAAACTAGTTTTTCCCGCATTAGGAGGACCATAAAAACCAAGACTTATCTCTTTTTTCTTTCTAAACAAAATATTGAATATTCTTTTTGTAAAACTTTTAAATATCTTCATTTTTCTTTTTTTTAATCAAACTTTTTTTATAATCTTAATAAAAAATTTACTTTTATTAAGGTTTCTATACTCCAAAACCTATTTAGAACGTAATCCTTCGGTCCCAGTTTTTCCTTGTCTTTTTGCAATCTCAGATTTAACTTTTCTATTCTCAACCCATTTAAAGATTGGAATTTCCCACATACCTGTTTTCTTTCCATGTAGCTTTTTCCATACATAATCTAATTGTTCACCACTCCAACCCAAATCCTTTAGCTTACTATAAATATCTCCTTTCTTAACTCCTTGATTCAATGAAA
>Ga0233437_1002717_pt1 | contig 25610 bp, 22 predicted proteins | sample SI_122_August201_FD_182714 | JGI IMG/M metagenome (GOLD analysis project Ga0233437, IMG submission 182714) | Seawater microbial communities from Saanich Inlet, British Columbia, Canada - SI_122_August2016_200_MG | ecosystem: Environmental > Aquatic > Marine > Inlet | place: Canada: British... | reverse complement strand
ATACTGCTGAACGACATTCTTGATTTCTCGAAAATCGAATCGAAACGGGTGGAAATGGAGCAAACGGAATTCGACATCCGGGAATCCCTGGGCGGTTTTCTGAAACCGCTGGCGCTGGGCGCCCACCAGAAGGGTCTGGAACTGGCCTATCACGTGGATGAGGCCGTTCCGGAAAGGATTGTGGGAGACCCGGGCCGCCTGCGCCAGATCATCGTGAACCTGGTGGGCAATGCCGTTGACTGAGTGTGTGCGGGCGCACACAAGTACGCCGGAGGGCGCCTCGCACAGTCCCTTAAGGCCGAAAACAGAACTCAGGATCCTGTTGGCCGAAGACAATGCCGTCAACCGGAAGCTGGCCCTGCTGATGCTGGGAAAGGAAGGATATACGGCCGCAAGTGTCGAGAACGGTAAAGATGCCGTTCAAGCACTCCGGGAAGACGTCTTTGACCTGGTACTGATGGATGTGCAGATGCCGGTCATGGACGGCGTGGAAGCCACGCGGAAAATCCGGGAGATGGAAGAGAAGACCGGACGGCATGTTCCCATCGTGGCCCTGACGGCAAACGCCATGAAGGGGGACCGGGAACGCTATCTGGAGGCGGGCATGGACGACTACATGACCAAGCCTTTCAAGTGGGAACTGCTTCGCCAGGTAATCGAGCGCAATACTGCGGAAAAACAGGAGGGATAAGATCTCATGAAACGGATTCTGATCGTGGATGATGACGCGGCTGTTCGCCAGGCCTACCGGGAAATCCTTACACCACAAGAGAACGAATTCCATTTAACGGGCGAGGGCCTTTTCGGAAGCGCTCGGAACGCTCCGTTAAACCGACCGCTTTCCTATAAGATCCGGGAAGCCGAAAACGGTTTGGAGGCCACGGAACTGGTCTGGGAGGCGAGACTCCGGGGAAAGCCTTTCGGGGTGGCCTTCGTGGACATGAAGATGCCGGGGATGAACGGGGCCGAGACCGCCCGGGAGATCTGGAAAATTGAACCCAACATGAAGATGGTCATTGTGACCGCGTTCAGCGATATTCTTCCCGATGAGATTGTTCGGATCGTAGGGCGGGATGACATCTTTTACCTGCGAAAACCCTTCAACCCCGAAGAGATCCGACAGTTTGCCCGGGCCCTGTGCAACCAGTGGGTTTTTGACAGGGAGAGAGAAGAGGCGCTGCTCGCTGAAGAAGGCCGGAAAAGGGAAAGCCTGGTTTGCATGGCCGGCGCCGTCGCCCACCACCTGAACAATCTTCTGGCTGTGGTGATGGGCAATCTGGAACTGTACAAGATGAATCTGCAGAAAAAGGACGGGAGGTATCACTATCTGGAGGATGCCGAGAGGGGAGCGAATCGGGCCGCGGATCTGGGCCGGCATCTCCTGGCGTACCTGGGACAGCGGCTGATTAGGAAAAGCGACTGCGATCTGTCGATGGAAATATCCAGCGCAGTGCCGTTAATCAAAGTGCCTCCCCCCCCTGATGTCCGGCTGGAAACAAGGTTGGCGCCAAATCTCCCGACGGTCAGCCTGGACCCGGAAGCATTCCGGGAAATCCTGCTGGGCCTCATCACCAACGCATGGGAAGCGATGGGCAGAGATGAGGGCACGGTGACGGTCGCTACGGGAGTGACCCGGTTCGATCCCTCCGGGTGGCTGAAAATCATTGCTCCGGAAGAGTTCGATGGGGAATATGTTTATCTGGAAGTGACCGACGACGGTGCCGGCATGGATACAGACACTCTTGAGCGAATGTTCGACCCCTTCTTTTCGACCAAATTTACGGGGCGGGGACTGGGATTGGCAATGATTCAGGGGATCGTCCAGTCCCATCACGGATGGATCGGCGTGAGTGACTGCTCAGACAAAGGAACCACACTTCGGGTGGGTTTCCCCGCGGCTCAGACGTCCGGGTGAGGGATGTCGTCACATCCAGTGAACATGACCCTTCCCTGAAGGGATCGGAGAAAATGACCATGGATGAAAACCACCGGATTCTGATCGTAGATGATGACGCGGCTGTCAGGGAAGCCTACCGGGAGATCCTTGCACCGACCGAGAGAAATTATCTTTCCGACGGAGACCGTCTTTTCGGAGGGGGCGAAGCAAAGAACCGCTCCCTTCCATACGGTATTTGGGAGGCAAAAAACGGGGACGAGGCCGTTACCCTGGTCCGGGAGGCCACGGACCGGGGGAAACCCTTCGCGCTGGCTTTCGTGGACATGAAGATGCCGGGGATGAACGGGGCCGAGACCGCCCGGGAGATCTGGCGCATCGATCCCGGAATCAAGATCGTGATTGTCACGGCCTATAGCGACGTGACTCCCGATGAGATCGTCCAGGTGACGGCCCGCGAAGACCTCTTTTACCTGCGAAAGCCCTTCAACCCCCAGGAGATTCGGCAGTTTGCCCGGGCCCTGTGCCGCCAGCGGAACCTGGAACAGGAGCGGGATGTATTGTCGCTGGGTCTCAGAAATGCCAATCTGGCCCTGGAAGACATGAATCGGAATCTGGAAGAAAAGGTCAAACAACAGGCGGAAATGCTGATCCAGTCTGAAAAAATGGCATCCCTGGGAATACTGGTGGCCGGTGTGGCCCATGAGATCAACAATCCCCTGTCCTTTATCAAAGCCAACCTTTCAAGCCTCCGGAATTACGCCTTCAATATGGTCGCCCTGCTTGAAAAATATGAGGTCCTGACCGCATCCGTTGCCGAAAGATGCGGGGAGCATGGGGCCGTGCAGACCCGCGATATTCATGATTTCAGGCAACTGAAAAAAATCGACTTTATCCTGCGGGATCTGCCGGACCTGGTGGCTCAGTCGCTGGAAGGCGCGGACCGGATTGAAGCCATCATTCATGACCTCAGAAGTTTTTCCCGCATGGATGACAACGCGAGGTGTATGGTCAACATCAACGAAAGTATGGATACGGCCGTCAACATCATCCGGAACCAGATCAAGGGGAGAGTGGAAATTGTTCGCGACTATGGTGAACTGCCGGCTGTTTCCTGTTTTCCACAAAAACTGATTCAGGCGGTCATGAACATTCTGATCAATGCGGCCCATGCCGTTGACGATGCCGGCGTTATCCGGATTACCACCCGGCAGGTCGAAAAAACGCCCGGAAACCCGGGGACAGTGCGGATCGAAATTACCGACACGGGGTGCGGGATGCCCGAGAAAGACGTTGCCAAAATCTTTGATCCCTTTTTCACCACCAAACCGGTGGGCCGGGGCATGGGGCTGGGGCTCTATATCACCTACGAAATCATCCGTGCCCATGGCGGCACCCTCTCTGTGGACAGCTGTGAAGGTGCCGGGAGCACCTTCACGGTCACACTTCCCGCGGAGAAGGAAATACCCGCGTCTTAACCTCCCCTTTTACAAGTTGCAGCCCGTCTCTCAAAATGGTAGTCTATCGCCGGTCTTTCATAACGCCGTGGGATACGCTGCAAGGTTTTTCATTTCTCGCGGAAGGTTGGCCGTGAAAACCAAAAATGGTCACCACAAATGGAGAAGAGATGAATCCCCGAAACCGCGAAAATCCGTTTTCGATCCTGCTGGTGGATGATGATCCCAATGTCCTGGCTTCCCTGAAGCGCGTTTTCATGGACGAACCCTATGTGGTGCAAACCGCCGGAGATGGGGATCAAGCCCTTGAACAGATGGAAAAAGCCCATTTCCATGTGGCGCTTGTTGACTTGAGAATGCCGGGGAAAGACGGACTGGAACTGCTCCGATGTATTCGCGAAAGGCATCCCGATACGGACGTTTTTCTGTTGACGGCCCATGGTGGGGTGAAGGAAGCGGTGGCGGCCATAAAGTCGGGGGCGCTGGATTTCCTGGAGAAACCCTTCGTGCCGGAGGCCTTAAAGAGCAGGCTCGCCGGGCTTTTCGAGATCTGGCGGCTCAAGGAAGAAAATCGTCGCTTGAAAGCGGAAATGAGTTTTCAATTCGGCTTCGATCGGCTGCTGGGGAATGCCCCCACCATGTTAAATCTGAAACAACTGATCGTTCACGCAGCCCCCAGTGATGCGTCCGTCCTCATCCAGGGAGAGACCGGAAGCGGGAAGGAACTGGTGGCCAGGGCCATCCACCATCACAGCCCCCGGTCGGAGGGCCCCTTCATCCCGGTGGACTGCGCCGCCATCAGTGCCACCATAATCGAAAGCGAATTGTTCGGACACGTGAAGGGCGCCTTCACCGGCGCCCATGCCGCTACCATGGGTTTGATACGGACCGCCGGCGGCGGCACCCTGTTTCTGGATGAAGTGGGTGAACTCCCCCGGGGAATTCAGGCAAAACTCCTCAGAACCCTTCAGGAACGGCAGGTAAGACCGGTGGGAAGCGCGCACACATACGATGTGGATATCCGAATTGTGGCGGCCACCCACCGTGATCTGGCGGCGGAAGCGGCCGAAGGCCGTTTTCGTGAAGATCTGCTTTACCGGCTGAATGTGGTGGTACTGAAAATCCCGCCCCTTCGGGAGCGAAAGGAAGACATCCCGCTGTTGATAAGGCATTTTTTGACCCGGTTTGGGAACAGCGCGTCACCCGTGAAAGGGTTTTCCGTGGCGGCACTGGATCTTATGGAGCGCTATTCCTGGCCGGGGAACGTTCGAGAACTGGAAAATCTTCTGAGACGCGCCGTGGCGCTGGGGAGAGAACCCGAACTGGGGGTCGACGACCTTCCCTCGCCCCTATTCCAGCCGTCCGATCTCCATGCCGTCAACACCCACGAGATCCCGGAAAATGATACCCTGGAGGCCTGGGAAAAGGCAGCGATCCGGAATGCGCTGAACAAAAGCGGCGGCCAGCGAAGAAAGGCCGCGGCCCTGCTGAGGATCGGAGAGGCAACCCTTTACAGGAAGATCAAGGGTTATGATATTTAGGGTCGGGAAAGAAGTGGAAAAGGGGTCACACCTATTTTAATTATTTAGCTCTTGAATGAAACCACGAGGAGGGGATTATGCGCGCATTTATTTGTTTTTTGACGGCAACAGTCTTGGTCATGTTTTATGCCGCTGGGTTTGCTGAAGAATCGGTGATTCCGGATCTGAAGGGCGCCTGGATAATGGATTTAGAAGTCATTTCCCATGACCGTGCCGCTGTCGGCCCTATCCCGAAGCTGCATGTACCGCTGGGCCAGGGAATAGAACTCCGCCGTATCAAGTTCAAGGTGACAATTGACCATCAGGAAGGATTTCGCTTCTCGGGATTCAAGACATCCGACAACCGCAGAGAGACCCTTACCGGTGTCATCGATTTTGACGGTAAAAGGATTTACATGACCGATGAAGACGGCATGTACCTGTGTACGCTGGTGGCTCCGGGCAAAATGGAACAGATTTATCTTCATGTGACGGATCACCGTTCCATTTCCGCCAGGGGAATGCTAACCCGTTCTGGTGAAAATGTCCAAAAGTGACGGCAGGCCTGAAAGAAAAACAAATAGGTGTGACCCCTTTTTTACAAATGGAGAAAAAACTATGAAAGAGCGGATCTCACCGCGTCCGAGAGCCTGCAAACGTTTCGCCTTTCTGCTGCTGTTTTTTCTGGTGCAGCTGATCACCATGCCCCTCTTTGAAAGGAGCATGGCCTCGGGCATGGCCGGGGACATCCTCAACCTTCTTTTTCTTGCGGCGGCCGCCTATGCCGTCAAAAAGAGCCGTTACTTCAAAGTGGCCATCATTTTCGGGGCATGCATTATCCTGGGGGAAACCAGCGGCTATTTTACGGACAGCGTGAACATCCTCATTATCACCAATTTCATATCCTGCACCTATCTCGGCCTGGTGACGCTTATCATCGCCGGTTCCGTGGCCCGACAGCGCGAAATCAGCGCGGACAGCATCATGGGGGGCCTTTGCGTCTATGTCCTGCTGGGCATATTCTGGACAATTCTATTCTTCAACCTTGAACTTATAAAACCCGGATCTTTCAGTTTCGGGGTGTATGGGCCACCCCGGGACATGGTGACCTCCTACCGCCTCCTCTTTTTTTACAGCTTTGTCACACTGATGACCATCGGCTACGGCAATGTGGCCCCCCTTTCGGGAATAGCACAGATGCTGACCATTCTGGAAGGACTCATCGGGCAGTTCTACCTGATCTTCTTTATGACGTCACTGGTGGGTCTTTACGTATCGGAACGGCAATACCATCGTTTTACAGGAGACAAAGAGAAAAAGTGACCTAATAATTGATGGGGGTCAAATCTTTGATTGACCTTTCTGGGCTTGGTTCTAACTTCGCCCACGTTTAGACTGACGAACGAAAAAAGTTCAATTTGAAAAAGTGAGGGAAATTTTAATTCGACGGGAGGTTGTATGTATCTCAGGCCTGAAGGGCCGTGACATACCAGCCCAGGGCAACGCCCTGGGAACAGGTTGCAAGGATCGTTGAGCCCTGTAAGGGCGTGACATTATACAAATAAACTATAGCCTAGAATGATTTATGTAAGGCCCTTTCCGGGCTGATCTTGTTGTTAAATCCTCACCCAGGGCGTTGCCCCGGGCTAGTGTGTAGTGCCCTTTCAGGGCTGGATCAGAAAGGTATCAATTCAATCGCGAAGCACTAAACAGACAGTGGGCGAAGTTAGGACCAAGCCCACCTTTCTTCACAGTGAGTCGTATATTTTCCCATAAATTTTTTTAAACTTATGGTTATGCAGCCTCCTTTTCACCCTGCTGATGGCATTACTCACGGAGCTGTAATGGCTCAGATTAAATTCCTCACCTATCTTTTCCAAACGATCGCCGCGAACGTACCGCGGAAGATAGATGGCAAGGTCACGGGTCTCGACAGGGTTTGTACGTCTATCAGACCATGAAACATAAGTCAATCAAAGACTTGACCCTCACCTAAACCCGGAAATCGGAACCCCTGTATGGTCTGACGAGATATTCCGCATCTTCGGCCTCAACCCGCAGGGAAAAGAGTCATTATTCACAGACCACGAAACCCATTTACACCCCGATGACTGGCCTCTACTGGACAAGGCGGTGACACTGGCAACCACGGAAGGGACACCTTTCGACATTATTTTTAGAATCGTTCGGCCGGATGGTGAAATCAGGTGGATGCACGCCATCGGGACTACCACCAAAGACGAAAAAGACAATGTCACCAAACTGTTCGGTACGGCCCAGGACATCACCGAGCGCAAGCGGGCGGAAGAGGAAAAGAATAAGCTGGAAACCCAGCTCCAGCAGTCCCAGAAGATGGAAGCCGTCGGGACCCTGGCAGGTGGCATTGCCCATGATTTTAATAACATTTTGGCTGTTATCCTCGGTAATACAGAGCTGGCCTCTGATGATGTTCCCGATTCGAATCCCGCAAGTAAGTCTTTAAAGGCAATCCATCAGGCTTCCATCAGGGCAAAGGATATGGTCCGTCAGTTGCTCGCTTTCAGCCGTAAGAGTGATGAAGAGAGTAAACCTTTAGATATTGCTCCCGTCATAAAAGAATCCATGAAAATGCTCAGACACGCCATCCCCACAAGCGTGGAGTTCAAACAGCATATTTCGGATGCTTTCTGTAACGTCATGGGTGATGCTGCCCAAATCAATCAGATTGTGATGAATCTGGTAACCAATGCAGCCCATGCCATGTCTGAAGAAGGGGGGCTCCTGGAAGTGACCCTCGAACATATTATTCTTCAAAAAGAAAAAGCATGTTTTGATTGGGTTCTCTCCCCCGGCTCCTACGTCAGACTTAGAATGAAGGACACGGGTGAAGGCATTGAGCCCAAAATTATGGATCGGATCTTTGATCCCTATTTCACCACCAAGGATGTCGGTAAGGGCACAGGAATGGGCCTTTCGGTAATTCACGGCATCGTGAAGAGACATGGTGGTGGTATCCTGGTTGAGAGCGAGCTTGGGAAGGGAACGGTCTTTGAGATCTATTTCCCCGCATTGGGAGAGACAGCTGAGGTGGAAAAAGAGCCATTGGGAGAAATCAAAGGAGGTTCTGAAAGAATCCTTTTTGTGGATGACGAAGAGTCCATGGTGGATCTGAACCGACAGCGTTTGGAGCGGTTGGGCTACAATGTTAAAAGCACCATAAAACCTGTGGAGGCCTTGGAATGGTTTAAAGCCGATCCGGATCAATTCGACGTCATCATCACCGACATGACCATGCCTCGAATGACCGGAGACAGACTGGCCGCTGAAGTGCTGAAAATCCGGCCACACATGCCGGTGATCATCTGTACCGGCTACAGTGAGAGGATGTCCGCCAAAAAGGCAGAGGTCCTCGGTGTAAGCAAATATATTGAGAAGCCCATAGGCGCCCGGAATCTGGCTTCAGCGATTCGAGAGGTTTTGGATGAGAAATAATCCATAGAATCAGTTGGATTTCTTTGAAAGTCTGCTGCTACAATGCTCATGTGATAGACAATCAAGACACAAGGGATTCCTGATGAAGCTGGTTAATCCGAAATGACCAGATACTTCGGCAAGTGTTGGATGAGGCGAAAAGCTGATATCCAATTTCATATGTGACATGTGAAAATGACATATCTCTAAATAAAGAAAATGTGTTGGAAGGAGACGTTCATGAAAATAGTATTTGATAGTGTAGACAAGAAATCTCAATTGCCTGATCTTTTGGAGGGTTACCTTTACGGGTTGGGCGAGGTTTGCCATAACCTTTTTGGTTCAAAAGGCGAAGTGGCAATGTATTCAGCGATTGGAAGTTATTTCTTAACCTACCTTAAACAAAAACTGGGAATTGAATTTACGGACAAAAATCCCTGGGAAAGATACTGCCATATTATTAAAGTTTTCACATCCTATGGCTTTTATTCACATGTTGAATTGGATGAAATCGCCCCGAACTCCTTTTGGATGTTGGAAACGAATCAATACGCCGGTAATGTTTGGGAGGAACAAGGAGCATGGGAAAGAGGGACACCTCCCTGCCCCCTGTGGTCAATAATCTTGCGTTCTTTGTCTGAGATTAATCAATCTATCATTTTAGATTCAGTATTGTACAAGAAAGAATGTAATGGGTATGAGAGCACATTTCACTTTGAAGCGAAAATTGCAGATGAAGATAATGCGGTAGAATACGCAAGGAAAACGATACGAGGCGCATTGATACCTATTTGCGCGAATTGCAAGAAAATTCGGGATGATAAAGGAGAATGGACAAGTAACGATATCTACTTTAGCAACAATTATGAGGCAAAATTCAGCCATGGTATCTGTCCGGACTGTGCAAAAAAATTATATCCTGAATTCGATTTGTATCCTGAAACAAAATGAAGGATCATCACCTTTTACGCGGTATTGAACCTCCACTAAGCCATTGAAGACTTCCTGCTATGTGGATAGTCAAGCCATTTTTCAGGAAAATCCTCTTTTTCCTCTCTTATGACACTCCAAATTGCGCACCGATGGTAGCAGTTTAGGTCCCCGCGTGAGAATGGGCACGTATGTAGCTCGTCGGAACGCGGGGACCTAAACTGCGGGTTATTACCGGAAATCCCTCAAAAAAGGATTTTACATTTTCCAAATCGCCCCAGATGGAATATCTTTACCCAGCCTGCTATTCGTGGTCAAAAGCCACAAGAGATTTACTCGTTGTAAGATATCAGGCGCCGTACCCTATATCCGAGGTCCTTCCATGAAGGCCACAAGGAACGCTACACGGTCACCTGAATTCAATGGGTTTTTATTCCAAATTGGACAATCTAATCATACGGTTTTTAAAAAAAGCTCTTTAGCAATTTTTGATGCTTCTGGTTACAGGGATTCTCAAGCCGCTTTCTGAAAATTCAATTCATAAGGTACGTGGTCAAGAAGCATTCTTCGGATGCGGCCGCTGAGGTTTCTGGCGACTGCAATAACGGCCCTTTTACCGCCTCGTCTCTCCTTGATTCTCTGATATTTCCGCTTCATTTCTGGATCTTTTCCAATTAAAATCCATGACGATTCAACGAGTGTAGTCCTTGCCCGTTTATTACCGGCATGCGTAATGTGCCCCATGCGAATATGTTCCCCACTGGAATATTGTGAGGGGGTCAAACCAAGATAAGCTGCAAGCTCATCAGCGGTTTTGAAACGGGTGATATCTTGAAGCTCAACGAGAATCTCCATGGCACTCAAAGTACCGATGCCAGGGATGCTCTCCAGCAATTCTACCCGTTTTGCATATTTCTCTTCCTTAGCCAGTTCAAGAACATCTTTCGTGATTTTTTTCTTTTCCGCACTGAGGTAATTGAAAAGATCCACCAGAGCCTTCAGCGACCTGTTGAGGGGTTCATAACCGAGATCAAGCTTCAGCAGCCAATTCATGAACGGTCCCCTCCAATGTTGAGTGCCTTTAAAAGGAACGTCTATGCTGTTAAACAGCAGAAGGCTTTTTATCTGGCGCATGACATCTGAGCGATGATTGACGATTTGACGCCGGGTCCTTAACAACTGACGATGAGCCCTCTCCTCTGGAGAAAGTACCCATACTGCCTTGAGCATGCCGCTCTCAAGAAATCGGGCCAGTTTGTAGCTGTCTTTCTTGTCGGTTTTGACCTTACTTCCGCTTTCCGTGGGGATCAGGGAAGGTGGGGTCACGATACACTCAATTCCATCCTCGGTAAGCCTGTCGTACAGGTCGAATCCTCCGGGGCCAGCTTCATAAACGATGCGCAAATGATTTCCTTTAAAGCGAGATATGACTTTCTTAAAAGCCTCGTAGTTTGGACTGGCAAGGGTTATGGCCAGAACTGTATCCCCTTCAACAAGAGCTGTGATTCTCCAAGAGATTTTGTGCATGTCGATTCCGATGCTAACCATTTTTCCTTTGAAATTTACCTTGTTTTTCTTTACCTTAGAAGCCATGGGAAGTTCCTCCTTTGTTGTGGATTATTAAATTTGTTTTGACCCTAAATGTTAAACAGGGAGGAACTTCCTTTCAACTTAAAATCCGTCATAGTCTCTATATAAACCTTAACTTTTGACCCACCCCGGAAAAATTGAAGGTTACATCTTCCAGTCGTAACCCTGTCGATCACGTTCATCCCGTCTCAAATCGTTAACAATACATCGGGTGCGTATCTCCTGTCCCTATTCATCACAAAAGTTGGGTCCACCTCAATCTGATATACCTGCTATATATTGCAGCCTTCAGAATGATATAAAGCGCTGTAATATCGAATGCATATATCAGTTGTCAAAATCTCCCAAGCTTGAAGATATTAACAGTTTTTGACCCATCGATATACTGGGTTCGTGTCAAGGTAACACAAACCATTCAGTTAAAAAATTCCGGCTGCATCTTTGTCATCGGATCCAATACCACCGCCTGTCAACCAATACGGAGCGTCGCTGTATGCAAATCCGGAAAGCCATTGACCCCATGGGCAACACCTTACCCGATTGGGACATTATTGCCAGGCTCTCAACGGCGATGGTATACGAAATGGACTATGAGAACCCTGAGCAGATATTCAATGAAATGGTGGCATTGACCCCAAAGAGTTATGCGGTCATGACCTATGAACGCATGGGGTTGGACGGCCTTCAGTGGCCATGCCAGGATAGGGATCACCCGGGGACTCCATACCTGCACAAGGATCAGTTTGCCCTCGGTAAAGGGAAATTCTTTGCTGTTGACTACAAGGATCCTGCGGAAATGTCTGACAAGGAGTACCCCTACTTCCTAACCACCGGAAGAATGTTCGCCCACTTCCACACCGGCACCATGACAAGGGTATCCCTCACCTGGACGCGGAGCAGAAAACGGCTTACGTGGATATTCATCCCGGGGATGCTGAAGCGTTGACGGTCAAGGATGGCGATATCCTCACGCTTTCATCCCGGAGAGGCCGGATAGAGGCGCCCGCAAGAATCACAACTTCGGTGGAGCGCGGCACGGTTTTTCTGCCCATCCACTTCGGGGAAACCCCCACCAATGTGCTGACCGATGCAGAGGCCTTTGATCCCCTGGCCAAGATTCCGGAATTCAAGGTCAGCGCTGTAAAAATTGAAAAATTTTGAAAAAGAATGGGGTTACCTCACACACCTTTACGAATTCCCCCCTTTTTCATCTTATATCGTAGCACACGTTCGCTGATTCCAAGGAGTTCAGCGGCTTTGGTCTGCACCCAGTCAGTTTTTTCCAGGGCAGATATAATCATTTCCCGTTCCACCGCCTCCAGGCTTTCGGCAAGTGTCCCATGGCTGACCGTGCTGTGGTGCCGTATCTCCCGGGGAAGATCAGCAGGACGGATAATCTCATTTCTCGCGAGGGTCGCGGTACGTTGAACAATATGCTCCAACTCCCGAACATTCCCTGGAAAAGGATACTTTATAAGAATATCCAAGGCCTCAGGGGTGAAGCGCAGATCAGCCGGTGCATAGCGATCTAAAAAAAAATCCACAAGGGGAGGGATGTCCTCACGACGATGACGCAACGGTGGGATCTCAAGCTCAAAGACCTTTATCCGGTAGTATAAGTCCTCACGAAATTGCCCTGTCTCGACCATCTGTTTGAGATCCCGGTTGGTAGAGGTCACCAAACGGGCATCCACACGAATATCCTCCTCACTTCCCACACGGCTGATTTTCCCATCCTGCAATGCTCGGAGCAGCTTGGGTTGCAAAAGTAACGGCATCTCGCCGATTTCATCCAACAGCAGGGTGCCGCCACTTGCAAGCTCAAATCTGCCGCGACGGTTACTTAATGCACCGGTAAATGCACCTTTTACGTGGCCAAACAGTTCACTCTCGAAAAGATTTTCCGGTATTGCCGCACAGTTTACCTCTATGAACAGGGAGGCATCTCTCGGGCTTAACAGGTGAATGAGATGGGCAGCCAACTCCTTGCCTGTCCCTGTCTCACCAAAGACAAGGACTGGCCAAGGACTCTCCGCCACCCGCCGGATGAAGGAGATGACATTTTTCATTTTCAGACTTTCAGCGATCATTTTCAAAGGCAGGGGGCTTTCTTCCACGGCCTTTTCCACAACAGCCACATCTTCATCCACCGCTATCCCTTGTTCTATCCACTGGATTTTCTCCAAAAGCAAAGAGAGGTCCACCGGCTTCTCCAGGAAATCGCCTGCGCCCAATTTCAGCACGGTCACTGCGGTGTTCACATCGCCATATGCTGTGATCATAATGGCCTGCACCCTGGGGTTCATGGCTTTCATCTTTTTCAGAACTTCATCCCCTGTAAGTCCGGGCATGTTCTGATCCAGAAGGACTAATTGAACATGCTCTCGCTCAAATACCCTCAATGCCTCCAAGCCGTCCGAAGCCGTTAGCGTGTTATAACCCTGGTTGTCCAAAAACCCTTTAAGAAGCTCTCTCTGGAGGGCATCATCATCTGCAATAAGAATTATCATGCGAGCCAACAGCCTTTCATTAATTTCCGGTCAGGGGAAGATACACGGTTATCTCCAATAATCCCGCCTCCGGCGTGCGGGCCTCCAAACGTCCCACGTGGGCCTGGACAATCCGCTGTGATATGGTCAAGCCAAGGCCGGTCCCTTCGGTCTTAGTCGTAAAGTAGGGTTCAAAAATCCGATCCGTCTCTTCGGCCGGCAAATTAGCTCCCCCATTTCTGATTTTGAGGTAAATCTCCATCTCTTTTCGCCCCACTTCCAAATGGAGGAATCCGCCGTCAGGTTGAGCCTCAATGGCATTTATCAGAAGGTTTTCTATTACCTGGCCCAGGAGTTCAGGGTCTGCGGAGATGGTCTCTTTGAAATCAATCTTCTGCGCTACCTTTATATGGAGGTCTTCGCAGCGAGGCGAGTAAAGGGCTAGTGTTCTTTTTACCAACAGATCTAAACGCGTGGGCTTCCGGTTGGGCATCTGTGGACGTGCGTAATTCAACAGACCGCTGACACTGCCGTCGGCGCGATGAATCGCGTCCATCATGAGAACCACAAGGTGCCGGTGTTCGTCTCTTAGTTCATCCCCCTCTAACTGAAGCCTCTGAAGACCCATGCCGAGGGCGTTTAACGGATTCCGGATCTCATGGGCAATTCCCGCTGCAGCTCGGCCTAAGGACGCGTCTTCCCGCTCTTTGGATATCCGTCTCTCAAAGGATTTGACTTGGGCAAGATGGGACGTCTGTTGCCGATAAAGAATGAAAGAGAGAAATGTCCCTAGAAGCGCGAAGGCAACGCCGAACACAAAAAAGTCCCGCCACAACCGGTGAATTGCCGAGGCCAAATACCGTGTATCCACTCCCACAACAAGTTCCCTGCTACCGAAGGGGAGTCGAGTCTCCGCCACCTGAGAACCGCCAACCTGCATAATGGCCACAGCGGGGCCGGTTTCAGATATTCCCCCTTCGGCTGAAGGGTTCCCCATTTTTACATAACGAATCCTTGGAAGCTCTGATATGGTTTTAATGACATTTTCCAGGCCCAGTTGCTCTTCCAGGGATGCAATCTTCTTATCCTCTATCCCTAACACCACACATCCGGGAGCGTCCTTCCGGGGCCATGAAAAGAGGTACAGGCTTTGCTTTGCCCGATGTTCCAGGGTAGCTTTTGCCGTGCAGTTAAATGTCATGTCTTGAGACCACTTGGGAGGGCCTTCTGCATATTTGTCCTCGTCCCCGAATATGCGGATGCCCACAAGGCCCGACTCCTTGGCAAAGGCGGAGAGTTCTTCGGATGAAAAGGGCTCAATGCTATCAAGATAGTCTACAAAACGAGCCGTGTTTCCCAAGAGAGCCTCCAGGAGCTCCTCCGCCACCTGTTGGGAAACGACTGCCCCGCGGGCGCTCAATTCAATGACATCCGCCACCTGTTTCACATTAACCCGAACATGGTCGAAAAACTCCTGTTCGGCCCGGTGAATCTGCCAGAAAAAATACCCGACGGCCGCAAAAGAAAGAAGCGCAAAGAGAAGAAGATTGCTGACCCATAGTGGTAGTTTGCGTTTATTTTCTTCCATGGCCGTGTCCGCCTCCTCCCTTGCCTCCGAAGCCACGGCCTTTCCCCAGTCGCCTGTGCACACCTGTGGGATCTGTTTTGCGGCCCGCAGTCTTTCCCGGAAACAGTTTCCTGGCGGCAAAGGTCCCGGTTTCTCCTGAGAACTCTCCCCAAACCCTAACGACTGAACCTGGATGCAGTTGTTTCGGTAAACGACCTGATCCCGTCAAAACCGTGATCATCCCCGGTTTGCGGACAGGGTCTCCTGTGCCGTTTGTTGATAGATCCGGACCGTCAATCACTTCTGCGGATATTTTTCCGGATTCCTGGTCCACGGACACAACGCGCATCAGGAACAGTTCTTCGGCAACGGAATTTGATTCCGGGAAGCCCAAAAACAATAGTATTAGAAATACCAGGAAAGTCCGCATTGCACCACCTGCCGGGTGTAAGATTCATAGTTCAGTGGGGATTCACCGTTCTGGAACTGAACCTGCCCGTAAAGCTCAACAGGCCCCCAGAAGCGGCTTAGCTGAATCCCAATTGAACGCGCTTGATTTGTTGTTCTGATACAGGTCATACTTTCAGGAACTTTGTCGTATTCGGTTCGATACCATTCGGCCCGGGTCTCCATGCGCCACTTTTCGAAAGGTTCCCAGATCAAGGCGATCCCCACCTGGATCTGTCTATAAGACTCCATATCCAATGACGAGTCCAAATCTGCATAAGCCACAAGCAGAGAACCTGTCAATGACGGCATCAGAAATACATCCAGGCCCAGTCCCGTGTGCACCAGGCGGTTGTTCCGGGGCGGTTGCTCTTGGTTGAGGAAGCCTCTGCCCCCTCCGCAACCATGCCCGTTTGGTCCCCCATCGAAGGGGCTTCCCTCCCATGCAGTTGCTGCTTCCGGTTCTGACGTTTTATTTTGACCCGATTGGTTCCCATCCTGTGGGTTCCTGCCCTGACCCCGGCCTGAGAAAGGCTTTGCCCAGTTAAGGTAGCCCTGCCATTTCCAGGTATGTTCAAAGCCCAGGGTTAAGCGCTTTGATAGAACCATGCTCACATCGATGCCAGCCAGGGTCTCATTACGTTCTTCCGCCTCTAAAAAATGATCACGATATGCCGCCACCCCGCCCAAGATAGAGGGTAAGATCATCCCGTTTGCTAGCGGATAGGAGAGGATGACCTTGCCCTGGCCGTTGTAGTTGTCCTTAACCTGCCAGTAATCCTGATAGGTGGCATCCAGGACCGTATCCAATATCAGAGCATCCGTCAGGAAGAATTGCTTGGCCAACCCCGCGCTGTAAGCCGCAAACCACGAACTTTCGGCCTCGCCCGCGAGAGCGGGATTGGAATCATATCCCACCGATCCATCCACGAAAATCTCCATCGCCCTTCCACATGGGGCATAGAGTAGCTGGGAGCAGAAACATACCGCCAAGAACAAACAACCAGAGAGGATTCGTGTGTAAAAAGAACATGCACGCTTTTTCCCCGATCGTAAGAGAAATTCTGAGTTTTTTGAAAACACAACCATGAATCAGCTCTCGTTCTGGTAACTCTGTATGTCCCTCACTCCTGACAATGTTCACAGTATACACTTTACCCGCCAAAAAAAAAGTCCCCCCGGAGGAGGACTTTCTTTTTTCACGAGGGAAAATGGGCTTATCCTTACCTTATGTGCAATTAGTTGCTTTTCCCACCGGTACCGCGCCACAGGGGCACACCATCAGAATCACGTAGCGGCACTTCGACACCCCCGGCCGTTATTATGGCCACTGCAATGTTTCGAAAGACGCCTTCGGAGTACTCGACATTATACCCGGTCACCTCGATTTCATCCTCTACCAGCAGGCGATCTACACCGAGTGAATCCCAGTAGCGAACGGGACCGATCCCGTAAATCGTGATGATTATCTCATTTCCATCCTCGTCCTTAGTCGCGATTTCCACTCCGCCACCCACGACAATGGTGAGCACAGTACCGGTATAATCGAATACAGTACCTTCCAAAATGTTATGAATGGGACCGGTTCCATCACCGGCACCATCACCGCCTTGCCCACCACCGCCACCGCCGGGTCCCTTAGCCAAGCCAAAACCTGCACTCAAAAAAAGTACCATTAAAACCACTACGCCACTCGCTAAAACTTTTTTCATCTCTTTATTCTCCTTTTAATTGGTTTACGATTTCTAAAAAAACATTCAAATTCTCTTAATTTGTTCGGTTGCCACGACCCTTCCCCTGGCCTGTGCCGTCACAGTCCCCGGTTCCCGTTCCACCACCTTTTTTGGCGCCGTATCCGCTGCCGTCACGAAGTCTTTCTCCCGTGCCGGATCCATCTCCGGGACCATACTTATACCCACTCTCTGAACTGCCACCCCCTCTCTGTCCCATTCCGCCACCACCGGACCGATTCCCTCCGCGGGCCATGATAATCCTTTCACCCTCAGAAACCCGCATGAGATGACTATTACCATCCTGTGATTGCGCGTTGAAGCGACAGGTTTGTTTGGCCGAACCCTGGAAACCTGCCCAGCTCGTCACTGGAGCGAACCCGGCTGCGACCGTAAGTCCCAATCCCAAAACAACCATTCGTTTAAACCCTTTTCGTACAACTGATTTCTGTGAAACCTTATCCATTGCTGATCTCTGTGAAACCTTATCCATTGCTGATCTCCTGCTTGATAAATTTTGTGTTTACCGTTAAGTCGTTTTCTCAAATATAATACAAAGACTGTGCCAAAAATCTTTTTACAACAAAAACCAATAGTTATATGAAATAGGGCCGCAGGAATTTCGACAATCGGCGTTTCAGGTCGACAATATTGTCGAAGAATATTTGCCTGTGCCCGGAAAATACTTTTCGAGCGCATCTACGCAGAGAGGATGCGCCCGAATCGGTACGATCCGCCCTGGCTCAGTAGATGTCATGAGCCGTGGGAATTGATTATGAAACTGGTGCTGGGCCAACAAGGTTTGTATACGATGTTACTATGGCTGGTCCTGTGATAGGCATTAATTTCAGATTTTAATGAGGGTCTCAAACAATTGAAGGGGGAAATGTGCAAAGGTGTACTCTTCTTTGAGTGTTTTCAATACTGAGCGATACCCGCCTTATAGGCCTTTGCTATTTTCACAGACAAATCCATCGAGAAAAGAGACCTGAATGAAATCACCATCCAAATATATAATCGGCCCGACTTTTCAGAAAGGTCATCTGTCTTTAATTATTGCATGCCTTCTTACAGTGGCGTTTGCACAGTCGGTTGTTGCCGAGGAAGCGCATGAAGGCGCCGCGCATGAATTTCACCGACATCATATGGCCCTTATTCTCGGTAATACCCAGAACGACGGTAGTGAACACGGTTTGTCGGTTGGCGTCGATTACGTGTATCATATCAATAGTTGGCTGGGTATCGGGGGCCTTGTGGAATACGCCGGTGGTGATTTCAAACATTTTCTGCTCATGGCGCCGCTGGTCATTACCCCATACAAGGGCTGGGTCTTTAACGTTGCTCCCGGTACGGAGGTTCATAAAGAGCACGGGGATCACGAAGAGGACAAAAGAGAGAGGGATTGGGTGGTTCGCACCGGCGTGGCCTATCAATTTCACTTTGGGGAAAGATATCTATTGCTCCGGAGTTCAATGTCGACTTTTCCGAACACGAAACCCTTTTTATTTACGGTATTGCTTTTGGGATTGGTTTCTAAGAGAGGGGGGTGAATTTCCTCTGGTATTGCGCATTAGACAACCCGTAATCCACAAATACCTTCGCTTGGAGATTTCAATATACGGGAAAAGACCAAATTATTGCAAATATCTTCTGGCAATCTTAAAAATTAATAGATCCCAAAAGTGCAGATAACTCCAACGTACATTGGATTTTTGTGAATCTGATATACCTGCTATATCTCTCAGGTTTTCAGAAGCTAAAAGCCTCAGTGATATCAAGTTTATATGTCAAATATTTTTCAGAGACAAATGCTTTTCAAAATTGAATGTTTCACAAGTTTTGACAAAAGCCAGTCCTATGGACTATTCTCAATGTATCACAGGTTGGCGATGAAAAAGCTGACCACAACATATAGGCTATCGTCCAAACGGCTTTGTTACCAGATACTGACAAGATTTATTCCCAGGGAAATGTGAAGTATTGATCTGGCAGTCTTGCGAAATTCAGACCGCTATGCTACGGAAGTATCATGCACGAATCATCGTCTCTGCTGATAAAAACAATGTCCTTAAAGACGTGACCTAAACCAAGAAGAGAAGGACTAATGATGATTGCAAAGGCTCATACACAGTGTCCAAGACACAAAAGGCATGAGCTTTTCCATTTTGAGGGCATTTGGGGGACTTTCTAATGGCCAAAGAGCCAACCTACGAAAAATTGGAACAAAGGGTCAAGGAATTGGAAAATGAAGCCTTTAACCCCAAGCAGGCAGAGCAGACGTTGCAAGAGGGCGATCTTCTATTGACGACATCACTCTCATTCACTAAACTAAATTGATAATGACGGGTAAAGGAGGCTCTGTATGTATGGTATGGTGAACAAAGCTCTGGAGGACATGGTAACCAGCCGTCAAGGCGAGGACTGCTGGGAACGCATCAAACAGGCCGCTGGTGTCGAGGTGGCGGTTTTCATCAGCAACGAAGGATATCCTGATGAAATGACCTACAAGCTGGTCGGTGCAGTCTCTGAAGAACTCAAGGTGCCCGCCCAGCAGGTGCTGGAGGAATTCGGCAAGCACTGGGTGCTCAAGACGGCCGCCGAGGGGTATGGTGAACTGATGGAAGCGGGTGGAAAGACGCTCAAAGAATTTCTCCTGCGTCTCCCCACGTTCCACACGAATGTGGCGCTGATCTTTCCCCAGCTGAACCCGCCCCGGTTCCGGTGCTCCGACGTGGGCGACCTTTCACTGAAGCTGCATTATTACTCCGATCGCGAAGGTCTTGCACCGTTTGTAATAGGTGTCTTGAAGGGCTTATCAGAGCGTTTCAGCACCTTGACCCGCATTGAACATGTCACAGCCCGGGGGCAGGATGAAGATCACGACGTTTTCCTGATTGACTGGAGCGGGGATCCCGCATGATGAACCCTCTTCCAGTCTCCATACCGCCTGAGATCCTGGAAACCCTTTTCCCGTGTCACGTGGCATTTGAACGGAACATGGAAATCTGCCAGGCCGGTCAGGTAATCACCCGGCTCTGCCCGAAGCTGAAATCCGGTCTGGATTTCCGCGATTTATTCATAATCGAACGCCCCCCCATACCGGCGGAATTCGACGCCATAGTCGAAAATCAATCCGAGCTGTATCTCGTAAGAAGCAGGGACAAAGGCATTCTGTTCCGTGGCCAGATGGTCTATCTTGCCCAACAGGAAGTGATCCTGTTTGTCGGTGTGCCATGGGTGACAAGCTCGAAAGACTTAAAAAAACTGGGGCTCAGCCTGAACGATTTTCCCTTTCATTCACCAATTTCTGATTTTCTTCAGTTAATGCAGAGCCACCTGATTGCGGCAGCGGACCTGAAGAAACTCACGGCCCGGCTCTCTAAACAAAAAGAGGAGTTACGCGAGATAAACGTGGAGCTGAAACATCGATATCAGGAACTGGAACATAACCAGGCCTTGACAGATGCCATCCTACAGACGGCCCCCGATGGGATCATTACCATAAATTCCGATGGTGTTATCGAAAAGTTGAATTCCTCCGCAGAGCATCTCTTCGGTTACGGTCCGGGAGAATTAATAGGGAGGAACGTTACGGTATTCATGCCGGAGCCACACCGCAGCCAGCACAGTGAATATTTACGCCGCTATCTCAGTACGGGTATCAAGCATATCATCGGGATTGGCAGGGAGGTCGAAGCCCGAAAAAAAGACGGAACAAAAATACCCATCTATCTCTCAGTCGGTGAAGTACCCGGCAAGGATAGGGTTCGTTTCACCGGTATCCTCCACGATATCAGTGACCAGAAAGCGGCAGAGGAAGAATTGCAAACGGCCAGGAAAACAGCGGAAAAGGCCAGCCTGGCCAAGAGTGAATTTCTAGCCAATATGAGTCACGAAATCCGTACTCCCATGAACAGTATCATGGGGTTTACACAGATTCTTCTTGATGAAGAGCTTTCAGCCGGGCAGCGGGACGCGGTTGAGACCGTAAAGGGAAGTGCTGACCGGTTGTTGAACCTGATAAATGATATCCTGGATCTATCCAAGGTAGAGGCCGAAACTATCGTATTTGAGGAGATCCCCTTCAGCCTGGAAACTCTTGTGCTTGAAGCCATCGAGCTGATCCGGCCACAAGCAGAAAAAAAGCCTGTGGAAACCCGCTACGACCTTCAGGATGGTTTACCGCTGGTAATTGGAGATCCCCTGCGGGTAAGACAGGTACTTTTGAACCTGCTTACCAACGCCATCAAATTTACAGAACAGGGTGAAATCCTGACCGCAGTAAAGACAGTTGAGGAGACCGAAGATCGGGTTTTGATTGAGGTAGCCGTGAGTGACACCGGTGTCGGGATACCCGAAGATAAGCTTGAATCGATTTTTGAAGTCTTTACACAGGCCGACGGATCCACTACGAGGACGTATGGAGGAACAGGTCTGGGGTTGACCATTTCACAACGGCTTGTGAGAAAAATGGGCGGGGAAATCAAGGTGGACAGCCGGGTAGGTAAAGGCTCCACATTCCACTTCAACCTCTCGCTGAAAAAAGCTCCATCCGACGCAGAGCTGGATGAAGGACTAATTGCGCGGGAGGGCCTCACCGAAGAGCAGGGAATAGGACGAGGTCTTAAAATCCTCCTCGCTGAGGATGACCTTGCGAACCAGAAGATGACCATGTTGATGCTTGAAAAGATGGGGCATTCTGTTGAGCTGGCTGAAAATGGCGCCAGGGCCGTGGAGATGGCCCGGTCCCGGACATATGATATTATCCTGATGGATATGCAGATGCCTGTAATGGGTGGATTGGAAGCTACTGAGGAGCTGCGCCGGGCTAAAGTCAAAACGCCGATTGTAGCCATGACGGCCAGTACCATGAAGGGAGATAGGGAGCGTTTTTTGAAGGCAGGGATGGATGGTTACATTGCCAAGCCAATAATAAAAAGAGTCGTCCTTGAAACCCTAAAAAAGCACACCTCTCGAAAACCCCCACCGGAAACCCCGTATCCGGATCATGTGACCCTGCCCCCCTTGGAAGCCATCGCAGAGGAGCTGGGGCTGGATGAGGAGCAATATGTTGAAATCCTTATGGATTTTATTGAAGACAAGAAAAAGGATATGGCGGATCTTTCGGATGCCCTGGTTCAGGGAGATGCAGAACTGGTTTCCCGGCTGGCACATAAGATAAAGGGGAGTGCCCTGAATCTGCGTCTGGATTCCCTGGCCAGGCCGGCAGTCAACATCGAAAAAGCCGCTAAGGAAGGAAATGTGTCTCAAATTGCAAGTGATTGGGATGATCTGAGCAGAGAATTTGATGCGTTGTGTGGTATGAGGAAAAGGCACGGTTCCGGTGCTTGAAGTTATTCTTGTTGTTGATGACAATGGATAGGGGGACGGAGCAAAATAAGTAATCAAAATATCGGGAAAAGGCTAAAGTGGAAGCACAAAGAAATTTTTCCCAGTCGCAGCGTCTTATGTTAGCTAAAAAGCTAACATTATGTTTGTAACCTGGCGTCCCATCGAACGCACGCGTACGATATAAAACCTTCTCTTTCACTAGATGCAACCATACCTATAAACCATCCATTTGATATCCCTTGCAAAACATGAACAATACGTCTGGCAGCTTTGCGAAATATTGGCGAATGTGATACGGAAGTTTAATGCACGTACTCCTTTCCCGGAGATACTGACAAATATCGCGAAATCCCGACCTTTTCCAAGACCAAAACTCTCCTCACCAATGAAATGCTTGAAAACCCATTTTTTTCTTGACACGAACCAGATTTTGACCTTACATATAATGTAGGTATTCTCATGTAAATATTTCTACCAATTCTTCAACCTCTATCCAGGAGGTTTGTCATGAAAAATCACCTCAATATGTACATGTCCTGCTCCTGATAGGCATAGTTTGCCTGTTGGGAGCCCAAATCTTTTCTATACAAAACCAAACCCATCGTGAGATGAGGACGGAAGGCTACGGGTCTTAATATCCTCCCGTTGAGCCTCTTTAAAAGCATTTTGCTTTTGAAAGATAGTCGAGCTGCCGATTGTGACAATTGTATGGTCAACACGGTATTTTATAAATCAGACTATTGAACCAAAACTTTACAAAAAAAATAGTTGCACCTGGGGTTACCCGGATTTCCTTGGACAGATGTTTGAAGAGTTTTTAAAGGAGAAAAAAAATAACTTTAAAGACAAGGAGTTTCTCATGCTAAAGATATCCGTCCATACACCGAACTACAGTGCTGTTTATGCAAGAGATTTCGACCAGACGGCTTTGTTCTACAGCCTTGTTGAAATGAAACTGGCAAGCCTGTTGAGCTTTGTAATTGACCTTGTCAAAGTCGAAAATGCCACACCGGAATTATACCAAAAAAAATCCGTCATCAAAAACGACCAGATACTGCTGGTAAAGGAGGCACAGGAAAATGAAGCCGGCGACCTGATCCGCTATGTGTATAAGATCAGACAGGACAGCAGCTTTCTGTCGTTTGATGAGGGGATTGATAATCTTTCAGTGGACAACGAAAAAAAGCATATCAGAAAATGCCGGAATTCAGAGCATCATGCACTTCTGATAGGCTGGTTACAGGATGAAGTCGTGGGATATCTGGCCTTCAGATCTAATATGTGGCAAAGACTGCGAAGTGCAGGAGAATTTGCCTTTTCTGTTTCAAAAAAGAACTGGGGGTCGGGGATTGGCAGCCACATAATGGGGGCATTGCTGGATTGGGCCAGAAAATCAAAAGTAATAAAAACGATTGAACTTCGTGTCGATTCCGATAATAAACGCGCCATTGCAGTTTACAGGAAACTGGGGTTCACTCCAAAACGATCCTTATTATGGGGGCCATTTGATTATATCGTTATGAAACTTACCCTACCTTGAACTTCCCTGAAATCCGCTTAATTATTTAACTTATTTAAGATTATTCAAACCCTTCGCAAAATGAATTTACATTGCGCCCAAGAACAGCATGGTTGTATCCGCCTTCAAGGATTGCAAACCGCCTGCCCTGGCAAAGCCGCTCGGCTGTTTGTTTCATCATGCGGCCCAGTTCCCTGTAATCCTCTGTGGAAAGAAGACCTCCCCAGTCTTCAATTCCATGATCAAACCCTGCAGATGCCGCCAGAATATCTGCATCGGTCAAATTGTCCATGACTCTTTCGACCTCACTCAAATAAGTTATCCTGTCTACTGAGTCAGGATTAAGAATCGTGACCTTAAATCCGTCTTTCCTGTTTTCCAGTATGTTTATATTACCGTCTCCGGTGTGAAAATCAAAATCCAGGATAAAGGCAGTCTGAATTTTTTCTTCGGAATATAGTTTGAGCAGGCTGATGGCCATATTGTTGAAATCACAGAATCCCCAGCATGAATTGGCTGAGGCATGATGCCCCGGTGGCCGGATCACGGCAAAGCCTGGGGTTCCTTTATAAGCGGTTTGGGCCGCTTTAATGGCACCTCCGGCTGCCAGTGCCGCCAATTCGTATCGAAGGCGATTGAATTTAATAATATTTAATTGACCCTTACCGTGAGCCCTCAATATATCCGTATCTGAAGCCGGTTCTGGCTTTTTAATGTGATACATGTCCGGCTTGGATTTAATAACCGCCATAATCCCTTCCAGGCGGCCCGGAAGAGCTGCAGGATCATCTGCATAGTCTGAATTATAATATTGTTCATGAAAAATGATATGAATGCTCATGAGAAAAACCTTCTGAATCGCTGGCGTTTTGATATACGAAATCTGGGGACAATACCAATTTCCTATACATTCTGACTAAAACAGTATCATGTCCCCGGAAATCCCCATTGTGTCCCCTTATTTCCCTAAAACTTATTCCTTTGTGTATAATAATGCCTCGTTTGACTTTGCTTGGTTTTATAGGAAACAGTTACTCCTGTTAAAAGGCTGTGTCAATTATCGATCCCAAAAATTTTACAATGCTCGACTTTAAATAAAAAAATATCATTTCCTGTTTACGTTCAGAGGAAAGAGCGAAAGAAATGGGCATTCGAAAGAACATTGAGAAACCCATCGAAAGAGAGTCCCTGGCAAGATCGGTTAGGCAAGTTTTGGATGGGAAATAGTTCATAGAATCGAGCCCGGATGGTGGGACTATCTGCTATATCTCTCAGCTTTATAAAAGGTTCTAATCAGTGTAATATCAAATATATATCTCAGTCCTGCAATTTCTCAGACTTGAACATATTACACGTTTTTTGACCTGCCAATATACTGGATCTTTGTCAAGATAACGCAAGCCATTTAGCTAATGAGATTCCGTCTGTATGCTTGAGTTTTCAGTTGTGCCCACCGATCAGGGATAGGATAATTATCATTGACTTTTATTGCGCAGAAAATCCATGACACAGGTCCCATCTAAGTCCTATTTTATTGTGACTTGACCTGTATATTCATCCTCGTTCTCATATATGTGTCATTGTGCACGCCTTGATTCAAATTTTTTCCCCTTGACCCTGACTTCTTCCTTTTCTATTCTCTGCCAAGCGATTAATTTGCAGAAA
>Ga0233437_1002716_pt1 | contig 25613 bp, 15 predicted proteins | sample SI_122_August201_FD_182714 | JGI IMG/M metagenome (GOLD analysis project Ga0233437, IMG submission 182714) | Seawater microbial communities from Saanich Inlet, British Columbia, Canada - SI_122_August2016_200_MG | ecosystem: Environmental > Aquatic > Marine > Inlet | place: Canada: British... | reverse complement strand
TCTAAGACTTTAAACTTTGGCCTTCCCCCTTAGTCCTAATTTCGGTCCCCGGCTCAAGGCCGGGGCATGCTTTGGTCTTTGGTCCTAAGTCTTATTTTCTCCCCCGTAGCCTCCTCCTCCCGGGGTCTCAATAATAAGTCGATCACCTGGCATAAGTGAGCTGGAGCTAACTGAGCCTAATGGCGTAATAATACCATTCTTTCTGATTATCCTTTGTTCGCCTGGCTTTCCATCTTCTCCTCCATCCATTCCGTAAGGGCCTGATTTTCTTCTCTGTGTCAGGACAGATAATTCAACTTTCTCCAGAAACAGTATCTCTCTGATCACCCCATCGCCTCCACTCTTCCGACCCTTCCCCCCTGATCCCCGCCGGATTTCAAATCTTTCTAAACGCACCGGATACCGGTGCTCCATAATTTCAGGATCGGTAATCCTGGTATTCGTCATATGATGATGAACAGCATCGGCACCTTCAAAATCCTGACCAGCCCCGCATCCTCCGCAGATTGTTTCATAATAGCCAAAATGATCATTACCAAATAAGACATTATTCATCGTACCCTGACTGGCCGCCTGTAGTTTCAAAGCCTTAAGCAGGGTATCAGTGAGCCGCTGGCTCACCTCAACATTTCCACCAACAAGGGCAGGACATTGAAAGGGATCATCCGGAAAGGGTGGATTGAGCATCCCCTCAGGCAGTATTAATTCGATGGGCTCCAACATTCCGTCGTTTAAGGGAATATCCTCCTTTAACAACAATCTCAGCACATACATGATAACAGAGTGCACAATTGCCGGATTCGCATTGAGATTACCCCCATGCACACCTCCTGTTCCCGTAAAATCTATTAAATAAGTTTTCTCCTGCCGGATGATTTTCACCTCCAGAGGAGTGCCATCATCAAGATATTCACGTGCATACCCGTGTGCTACCGGATATTTATGTATTGCTTCAATAGTTTTTTGGGTGGCATGCTCTTTCAGAAGCCTCATAAATTTCCTGAGCTTATCAATCCCGTAATTATCAAGCATAGCCAGTAACTCAGCTGCTCCTTTTCTGTTAGCAGCCAGAGCCCCATTCAAATCGGCCAGGTTTTCGGCAAGAGCCCTCGTAGGATAAGGTGACCTGGTAAGAATCTCTTCTATACCTTTCCAATTGGCCTTTCCTGCTTTCATCAAATAAAAAGGATTGATTACCACTCCCTCTTCAGCCAGTGATTTGGCTCCGGGAGGCATAGAACCCGGACTAATACCACCGATTTCAGCATGGTGGGCCCGATTAACAACGAATCCAATCCTCTGTCCGGCAACTGTATAAACCGGACTTACCAGAGTGATATCCGGCAGGTGAGAACCTCCATACGCAGGATGATTACTTACAATAGTGTCACCAGCCTGCAAATCGTAATCGGCTAAAATACTTCGTACACAAATACCCAAACTCCCAAGGTGAACTGGTATATGCGGTGCATTCGCCACCAAATAGCCATCTGCGTCAACAACAGCACAGGAAAAATCGAGGCGTTCTTTAACGTTTACTGATACTGAAGTACGCTGCAGCATGGCGCCCATATTTTCAGCAATACTCATGAATCGACGAGAAAAGAGCTCAAGTTCGGCCTCAGGACTGAGCCTCTCATCGAGGGGTTGAACTGCCTGACCTATGTCGCTGAGTTCGAGAGTTCCCTGATAATTCATTGAACAGATCCAGCCATCTTCCACAAAAGTAGTGCTGTAAGGATCCAGAATGATGGCTGGTCCGTCTATCCTGAATCCGGGCTTCATTTTTTCCCGCCAATAAACGGGAATTCCATGATCATTCACATAGCTGGCTCCAATTTCATTTTCCTCATTTACTAATTCTGGTCCCTTCCTCTCATACCGTCTTACTGATGCGACGACTCTAACAGACTCAATTTCGATAAGCCGGTCTTCACTCCAGTGTCCGTACATAGCTAGATAAGCCTTCTTGAAATCAGGGGCTAAATCTTCATCCGATATCCAGGGTATCTCGATTGTGGATTCCTGGCCCGTAAACCTCAAGTAAACCAGCCTGCTGCGTATTTCGGCATCTTTCTTTGCCACACCTTCACTCATGAGCATACTAAAAGCCTCTTCTTCAAGATCCGGGAGGAGATTACTTATGTCAATTGAATCATTTAAAGGGCTGAGCACCTGATTTACCGCAAATCGCTCTATCACAGCCTCTCCAATACCGTAAGCACTGAGCAAACCAGCATTTTCGGGTATCAGAACTTTTGTGATATTTAGTAATCCGGCTATGCTGCAGGCATGCATTCCACCAGCTCCACCAAAAGCTACCATTGCATATTCTGATGGGTCAAAACCTCTTCCGGTCGAAATCTTTTTAATCGCCCCGGCCATAGTTTCATTAGCAATCATCAGAAAACCGCTAAGCAACTCGCCCTCTTCAGGTCTTGATCCCGATCTTTCGGCAATCTCATCCTGTATTTCAATCAATCTTTCATGTGCCGCCTTCGGATATACCGGGATATTAAACTGGCCAGGATCAAGCCGACCCGACAAAAGATTCACATCGGTGATACTCAGTGGTCCGCCAGCACCGTAGCATGCTGGTCCGGGCACTGCTCCAGCACTTTCAGGACCAACTACCAGTTTATAGCCATCGAAGCGACAAACCGATCCACCACCGGCGGCAACAGTTTCAATATTGAGGGCCGGAGAATGAATATTCGCTGATCCAATTTGCAGTTCAAAGCAATACTCCAGTTCCCTATTGTAACGTGAAACATCAGTACTGGTTCCACCCATATCGAAGCTGATAATCTTATCAAAACCAGCCTTCTTTGCCATTGAAACAGCTCCAACTACCCCACCAGCGGGTCCGCTTAATAGTGAATCCTTTGGTAGAAAATTATCAGCAGTCACGAGACCACCTGCACTGGTCATCACCCAAAATCGTTTGCCATGTACCTTGTCACTGATCTGCTTGATATAACGATCAATAAGAGGTGACAAATAAGCATTCACCTCAGTAGTTTGCATGCGTAGCAGATATTTGATCAGGCCCGACAGCTCATACGATGCTGAAACATATTGCATTCCCTCTTCAACAATGATGCTGCGCACAAGCTCTTCATGGCATGGGTTTATCCATGAATGCATAAGGGTAACACCAATAGTTTCAATTCCAGCCTGCCGGATTCTTCTTATTGCCTCCCGGATGGACCCCGGATCGGGGCTTTTAATAACTTTGCCCCTGGCATCAAGACGCTCATCAATTTCAACAATCATCTCAGCCAGAATTGGAGGTTTTATCACTTCACGAGCAAAAATATCAGGACGCTGCTGATTACCAATTTTCAAGAGATCTTTAAATCCTTTTGTAAGAACAATTGCTGTTCGGGCACCTTTGTACTCAAGTAAGGCATTTGTTCCTTTTGTTGACCCCAATCTGATTTCCATCTCAGGGAAAGGCTTATCGAGTGGTGTCCCAGTGATAAGTCGTGCACATAAAACCGGGGCTTCTTCATTGGCCGAGATCTCAAAAACCGGGAGTTTTTCACTCATATTATCCGGAAGATCAGCCCCGAGCACCATCCGGCAGGTGAGAGGATTGAAAAGCTTAATTATAATTGGCTCATGAGTTATTTCCAATAATTTAAAGCTGTACCCGATGAACAGATCAGTATTGAGTCCCCAGTTTGTCGATATTTCAATTTCTTTGGAGGACAATACTCTGATGATATTTGCTCTTAATGAAGAACTCGACAGAACTTTTCTGCGGAGAATTTTGCCATCGGTAGTGCTTGCAATGCAATCAGTAAATGTGCCTCCGGTATCTATATTGAGTGTGTACATGAATTGTATTGTCTTGCTATCAAATTACTCCACAAACGGATAATATACTTCTGGCTCCCAAAAATATGGCTACTAAAACTACCAATCCTCCTATAATATTCAGCGGCAGACGATTACGATGTTCACCCAGCAGTTTTTTATCGTTCATCACCCATAAGAGGTAGATGGCGATGATGGGCAATAATATTCCATTTGCGGCCTGGGCGAATACTATTACCGGTAGAGGTTTCAGGCCCACAGCTGATAATGTGATACCTATTCCGAGAATCACCATCCATATTATCCTGAATCTTTTTGATTTGAGATCTTTTTTCCAGCCCAGAATACCGCAGGTAGCGTAAGATGCAGCCAGTGGGGCGGTAATTGCCGAAGTTAATCCGGCAGCAAACAGGCCAACTCCAATAAATCCGGTAGCCCAATTGCCGAGAACGGGTTCAAGCTGGAGAGCCAGGTCGGCAGCATTATGTATATCTATTCCTGTACCGAAGAATGCCACAGCTGATGTGATTACGATAGCCATGGAAACAAATCCACCCAATAAGATTGATATCCAGATATCACGTCGGGCGGCTTTCAGATCCTTCTTATCTTTCCATTTCTCCTGAACAACAGCCGCATGTAGGAAAAGATTATAAGGTACTACTGTTGTGCCAATTAAGCCAGCCACCGTAAGCATTGCTCCTTTGGGTATTTGCGGCACAAATAAACCTTTCAAAATCTCAGCCAGATGGGGAGCCAAAAAGACCATGGTTGCAAGAAAAATTATGCTCATTAGAATAACCAGAGCGACGAGTACCTTCTCGAGTTTTTTGTAGCTGCCCAGAAATAGCAGTGCAAAGGCAATGATCCCTATTACCGGCCCCCATATTCTGATACTGAAATCACCCGAATTAAACACTGACACCTCACCAAAAAGGGCCTCCAGGCCGAGTGCTCCTCCCAGAATATTTCCGGTTTCGTAAGCTGCATTTCCTATACCAATTGCAGATAGAATCAACAAAACTGAAAGAGCGCGACCCACTCCGGAGTGAAACTGCATTTTCAGGGCCTCACCTAGTCCTTTTCGTGCAACAATACCTAATCGGGCCGCCATCTCCTGAAGCACAATTGTGGCTATAACTGAGAACAGCAGGGCCCAGAGAAGTGCATATCCGAATCCGGCGCCGGCCAGGGTACAGGTGGTTACAGTTCCGGGACCAATGAATGCGGCCGTTACGAGAGCTGCAGGGCCGATGTTGCGAAGTCGTGATTTCATGTTTGTAATGTTGCCATTGGTAAAGATAGCAAAATGGCGGTGGGGAGGCTGCGCCGTGAGGTGACGCCAAAACGTGACGCCTGTTCGTGACGCCTTCGTGACGCCTAATCGTGACGCCTGTGTGACGCCTGTGGTTGCCTTTGGAGTTGTGCCTGGCGATCCTTGAAGTTGCTCCGGTGGCTGCTCCAGGCGATCCCCGGGTCCCCGATAAAAACCGGGGCAGGCATGCCCGAGGATGACGGTGCAGACCAGCATTGATTAACTATGTGGCTACAAGCCAGCATTCCATTAGTTAAATAATAACCCAAACAACAATATCCAGGTCTCTGCAACAAGATTTTCGATTCTTCGCTAGTATTTCTCCTCAAATTTAGTCGTGAATGGCTTATATTCCAGAGTCAATAAAGCTAATTTGCCCATGTTGATTACTCTCCCCCATAAAGCTTTTTAGGCTTTTACTGGAGTATTTTGAATAGTCTCCTTTAATGGCCAATTGAAGCCTGAAATTTGATACAGCCTGTAAAATTTCACCCGCAAATCCAGACTTCAAATCAAAAAATTTCGGAGCAATATTTTTCTCATCAAGAATAATCTTGTCAAATCCCTGATAATAAACATCAACTAAAAAATCAGTCCCTGATCTAATATCACCAATCAGAATCTCATCTGATGAAATCTCTGCAACCTTAACCCCATTCACATCAGTTGCAATAATCTCCACATCCTTATTTTGTAACACTTTTCTCATAACATTTCAAGTAACAGAGCAACTACTTAGTACCCTCAATAACTCCCCGAAAATACCCAAAATACCTCTACCTACCTCAACAGAATACCCCTGCTTGCTTGCACCAGTCACATCAAAACTCTTCAACTTAGCAAAAGTGTATCCTGCTATCCCAACTGTGAAGCTTTCATTACTATCTGGAGCTGGCTGAGGATCAGGATGCTTTTGAAATCACTTTTTTAGTTTATACAAATACAAGCGACTTGGTTCAGGCCATGGCTTTTCGCGAGGCCGATCGCGGTTGCTACTAAGGGTTTCCCATTTCAGGACATATTTTGTATTCTCTTCAATACCCTTTCCATGATCACCTGAAGTACGAACCGATAAGCCAGGAAAATCTCCTTCAATTTCGAGATTTGTGCCAAATGGTTCTGGTTTCATTACTTTTCCTATGCTTTCAAATTCATTATTTAGTAAAATAGAACCATTCCCGTATTTGATATGCCAATAATTAACTTCGTAATTACCATCATTTCTTTTAATGAAGCCTTTTAGACGAAATTCGACATTGATGCTTCCTCGTCCTGTAAATTCCCAACGATAATTCCATTTGGTCACTTGCTTGTATATCCATTTATCATCATCTGTATGAGCCGTGTATAACTGAAGATTTCCAACAGAATCATATTTATGATAGACGAAAACAGGATTGTTATTATCATCTAAACAAAGTTTAGCCGCCAAATTTATAATCCCTCCTCCAGGAGGAATCGGGTCAACGATCAAGCTTGTTTTATTCAAAGTGGCCGGTAAATCAATCTTTTCCCCAAAGGCATTAAACCAGTTCAATAAATCTGGACTTTTCATATATGACAAATCGTGATTCGTCTCGCAATCAGGAGTATCGCGCCAAACCCAATACACATGATACCAACCATCCTTCATAACTGTTGGCTGTGTTTGATAAGCATTCATCAGGCCCTGTCCATCTGTTAAGGGAACATCAAGCATTCTTGACCAAGTCTTTGTTTCGCAAGAATAGATATTATAAATCTCGTTGCCATTTCCACTACCACCGTCTCGATAATGAAGAAGTAGCTCTCCCTCTTTAGTAAGCATAAAATGAGGATAGGTACATCGTTTCTCATGGGTACCAACTAGCTCCATTTCCTGAACGAGAGTAGAAATATCATTGGCTACTGTGCTTTTGAAATAGGTAATCGGATGAACATGCATATTGCCGGATAAATGAATAAAGCCTTCTCTATCGATTCCAATTGTAACATAATTATGACTATCCCAACCCAGAACAGTACTTGTGCCACCAGCTGTTTTGCGTGAAGTTATCGGCATTTGATGCAGCTCAAAATTTTCATCATCCAGATTTCGCTGACCAACTACCATGTTGCGCGTGGCGTTATAGTAAGCAATGTATTGCCTGTCTCCGTGAGTATAAAGACAAAACCCGACACGATGACCTGCCCAGACGCTGTCAATTTCGATGACTTCCTCGATGGACAAAGTATAGGCGGTTTCATCGAGGATTATGACTTGAGTGGATTCTTTCGGGGTACATGCAAAAAGCGAAAGAATACCAATGACTAAAATTAAATGATTTCTAAACATGGGATAAAATAATCTTGTTCTGTTTTACGATCTCAGGCTTTAGGTATCCGGCATCCTTAAGGAGAAGCACAATTGTCTGGGTTTTGTTTACTATTACGAATTTGATCTTAATAAACAGACAAAAAGATTAATACATTTTATTATCGTGAGCTGAACTTTCAGGAATCTCTTGCATTGCATCCCAGTGCTCGACAATTTTTCCGTCTTCATCAAATCTAAAGAAATCCATTGTGACATACTCTTCATTATTGGGCCAAACCTGATGGGTATGTAATGCTACCAGAGTTCCTTCAGCTACTGCTCTAACAAATTCAATCGATTTGTTAGGATACTCAGACTGCATTCGCTCAAAATATTTAATGAAAGGTTCAATCCCGTCACCAACCAAAGGGTTATGCTGAATGTACTCTGAGCCCACATAAAGTTCAGTTGCTTTTCTTGGATTGCCTTCGTAAGACATCCTGTAAAAGGCAATTGCGTAATCTTTATTCTTCTGCGTATTCATATAATCTTTTTTAAAATATAAAGGTATAAATCTAACAACTCCAATTCCATTAACTTCTAAAGAAGGAAAAGGAATTTTGGTAAAGTCAACCTCCAGTGAAAAAAGGTCATTATTCCTTGAAAAAGCTGAATGGAATACACTAACTAACGAACAGTTAAACAGCAATAATTGTTTTCAAAGCCCAGGGTTATTTCCTTAGTACCTGAGTACCTGAGTACCCTAATCACCTAAGCTCAAACACAGTTGTAATCATAAAATGATCTGATGGAAATCCATTGGGCCAGCTTGAAACAACTTTTGTGGATACATTCTTCAGGCTTGAGCCCTTGTAATAAAGTTGGTCTATTCTTCTTCCATTTTGAAAGGTATTTCCTGGAAATTGTTCAACATCCGGAAACAACTCTCGATAAGCATCAGTGAATCCTGCTTTAAGCATTGCTATTGAAGCCGGACTGTTGCCACCATCAGTATGGGGTACGGCATTAAAATCACCTGCAAATATTACAGGGATATTGTCGGAATCCAGGAATCTTGATTCATGAAATTCATACACTGCCGGAAACTGGTTCATTCCATACCAATTAGACATTACATACATTTCCTGGCTATCACTAATAGAGACCTTTACAGCCACATTCATGAAAGGAGCTTCAGGCGGAACGTGCAATTCCATAATAGGAAAACGACTTAGCACAGATATGTTCGATCCTTGGTTCAGGTAGTCCCAATCAACGGTAGTGGCAAAATAGTAGCCAAGTTCTGCAGCAATAAAATCACCATTAGAGTAGGTTTCCTGCATCATAATAACATCAGCATTCTCCTTTTTTAACATTTCCACAATGCGCAATCTGGAGTCAAAGCCATCCTCTTCAATGGTATTATGTATGCCTCCATGATGGATATTCCAGTCGGTTGCCACTATAGAGCTCAGCTTTTGTCTGGACACAGGAGCCTCAATTTCCTGAAAATCTGAATAGGAAGACAATACCTCTTCAGCTGAAACAACTCTATCCCATATCATCAGATTATCCATGTCAAAATCAGGAGGATAGAACTTTTCCATTTTAGAATAATTCTTAGCTTTCTCCATATCTAATGCTACTATGCCATTATGCAAAGAGTATATCTTTAGCAAGGGAGCCACTGTCATGAAATCTCTTACCTGATGCACTGTATACCTGTTTTTCATCAGACTAGCTCGCGATCTCATTACCGTATCTATATCCAATAGTTTTAACACGTTAAGAATCTGCCTGTTTTCTTTATCCGTTAGCAATTTAAGCTCTTCCACTTTTTGTTCAAACAATCCCTTTGGATCAACAATCAGACTTTCAAAATCTTCAGTCCCGACGTCACCAACTCCAAGCTGGTTGAAATCATTAACAAGGTTTTGTAGCAGCTGGACACCTTCTTCAATCTCAGGCAAAATATTGGAATCCGACTCATTATCTGTACCCCTCCAACCAACTGTCAAATCCATGGTACTTTCGAAATCAAAGCCAAGCCCATCTCTAACACTATACCAGGCCTTGTTCTCTCCATCATAAAATAATTTGATCTCAGATTTATCACTGTCATAGGTCATCGTAAGCAGATGCCATTTCCCATCGTTCATGGGCATATTATGTCCGTTATCTCGTTCATAACGTATCCTTCGGTTTCCAGAGCCCATATTCCAGGCAAAGGTTCCTCCATACGTATACAAGGCCCATCCAGATTCTTTTTGAGAGTTAAGACTGTTGTTTTCCATCCTCTTCTGCGACAAGAGAACAGTTGGTTTATCAGAGTCCATTGAGGTTCTCATCCAGAACTGAACAGAGAAGTCCTTATTACTGTCAAATTGGATTGTCTCGCTATTAATAGTCAAATACTGCAAACCCTCAGGACTGATGCTTACGGCCTTTCCATTTAATCCTTTTGTATATGTAATAGTCCCTTCAGCGCTTGTGGTGATAGATGCCCCTGCATGACTGGTAATATTCTTGTCAAAAAGGACCTGTGCGACCTTTCCATTCTGCGTACAAGCACCCAGTGAAACAAGTAAGCACAAGATTAGGCTTGCTGGTATGGTTTTCATCCGTTCATATTTAACTCATAAGTAACTGATTTTCTGAGCCCCGAGTAACGGGGTAACGGGGTAACGGAGTAACCGACTCCCGATTCCCGACTCCCGATTCCCGATTCCGAGTCAATGCTTCCCGGTCTCGCGCTCCTCCCATCCGCTCTTACCCTCATCCATATAAATCTCAATCAATGATTTCGATACCCGAGCATCAACCTCCTCAACAAGCTGAATACGGAGCGGATTTGTTAGCCTTTTCCTCCAAGCAGTACTGGTTTGAACGGTTTATCATCTTCTGCATTATAAACCAAATACGCCCATTTTTCCATGAACATACTGCCTTTCATGGCTGGTACTACCTGCTGCATATTGGCTGCTAAAAAAGGTAAAGACAGGGCTCTTGACCAATAAATCCATGGCCCGCCTGTGATGTAGAAATATGGATTTAATAAACGATTTCGACTTTCCAGGCCGGCATTGGCGTATTCGAGCTGAATACCTGCGAAACCTAATCCTGTCTCTCCATTATAAAAGGTTATCCATGGTACATCAGCTTCCATTTTTAAATCTGTTAGATCGGCCATGTTACCAACATCATATACTATTATTGAATCACGAATAACATCGTACCAGGCAGCCTTGGTGAGCAACTCGCGCTTGAATACAATCTCTGCATTTCTCAGGGCTATGGCTTGTACGGTTTCATTAATTCGCATGCTTGTTGAACTTATGAAATAGGGAACATCAGGATAAAACTGATACCTGACAGATGCATCTACCTGCGGGACTTCTCGTAGCCCTCCCCAAACTTCTGAGGTGACCATAACCGGACCAGAAAGAGTGCTAATATTCTGATCTAATTTCCAATCGGCTGTGTGTGTCCAGGGATGTGGCGGAACATAAATTCCTGGATTCCAATGAATAGCTCCGTTGGTTTCCATACGATGAAACAGCGGATCATCAGGCTTGCTTGTTAAACTTATCTGGTCGAGATGACCTGAATTAGGATGAAGCCAGGCGGTGATCACACCATTGTCTATCTGTAATCCGGGAGCTTCTCCCTGAACTCTTAGATTACTCAGATAAGATGGAGTCAGAGCTTTCTCATTGTTGTAATAAACCAGATAAACCCGACTGCTTTTGGCTGGCACATCTGCCATGAAAGATAAACGACAACTAACAGTTGGCATCCAAAGCGGAATAGTTCTTTTTGCTCCTTCCGGTTCAACAGCAGCCAGATCATCTTCCGCTGTATATTTCATGATATCATATACCTGACTGGGTACTTCAGTAAGTTGATAATTATCCGGATCAACAGCTACTACCCTAATTTCCCGCTTCAGATCATTGGCCTCATCAGGATAAAATGGGAGCAACACCTCAACCGGTTCTCCTACCCTGTCAATTCCAGTAGTTTCACTAAGCACAATGGATTTGTAATTTTTCCAGGCCGGATCAAAAGGATGATTACCTGTTGGTGCCATTAGATTTGCTGATGCTGAAATAATATCATCATCTTCGCTTTGTTTGGCCGAATCCTTCATCCTTACTTTAATTTCAATCTTGTATTCCTCACCGGGTTGCCAGGCCAACCATCCACTAATACCAGGACTTTCATATATCGTATTATCCTGCGACAGAGCGTAACCAGAAGGGGGACGATGAGCCATTGCCGGATAGTTGGGATTCTCCTCGACGTGTCCTTTATGTAGATTAACAAAGCGCATCTCCTCACCGTTCACAAAAGCTGTTACCTCAATAATGGATGCGTTTGGTAACTCCAGATTAGCTTTAAAATGATAAAACGGGCTTGAAGGAACAGGGTAGCCCAATTCGATGCTGGTTATTTTAAGCTTTCCGGTTTTGTCTTTACTGAATCCTGTTTGGATACATCCGAACATCATTACCAGTAGCACTAAATATCTTAAACTAAATCTTTGCATGACTTTAAACTTTATCGAACTGTTACTAAATTCCTTTTTCTTAACTCCTCAACACCATTTTGCCAGGCACCTCCACTTCCCCATAAGTAGTAAGAGAAATAAAAAGTGTTTTTCTGAATAATAGGCACCCATGGTTGAAACTCCACATAATAGTGGTGCGATTCCCCATTACTTGGATGATTCATCCACATATGCAAATAAAGAGGCTGATCAACAGGAAAGGCACCAACAAAATTCACATCTGCCTGCGTATCATATCCGGCATTCCATCCCTCTTTCAACTGAATTACTGCACCATAATACATCTCAGGTCTCATGCGGTATTCTTTTAGTCCGTCGAGGGTGAGGCAAGCAAAAACATCTTCAGGACCATGAACATCTCCAAGTTCCAGGATAGGCTGTGGTCCAATCACATTGGCCTCAGGATTTTTAAAATCAAGAGCAAAACGCACTTCAAGAAGGGGTGAGTTGCCGTAAAGAGTGAAGGTTTTCTTTAGTTTGTTTCCATAATAGTCAGTTTCCATAACTACCTGTACATACTCTCCCTCCTTTTTAATTATCCTGGCATCATAAACCCTGTGGGTCTCCATACTTCCCTGTCCGAGAAAATCCTCAAATCCTCCATATGGATAAAACCCGCGTTTCCTGAATGGTCTTTTATCATCGATGGCCTTCTTTGGCCATATCTTAAACAGCACATTATCGTCACGAGATTTAACTATGTATTCAATCACCCTTGCCCCTATGGCGAGTAATGTCACCTGAACAGAATCATTTTCCATTCTGTATTCCATCATCCCATCAGAATTGAGGTCTGTTTCATACAGGCTACAGGTACCTTTAGTAGACTCAACGCCCAGCTGTCCTTCAGCTGATGTACCAAGAGCAGTGACTTTTATGAGGTATTCACCCTTCTTAAGTGGAAATTCGAATGGAATCTCTGCATATTCACCAGGTAGTATCTGGGTGATTTCGGTCTGTGTGAGTACGGCCTTCCTCTTACCATTTTTAGGAAATGCCTCGAGTTTAACAGGAAAAGTAGTGTCATTGGTGAAATTATGTACCGAAACCGGATAAAGGACATCCGAAGTTGAATAGAGTAATCTATGCATTGAAATTGCAGGAGGTAAATCAAGCATAGCGATAGTTGACTTATGCTTATTATCCCAGGTGAAGTGGACTCCAATGGGATTTGTGTATTGCATCGCTTCGGCCGTTGGCCTCAGTGAAAGCGACAGTTGCTTTTCACTATGGGCTGGTAGGCCAATGTTGATCGGCTGCTCATTAGATAAAGATAATCCATTGGGAAGGTCGATTTTTAGTTCTCCTGACGCCGGATCATCGGATAGATTCCTCAGTATTATCTTTAACTCATAGTCTTCTGTATATGCTTCTATATCTAGTCGATCTCCAAAATAATCCTCAAGGAAAATACGGTCTAAATACAATAGCTGTAAAGCATTTCGATATTTAGCGGGACCCATCATTTTTGCCTGTTCTAATACTGCCACTTCCCTTCGGTTCATGATCGCATCCCAGATACTTCCCTTTGATAAAATTTTACTTTTCTCAATAAATAGCATCATTGAAGTAGTAAGGTTATCTGCCAGGTATCCTGTTGCTGCCACGAAAGGAACATCTTCCTCATCAATTTGCTCCTTATTCCCCTCGATCGCCACATAACCATCAAATGGAGCCCTCCAGGAGGTATCCCATACAGGTTTGAATACATAACCACCTTTTGAGTGAGCGTACTTGTACCATGCCTCTTTGGTAGCCATATCCTGCACCTGCAATCCAATATAATCATCACAGCCATAAATCGGAGAGAATCCTGCATCTGCAACAATTGGAAGATCAACATCCTTCATCCATTTTAAAATCTCCGGCTGGGCGATAAAATCCATGTATCCATCAAAAATGAACCACGAGCAGCCCTCATTCATTCCTTTACCTATAATTTCAAGTGGGTGTCCTGGTGTGGCGGTAACGCTCTTCAACAATGATTTAGCCCCGAACCAGCCTTTGTGTAGATTGTACTTATCGAGAATTGCATCCGTATGATTAATCAAGTCCAGCAGTTTCTCAGAATCATGACTATCAGAAGAACTCAGCACGAAAATCTTTTTGTTTCCATCCGACAGGTAAAAAGCCGACATCTTATTCAAATCCACCAAATCATACTGATAGCTTTTCATCTGAAGAGGCCAGTCGAAATTGTCCCCTCCCATTTTCATTAACTCACCACCCAGATCAGAACCCGGATCAGTCAGAACCAGAATATTACCCTTTTTCAATCCAGCCTCAAGAGCACTTTGATCAGGATTTTTCAGAATATCAAATTCAGAGGAAAGCAGTTCGTCCATAAATCCTTCTTGTAAAACCAGACCAGGAAATCCCAATTCTTCAGCAATATTAATTTTACTCTGAAGAATAGTCTTCTCAAGTTCAGGAGTGGCCATTTTAAAAAGGTTAGCATATCGAAACCAGGAGGTATAGGTATTATGCCAATATCTGGTGTATCCATTGAACTGTACGTCATGATCAACAGTCTTGGCTAAAGAATGACTTTCCACTGTAGCATAAAAGTCCTTAAGTTGCTGAGTTTGTGCCGAGAAACTAAAAAGGAGAAATAAGATTGCAAGGAAAAAATACTGCCGACTAACACGATTATCCATAGTGCTCAGGTTTTTAGGTTTATGAAAACAAATCCATCAATTCCTAAATTTAGCATAATCCCACCAAATATCCAGTGAAAAAAAACCCAAAAAGGGCATAAGGCGTCAGAGTAACCGAGTAACAGGGTAGCCGATTAACGGGGTAACCGAATAACGGGGTAACCGAATAACGGGGTAACCGAATTGACCGAATAACCGAATAACCGAATAACCGAATAACCGAGCAGCCCTCAAATCTCAATCCCAACCGGACAATGATCCGACCCCAATACCTCATTCAGAATCTCAGCACTTTTTATTGAAGGAACAATAGTTTCACTTACAAGGAAATAATCAATTCTCCATCCAACATTGTTAGCTCTGGCACCAGCACGGTAGCTCCACCATGAATAGGCATCTGTTTTATCAGGAAAAAAATATCTGAAAGTATCAATAAATCCACCCTGTGTAAATCTATCCATACCATCAATTTCTTCTTGCATGAAACCAGCCGATTTGTTGTAATTCGGTTTTGGACGGGCCAGATCAATTGCTTTATGCGCTACATTGAAATCGCCACATACAATAACAGCTTTCTCTTTTTCCAGATTTTTCAAATAATCAAAAAAGGCCTTATCCCAGGTCTGCCGATAATCGAGTCTGCGAAGTTCATTGCCTGAATTTGGAACATATACATCAACCAGAAAGAAAGAATCATATTCCAGACATAATACCCTGCCCTCATTATCGTGTTCCCCGACACCAATATCCCGATTGACACTAATGGGTTTAGTCTTTGAAATAATTGCGGTTCCCGAATAGCCTTTTTTCTCTGCTGAGTTTGAAAAAATATGATGTCCTGATATGGGAACGAGTGCTTCAGCTACCTGATCATCTTGTGCTTTAGTCTCTTGCAGACACAATATATCGGGAGCCATTAGCTTAAAATCGTTAAAGAAATTCTTCTTGGTTACGGCTCGTATCCCATTAACATTCCAGGAGATAATCTTCATAGTTCTTTTTTCGCAATATAATGATTAACGATTAAATTGGCAGCGCCTATAGATTCAATCTAAAGCTTTAGACGAGTTGGTGGTTCAGTGATTCGCCTCTTCACAGCATTCAAAAGCCGTATGCAATATATGTAGTCGACCAGTCTTCCTGTACATCACAACCTGGTAGATTCGGTTGTATATTTCCTCGTCAAAGGCTCCTATCTCTTCACCTGTGAGCAGGCCAGCCAATACGCCAGTGGTATTGCTATGTCCAACCACCAAAACGTCTTCCTTACCTTCTATTAATCGATTTGCAAAACTCTCAAGTTCCCTGGGGTTATATGTTATTATTTCAAGCTCTTGCTTTTTGGCTGTTGGTTGAGCGGTGCTTCTTGTACGGGTGTAATTGGTGCTGTAAATTGCATCCAGTTCTACTGCATTGAGAAAGTTTGCCAGACTCTCAGCTCTCTGCTTGCCACACTCAGTAAGGGCAGGATTTCTGGGATTGTCAGATACTAATTCCTTCTCAGCATGACGAACTAAATAAATGGTAAAAAAATCTTCAGAATCCTGAGCAATAGCAGAAAATTGCAAACTCATTATTACAAAAACTGTAGTTAAATATCTCATTATCTTCATCTTTTAGATTTAGCTATCCCTTTTTCCCAGGCACCAATAATCTCCTGATCATCTCTATTCAGTATGCAAAAACAACATCTTCCCATCGTTGTCTGCTTCCGTTGATATAATGAAATGCAACGGTAGTATTATTCCAGTTTGGGAAGGTACAATTAATTCGAATTCGGGGGGGAGGGAATTACTGCCTCACCGTATTCACCAAATACCTGGATCAACTATTTAAAACATGTTTTGCAAGTAATCCGATAATTATTGCTGCCGTAAAACTTATTAGTGTTCCAATCAATACATATTCAGTTATAAGGTTAAAACCTTATAAAACCCAATTATAAGGTTTGAACCTTATTGACAGCATCTTCATCAAGCTGTAGGTTTATCATAAAAGCTCAAAAAAACTAATTAATAAGGTATAGGTGCATGAAGAACATGGAATGGCAAATGTCCGTAAGTTTCTCATTTTTTTATGGTTTAGTTGGTTGGCGGTCTAACGGTTTAACGATTCAATAGTTTAAAAGAGTAAAAGGTTCTTAATCAGGTTTTGGTGTATGATCTGAGGCAAAATTCAATAGGCAAAACAATAACTAAATATACTCAGCTAAAACTATGACAGGATTATCATACTCATCCGAGCCTTCTATTATTTTCCCAATCTGATTCTTTTGCTTCATCTGAATTCCCTCTTGATCATTCCTGTTGTAACCCTCAATAACATCGATTGTATAAGATCTATGAAAGATAAGTAAAAACACGCTGAACTTTCATCCGAATACCCAAACATCGAATCTTCATCATATCTAATTATTTACTACTTTAGTATTAACAAATGTCCCCCCAAATATTTAATCATTCACCATGAGTAAGATTATTAGCTCATTAGCTTTAGCACTAATGATTCTGTTATTAGGTACTGGCTGTTCCACTGAAACATCAATAAGCAATGTGGTTGAGTATGAAGATTTTCAGAAAGAATTCAAGCTTAAGTCGGAAGTAGAAGAATGGTTAGATCTCTGGGAGTGTTCTGATCTTAGAATTTATGGCAAGATTCTGGTTGCCATTGATTTTAAACGAGAAAGAATATTTCATGTATATAATCTGGAAACGAAAAAGCTCATAGGATCTTTTGGAAGGTTTGGAAATGGGCCAAATGAATACTCTCGAGCTCCCAAATTTACTTCGGTATATTCGTATGAAGGAATAGATCTGATAATCCAGATCTATGATCATAATAGAAAAACACTCCAGAATATTAACCTGACTAAATCCATTGAGGATGGCTATGTATCTGAAACTAGCAAGATCAAATTTCCTGATATTTCGGCCACCTATTCTTTTATGTTGAATGACTCTATGGTATTTGACAGAGACTCAAGTATACTCCTGATCCGCAATCCTTTAACGGGAGAGCTAACTTATAATCATGAAGCAGTTCATCTGCCCCAATCTCTTCCCGAAAAACATGAGAAGATAGCTAGATATATGTACCTCGAAAAGGCTCCTAATATCGATACTATTGTCAGTTCCTTTAATATTATCAAACGCTTGCATATCTATAACACGAAGGGTGAACTATTGAAAGTAATTAAGGAACCTGGTGAGCACATATTCAACACTGGGAAAAGAGATATTTACGAAAACAATCTGATCCATTTCACAAGAACCTTTTTATCAGAAAAATATATTCTGGTGCTCAATCAGAATAGGATAATTGGAGAAGGCACTAGTGGTGAATTGTTACTATTTGATTATGAAGGCAATGCCTTGTGCAAATATGAGCTTGACTGCTATATATATTTTGGGGGTGTAGATTGGGAATCTAAGAGGTTCTACACACAAGATATTGTAGGGGGGAGTATGGTTTCGTTTGCATTGCCAGGAATTGCAGATTGAAAAGCGACCCCACAATCCACACCTAAAGCTTGAATAATACAATTACAGGATTATCCTCCTCATTTAGGTTTTTAATCTTATTGATTAGTTCGTCGGTATATTCAAAATCTTTATTCCTGAGGATTTTTGGTAATGCTTCAATTAAATCAATGGCATCTACTTGTGTCATCAATTCGCCCTCGGGAGACACGGATTCAAAAAACAGGGAACTGCAGAATAATATGTCATCTGCTTCTCTGAAAACTGGCATATATGTTAACTCCTGGTTTTCTTTGTTGATAAAGAGGGAATGATATTCAGGGTATTCCACATTGACATGATGCTGAATATGTACATGATAGTAATCACCACAATTGTAAACACCAAATGGGATATAAATTACTCCTGTTGGCAATCGAGGATATCCTATAATTAAGTCACCGGTTACATGACCTTCTCCAAAATCAAAAGCAATTGCTGGTTCTAATCCATCCTTACTTACTCTATAAACGGTATCTCTTCCAATACCTGAGTAATATATCCCAGAATGTTGATTGCCGGAGAAGCGGGGATCCATTGATCTCTGATCCTTGTCTAAAGGGATAAATTTCAATGTATCATTCTTCACTGTGTTGATAATAAGAACCTCATGATCTACAATACAGGTAGCAGCATACGTATTAGCATCAATTAGTTTCATTTCTTGTTCATATGGCGGTGGTTTAAAGGATTTTGCAACTTCTCCATCAAATGAATATCCAAGAAAGGGTTGCCTGAATGCATCCAAAACATAAATTAACTGTTCATCTTCGAGAACAGAAATTCCTCTTATCCGGGTATATTCCCCAGGTCCTTTTCCTTTACTACCTATTTGTCGAATAAACTTACCCTCTTTGGTAAAAAGATAGAGGTAATTGGTCCCGCCACGTGACATGAAAACAATATGATCTTTCCCAACAAATGAGCGCCCCACATCTCCAACTAAGATTTCCGGGCTGGTTTCCAAAGGTATTATCCTAACAGATTTTACTATCTCTGATAATGTGCTTAATGGAGGTAAATTATTCGGATCCAATCTAATATGGATCAGAGCTGAGCTATTATTCTCTGTATTCTTCTGATTACATGAAAGTGTGGTAATTAAAATGAAAATTAAAATCAGAACTCTAATTACAATAGGTAAGTGTTTTCTTGAAGTCATCTATACGAGGTTTAGTTCTAAGCTTAGTAAATATAACGAAATTTTTAGTTGAATAATATTTTTTCTACATTTGATCTTAAGCCACTGCCCCCACATTTTTGAACTAAACTCAAATTCTTTATGAAAAGATTTCTGCTTTTTATTTTAGCAAATTTTGTTGCTATCTGTGCTTTTAATCAAACACTTATAGAGAATCCAAAATTCACTGCAAACAGTGCTGATAACGTGTTCATTACGAAGATTGAACTGCAAGACACCTGTACCGTTCTGCATTTTCGTATAACTGACCCACCTGGAAAGGGTTTCAACCTTCCTAAGGAAAGTTTCATACAAGTAGTAAATGGGGAGAAACTTTATGTAAACAAAGCGGAGGGAGTTGAAATAGGCGGATCATTTGTGATACCGGAAAGTGGAGAGATACATTATCAGTTATACTTTCCGAAAATTGATAAATCGACAGCCCTGATTGATTTCGGTGAAGGAGAAACCGGAACGTGGTTTATTTACGACCTTGAATTGATCCCGCAAACAAGAAATTCCTTATTCCCATCTGAGATAGAAGGAAACTGGTTCAGAACCGATGGAAGTATGGAATGGGTTTACGGTCTTTTTAATGGAAAAGTCATCTATGACTCAGAAGTCTATTCCCAAACTTTTTTATCTGCAAAGGATAATGGTTATGAGCTTAAAGCTCAGAAAGGTGGTAAGGTATTTTGCATCTTTATGAAACCTGGTTTTGATAATCAACTTTTAATCGGATTGGAACCTGACAAGCTTGAGACCTTCGCTCGTGAACCAAATACAAGAAAGGATTTTAAACTTGCTGATGACAAAGGATTCGATCTCCCAATAATTAAATCAGGTACAGCCATATACAAAGGATACATTAATGGCTTTCTGCCCAGAATGGGCCAAACAGGGATGATTTATGTAAGTCAGATTATTGAAAATGACCAGAAATCATATCTGATCCCAATAAATGACGATGGAACATTTGAAGTTGAAATCCCATTGAGCCATCCACATTCTATTTATGTACAGATCACTGGTGGAATGAACAGCATATTCCTTGAGCCAGGTAAAACTGTCTTTCATTGCATCGATCTGAGCAGGAACTCAAGAATTTTCAAGCCCAATTCCCTTCTGGTGATGGGAGAATGTGCCAGAATCAATACAGAACTCCAGTTACTCGATCATATCACATCTTATAGTTACTATTTACTTGGACAAACACTTCAAGGAACAAGTAATGAGGATTTTAAGAAACTAGCTCTTGATACTATGAATCAGCAAATGGAATCATTCGAGCTTTTTGCTAAAAATAATCCACTAAGTAAAAAGGCTAAAGAATTCTTTCAAATGCACATACCTATCAATGCTTATGGAGGGATAGTATCATATACACGACCTATGCTTCGAAGAGGGGAAACGCCACCCGAATTACCTGACGACCAATTCTTTCACTTCATCTCTTCTGATATTGTCAATAATCCACTATCCCTTGTGTCAGGTGGGACTTATGACGGTTTCACTAATCGCTTGTTCTTTGCCGATTTTATGAGAACCGGTTGGCTCAATACGTATAAAAAACTTAAAGAAACATTAAAGGAACGAGGTATTCCCATCAGTGAGAATGAAAAAATAATGCTTGACAAGCTTGCCGATGGTGAAAAAGTTAAAGCAAAGGATCTGGGTAAAGAAATTGAGGATTCCTGGATCAAATTTACAGAAAGAAATAAGGATCTTACTTCTGCCTTATCCTTGGCTATGTACAACGAAACAGAAATAAAAAATCTGCTTCACTATACGGGAGTCAAAGACGGTTTCATGATGGATTTACATTTCTCTCAATTTGCCAGTACTCAAATAGAGGGTTCCATGAAACCTATGACGGAAGAGGCCAGGAAGGTCATGGATGAACGAGTGTCAAATAACGGAATTCGTGACTACCTTCTCAATATGAGCAAAGAAATGGAAGAAAAAATTGCGGCAAAGAAGAAAGCAAACAAAACCAAATTAGGATATATTGTACACGAAAATCCTAAAGTTCCAAAAGACTCAATCTTCGAATCCATAGTATCCACCTTTCCCGGTAAAGTTCTGTTTATAGATTATTGGGCAACATGGTGCAGTCCGTGCAGATCAGGAATAGAACGCATGGAACCACTTAAAAAAGAATACGCAGACAAAGACGTAGAATTCGTATACATTACCAGTCCTTCTTCGCCACTGGATACATATAACTTAATGGTTCCTGATATAAAAGGTCAACATTTCAGACTCAGTACTGATGAATGGAGATATCTGACCTCCCGATTTGAAATAAGCGGAATTCCAAGATATATGCTGCTAGATAAAAAGGGAAATATAGTAAGCGAAAAGCTCACAGAAGCTCATTCAAATGAGGCCTTAAGGAAAATAATTGATAAACATTTGGAGTGAGAATTGTAAAAGGATATATTTCTGCATAATTGCTAAAATACCTGCATTGCTATTTGCCATTTACAGTAGAACATTGAAATATTGATAAGCTCCAGTATGACAGTAAATTATCATCATAAATTATCTGCTTATCTACATTCCAACAGCCCATCAATAAAATTAGTAGATTTGAATGTAAAAGAAATTATAACCAGGCAGAGTTTAAATTACACTCCCTTATCCTGCAGAAATACGAAATAACTATCCATCTGGATCGATCGGACGGCCTTCTCTTAAATTCCAATTTACAAAAACCAATAAAGTTATTTGACATTTACATTATCATCTTCTATTTCCCAATAGCCTTAAGTATCCTATCTTCCTGAATCAGCACATCCCTCATTAACAGCTTATAAGGAAAGTGCTTATGTTTCTTCGAATTTTTAAATCCCTCAAGTATTCTGATTAGTGAGGATGCCGTTATCAATGACAAATTCAGATCGTATTCAAGTTCAGTGTCATTGATAAAATCATCACTAAATCCAGGGGAGATCAGCAGGGATTTGATGATACTATAATCGGTTGACTCAGTAAGTTTTGTATATGCCTTCATTTGTCTTGAAACACTGCTGAACTTATTATAACCACTCTCTTTTACCGTTTTACACTCGATGAGAATTAATTCATTGCTTCCCAGATTGATAAGGATATCCATTTTATCCTTTTGAGTATTCAATTTCTTCTTAAGATCTTCATCAACGTTGAATCCTAATTGGGTAAAGATTGATTTTGTCAATTCTTCAAATTTCAGTCCTAAATCAGCTTCTTTTACACTTATGCCGTTTTCCTTAAGAGCATTCAAATCCCGGAAACCAATATTAACATAGTTTTCTAGGTATAGGTTCTCGGAGTCTTTGTATGCATCAAGAACATTGTCGATGTCATTTCCTCGAGTTGAGATCCCTCTTTCCTGACAGAACTGGTCCAGATCCTTAGATTGGATAACATCCAGGATATCTCTCGGTTTGATATTGTAATCAAGTAGCAAACTGTTACTTAGAACATTCTCTTCCTGCAACTCAAACTCCATTTTTACCAAGCCATTTAGTTTTGGTAATGTCTCTCCAAGATCCAATAGCAGCTTTTCGTAACCATCAACCGAAATACTTACCCTCTCATCTTTTTCAATTGCATCAAAATGACTGATGATGTTTTCAATCTTATCTTCAATTGTTGTTCCTTTTAATCCCGGCGAAAGGTTAAGACTTTTACTCCATAGTTCATTTAAACCTTTCTTACTGTCTGTAAGACTTGTCCCTTCTTTGTGCATTTCCATGGAAAGGACATTGGAGAATGAAATCCCTTCATTAATAATCACTTTGATTTTTTGATCGAGAGTTAGTTTGCGATCGATGTTATGTTTCCTGCAAATCAAATTGATTTGAGGCTCCCTAAATAACCTTAGAATTCTTCTGAAAAACTTATCTGCAATTTCTTTTTCTCTAATCTTACGTAAAACCCTAATCACCTCATCAGCAACATAAACTGTACTGGTTTTCCTTGAATAGAAAATGACACCAATGTTCTTTAAATCACTAATAACATTGTCTACCTCCATCTTATTGACATCCACAATCATATAATTTATGAGCTTTACCTCCTCCTGGGAAAGACCCAATTCGCGAGACAAGGTTAATAAAATGGATAATTCATCATCTGTAATTCTTAATTCGCGGTTGTTTTTAACGTCATTATGAAAGGCAGTATGCAAACAAGATTGATAGATATTGTAATCCCTTTTCCTTTGCTCAGAGATTTCCGATTTAGGATTATTCAAATCCTTCTCAAGGTCTTTAATTTTCTTGTTGATGTTTTTCAGTTCTGTTTCATAAAGCCGGCCAAACCAATCTTGCTTCATAATACAGTTCCCATCCCGGATAATTATGTCAATTAGAATATCCAGGTGTGAAGATATATCGGTGAATTCATCACGAATTAATTGCGAGAACTCACTTTCGACGAGTCCGAATATCTTGGATATGACAACATTGTCAACATTTTTAAGACCAGATTGATCTGTGTCTGCTAAAAGTTCTTCGATGGTCTTAGAATTCTTTGGCTTATTTGCGATTATGTTATCGATAATTTTAATGAATGAATTCCTTTCGAGGGAATTCAGGTTGGCTAGGATCTTTTCCAGTTTCATGTTCTATTTATTGTATTTTTTTGTCTAATAGACAGGTAATTTCATTCTTAATAAATAACCCTCACATACTGAATAACACAAAATACTACTGGAACCATGAGATAGAATCGCAGTTATTCCTTACCTAATTCTAGACCAATATTAATAAAAGGCCCTATTGAAATTCCCAAAATGGCAACTCCACCTTCAAAAACATCTTCTAACTTATACTTCGAGCCTGCGGCCCCATTTAAAGCATAGTCACAATTATCGATGGATACAACAATCCAATATTTATTACGACACTCCACTATTACTTCTTCAGCGTAAAAGGGCCACGGCTTTTCAAAATCACTTTTCCGCACCGTAACATGGTGATAATCTGGATAATTTTCCCTTTCCCACTCATCTGTCTCATTTCTGATATGATATGATTTATTAGCGACTACGAACTTCTTTTTATTGGCACGATAATCTGTCTTCCCTAATTCCCCCTCGTTTAGCAAAATATAGTTATGAACTAGAGGTGAAAATTCGAGTGCTTTTGCTCCCAGATTTCCCATCGTAAATTGTCTCGAAATTGCTGCAATGAATTTTTCAATCATTATCACTATTTCTCGGTTAAGGACTTGAAAGGCTTCACCCTGAGAATTAAGATTAGTAAAGGCATTTGTAAAGTTCTTATCCCTTATTATTTGATCTTCAAGATCCTTATATTCTTGTATGGCATCATTTGGCATTTTTGAAGCAGATGTTATATAATCCAGATTATAATATCGGGATGACATCCCAAATTCCGACATAATGCTCATGAGTTTTTGCAAATAATTATCTTCCAAAAGAAAAGCTAAATCACTTTCCAATAACGATTTATTTGAGGTGTTGAAATAATTTCCAACCACATGATCTAATAGTTTTTTTAAATTATGGTTTAGTTTCTTTATTTCTCTTTGGGTTGGGAATGAATTTGATTTCTCTAATTTTCCAAGGCAGATATGGCATTTGAGAAATTTCTCAATACCTGAGGCTAACAATTGTAGAGGCAAATAATAGAAATCATTTGCTAAGCTTAGATGTTGAATTTCGCCTAGCCCCAATTCGATCAAGTCAACCGACATTCTAAGTTCATCATGTAAAACTAATTCCCTTCTTGACTGCTGATCCATTTTGGATTAATATGTATAACAAGGCGTCATTGCCAAACTGTTCTTTAAAATATGTTACTATCAAACTTCAGATTATTGATCCTGATATGACATTAAAAAGTAAGTAAAGAGACGTGTCAGATAGGTTCCCTTATAATTAAACAAATTGGCGATCTATCAAAATGATTTAGAACATATTACGGACTGAAGCAAAGCGAAAGTCCCGATTAGTCGGGATTACGGGATTCAGGTTCCAGGAATATTTTCGTACCAATGGAGTCACGATTGGCGTAACGGAATGGCCTCACGATCCTCACCATTCCTCACCTTTCTCACCACCCTCACATGCCGCCTTTACACAGCTCCGCCCTGTCAGGTACACTAAATTTTCTGTAATCAACTGGTTATTAGGTTCGAGTAAATATAGTGACAAGAATCGGCAGCGATTCCGCTTGAAAAATAGTGATTCTGTAATAGTCTGAGAATAAAGGAATCGGAAAATTTTGAAAATAATAATCTTCGCACTATTTTTACTAAAGACAC
>Ga0233437_1002711_pt1 | contig 25674 bp, 42 predicted proteins | sample SI_122_August201_FD_182714 | JGI IMG/M metagenome (GOLD analysis project Ga0233437, IMG submission 182714) | Seawater microbial communities from Saanich Inlet, British Columbia, Canada - SI_122_August2016_200_MG | ecosystem: Environmental > Aquatic > Marine > Inlet | place: Canada: British... | reverse complement strand
TTTGGCGACAAAGAAGACCAAATTTCAGATTGTTGGTGGCAACGTGAAGATGAATGGGAGTCTGAATACTACCGAATGATAGACGGTGAAGACCTTTGAGAAAAATACGAAGCAGTAGCATAAACCCTCTTTTTAGAGGGTTTTTTATTTTAAAAACTCCTTGACTTTGATGCTGTATATCATTAGATTGATAGCGTAATGAGAGAAGGAGACCTAAACATGACCGAGACAACCCAATGGGAAAAAGACTGCTACGGAACTTCCGAAGCGAATATTCACGCCGAAGTGGAAAGAGCAGAAAAAGAATGGTTCACCAAACCACCCATGTTTGTAATGTCAATACTTTCAGATGCGCAGTCAGTATTGGAATTTGGCGACGCTGAAGCCGCAAGGAAGAAAATGAATGTTGCAAAATTTGTTGTTGCTAACTACTTAAGAGAGAAAAGAGACTAATCATGAAAGTTAATTTCACAGTACAAGAATGGATTGCCCTTTATCCACTTTACTCCATGGGTGTTAAAACCACCGGCGATTGGGTTGAAGGGATTGATTACGTTTACGAAAGCCTCACACCAAGGCAGTATAATTTCATCGTTGATTTCGCCGCTTGGATTGATAAGGGCGGGGAATATGGCGAGAGCGACTTCAGAGGAATCGGAAGCGGAAATTATGTTCAAAGATTTGAACAGTATAAATATGCCGTTGAGGAACAGCCAAAGGTAGATGCGGAATTGGAAGCGGCAGGTATCGCATGAGTATGAGTTTAATGGACATGTTACTTGAACCTACTAAGCGTCCTACATTTGATGACCCACGTGGCGACCGCATCATGAAATCAAAGCTTCGTTTGATGCGTGGCGGGGTCACCATTCAGGAAAAAACGTTCGACCACTCGGCAATTTACATGTTGCAGTTTATGAAATCATTTTGGGAGCGCACCACTTACAAATCAACCATTCTTGAAAGTGGAGTAAATATGCAATCCAATGATAACCATCTGTATTGGATTTGCCCCGTTGGTCATGATGTTTGTATTAAAATTTTTGAGGTAGCATAATGTATTTTTGGACAATTGACAAAGATTTAATTTTGGAAGATATCAAGGGCGTTAATATGTGCAGTCATGAGTCACGGAAGGATGAGATTATGGCTAACAAGCCCCATTCATTTAGCCTGTACGACGACGATGACACATGTTATGCAGTTGGTAGAATTTGGCTATCACCCAAGGCCGAGGGTTCTGAGCAAGAATTTGCGCCTTTGGATGATTTTGGAATGCCGTCCCTTGGGTGTACATATATTAAGATAGACGGCCAGATACTTTAAAGACGTTGCTACGTTGCGCCTCACTTCGGTGGGGCTTTTTTTTATCTAATATTTGAAAACTTAATATTTATATATGAATAACAGTAAGTAGGAGAATTATATGAACGACGAATCATTTATTGGCCCACCAGCACCGAAAAAAGAATGAAAGTTGAGTGATAAACTTTCAGACCATTTTTCGCTGGATGAATTAACAAGAAGCCAAACGGCAGTACGAAAAAATATAGATAATACACCCACAGATATAGATATTGAGTTATTACAGGAATTATGCAAAAATGCATTGGAGCCGGTTCGTGTACATTTCAGCAAATCAGTAAATATTTCAAGCGGATTTAGAATAGCTGAATTGAATACATCAATTGGCGGAAGCTCAACCTCACAGCATTGTAAAGGTGAAGCCGCAGATTTCACAGTCAGTGGCATTCCACTTTTGAAGGTGTGAGAATGAATGGTTCTGTATTCTGAAATTGAATTTGACCAATTGATTTTTGAGTTTGGTCGTTGGATTCATGTGTCTCACAAAAAATGGGGCGAGAACAGAAATATGATAATGGTTGCTTCAAAACTTGATAGTGCCACGAAATATTCAACATTTACAAAACAACAAATAATCAATAACGAGCATCTGGCAGTTATAAGGAGCTAACCCATGGATAGATTGGTAGACTTAATACCCGAATTTAAAGAAGACTTAAAAAAGCAAATCATTGTGTTGATGGGACTTCCAGCCGCTGGAAAATCAACATTTATAAATCTCGATTTGCCAAAAATGTTCACCGGTTTCAGTGGATATAAGGTGACTAATACGGACGTTCAATTGAAGAAGGTTCAATATGATACCGCAGTTCATCATTTTAATTGGTTAAATGTGGGCGATAAAAATGAAAAAGATTTCAAGCAATTTTCCAAAGACTCATCATATACGTCCAATTTGGGAAAAGAGATTTTACATCCCGTGACGTGGAAATGGTGGGAGAAGAATAAAAAGGGTGGGGTTGGAAAATTTTACAAAGAATTCTACCAAAAATTCTATAAAAATTATTATGATTTACGAGCATTTGCCAAGGCCGCAGAAGATGTTAATTTTGGAACCAAAGTAAAGCAAGCTGGCAATTATTTAATCATAGATACAACCGGAGTGAACACGGCTCAAATCTTATCACGTCTTGAAAAGGCAAGGGCTGAGGGGTTCCACACTAATATAATTTTGTTGGACATTAATGTGGATTACTCGATAGCCCGTGATAAATACCGAGGCTCTTCTGGCGGCCGTGAGGTAGGTCCAAATGTTATCAAGTCATATCCTGCAAAACTGGAAGCGGCTTATAAAAAATATTTATCGGACGGTAAAAAAGAAGACGGTATTGTTGACCGACTATTAAAATTCACATGGGTTGGTCAGGCAGACCCACGTAAGGGGTCGTGGAAAAAAGAGCAAGACCATAGATTTTCGCTCAAACGAACATTGAAGGCTAAGAAAGCTAAGAAGGATGCTTAGATTGGTTCCATTGTTGGAAGCAACAAAACCACATTCAATTTATTTAGATATGGACGGTGTGTTGTGTGATTTTGATAAAGCCTTTGAAATTTTAGTCGGGGAGCCATCGAACGGGTATGAAGATAAACACGGCAAGGCAGAATTCTGGGGTAAAATAGGGGAAGCCGGAGTTGAATATTGGTCAGAAATGCCATGGTTCCCAGGCTCAAAAAAGATGTGGAATATGGTAAAAAATATGGACACAAAAATATTATCTGCCCCACCGTCAACAAAGCCACAAAACGCCAAAAAGGGTAAGGCCATATGGGTCAAAAAGAATCTTGGCAGTGTTGAACTTATTCTGGAGCGAAACAAGCAGAAATACGCACACGGTCGAGCAATACTCGTAGATGACAGAAAAGATAATATTGATAAATGGAAATCCGCTGGAGGCATAGGAATATTATTCAAGAGTGCCAACCAAGCAATATCAGAATTGAAGGGTATATTAAATGGATAAATTAATGGATTTACTCAAGGAAACGCCAATAGGGCAGGTTCAGACCAAAGTGAACATTGTCATGAAATTGGATAAAACAAAACATGCGGGTGAGCGTCAATCGAGGCATGATGAATTTATTTCAGATAAGGATATTCTTGCATCTGCAAATAAGGCACTTCCCAAATTGTCAAAAATGCTCCTTTTCGATAAAGTGCGTATCGGCGATTCGGTCATTGTATTTGACTCCGCAACATTTTTAAATATCGTTGGTGAATTACGACAAACCAGCCAAGGTGTTATTGATTTCGCAATTATCACAGTCATGCGAAATAAGAATTTTAAATCAAGCTCAAAAGCAAAATACGTTAGAGTTTAAGGAGAAAAAATGAAGAAATCAGAATTAAGAGAAATGATACAGTATGAAATTCAATACCAACGTGGTGTTACAATATTGGAAGGGTTGGATTTAACGCCGGACAGTGTATTGCTTGAAGATTTTGATGGGCAAAGTAAGGTCGCCAGGAGAGTGTTATATATTGGATTGGCTATGGTTTTGGGTGGATTTAAGATTCCTGACATGATAGATTCTTCGTCATTTAATTGGATGGTGATTGGAATCATATCAGCATTTTTAGGATTTATAACAGTTGTTGAATCGGGCGAAATGTCTAACAGGGCACAACACGGATACGACTTCGGTGGTATGATTGCTTCTGCATTCTGAAAGCTTGTAAAATTTGCAAAGAATATTAAAAATATAAAAGTTGTAGATAAAACGTTGGCAAAGGATGTTAAAAAAGCTGTTATCGCTTCGCCAATAGCACCCATGGCAAAATTAGCACATAAAAAAATGACAACAGCCTTAGATAATGGTGACACCGTTGAATTTAAGAATACAGTTAATCAACTTTTAACTACAGCTAAGGGGAAAAAATAATGAAACCGGAAGAAATGAATGAGTTCATAATGACAAGCGACCACATACAGGATTTAAAAAAGCCATTTGCTAAATTTGTGGCAAAGATGTCCAAAAAATTGGACATGGCTCCTCGTGATGTATTGTATGTTCTTAGCAAGCTAAAATAACGGAGAGAATATGTGAAGCTTGCAATTTGGATATTCTTGTTTATGCTCAGCATCTCAACATTGGGACAGGATAAGGGCATGGTCGTTTTTCACTTCTATGCGGATTATTGTCCGAACTGTATAGATGCCATGATGTGGCTTGAGAATACTGCAATTGAATCCGATACAATATACCACATTGATGCAACTGCAAACTATGAAATGGCAAAAAGAATGGGGGTTGACAAGCTTCCATATGTCATGTTTTTTCATAAAGGAATACTGATTGACATTTGAAAGGGCGACACCGACATACGCCCACCCGAGCGCATAAAACCAAAACGAAAAGTGACACCATTGGATAATTTAGGATAAGGGAATACACATGAAAATTTTAAAATTATTAGATTTAATTACCGAGGCGGGCGGTCAGTCCAGCGGAAAGTTGGAATTGGTAAAAACTCCGGTTGAAAAGGCACATCAATATATTGTTGACCAAGGATTTAATCTTGACAGTGAAATCCCAAATTTCGATAAAAATTATGTGTTCGCACAAAAGAACGCTGGAAGGGGTTGGACACAGCGTAGGAATATGCCCGTGATAACCGATGATGATGTGAAGCAATTACAGCAAAGATTGTCCAAGGGATATATAGATATCAATGCACCACATGCTGATGAATGGGTTGGCTCAAATCCATTTCCACAGGGTTTAGCCGGTGGTAAGGCTGAAAAATGATTGCAGTCCGGCTTGCCAAAACATGACGGCGGAAAGTCCACAGACGACGTGATTAAGGTGAAAAAGGCAAAGGTTGCCGTTGGCAAATTAAAGCCCATCCAAAAACAAATATATTTCGATAAATCAATTGCTGATGTCATCAAGTTTGGGGTGTCCGCATCAAATAATTTTTTATTCGGTAAGTCATTTTTTATCATTAGCTCGGACAATTATATTATAGATGGCCACCATAGATATCTATCAAGCATATTGCTTGACCCAAAGGGGTCGGTAAATGCGTTGGTTATTGACCTACCAATTAAAACACTACTGCCATTGACGTTGGCATATGGGGACGCAATAGGAAACTCACGAAATGCTTAAATTACTACCATTGGTTGAAAAAGTAGAACTGGATGTTGAGATTGGTGACACCATTCTCACGGGAAAATTTCGCAATAAAAAGACCGTTGTAAAAACGATGAGTGTTGACAGCAATGGACAGCTTATTATTAATGGTAAAAAAATGACCAACTTCAGGACTATCAAACAGGTCAATATTTTTGATGAGAATTTGACGGAATCCCCAGATAAGATAGAGTTTGAAAAGAAAAGATTGCACGCATATTCTCCCAGTGCATATTCATTTGTTAAGCGACATGATATGGTATATGTTGGTAAGGGGTCTCATGTGGATTTAAGAAACATAATGGGCAATTCTACGGTGGGTGATTGAACCAAAGATTCGGGTCGTATATGGATAAAACCCAAAGTGATTTCATTTTGAACCACCCCAAGTAAGAGCGATTTGAAAAAATATATCGTTCCATTGAATAAAGCAATGAGAGAAAAAAAGCTTGGAAAAGTTACCGATGATTGGTTGATTGAGGTTCGTGGTTGGTTGATACCGATAAAAGAATATTCGGGCAAGGCTCACGAATTTGATAGTGATGCTTATCAACAGCACACCGCATCCCCGCTATTAAAGAAAAAGGTTAAAAATAAGTCCAGCAAGATAAAAAAGGGATTATCAGCAAAGCAAAAAGCCATGTCAACAAAATATAAATTTTCAGAGTTGGTTGAGGGTCGGTATGACAAACAAGTTTCCGATTTAACCAAAGTTATTATTTCCGCTGTAAAGAAAAAGAAAAAAGGATTTGATAAAGACCTTGATATTCTCGGGCATGATGTTACATTAGAAGTTTTCATAAAATATACCAAGACGAAAAAGGCGGCATTGCCATTTGCAATTCAAGGGGAAACTGCCAGACTCAATTTTACGTTTGGTAGATACTTAGAACTCGGGTTACAAATTGCTATAAATACTTTGCTATTTACCGATGAGACTTGGAACGATTTTGTAGCCGAAGTAAAAGAAGCGGTGCGACATGAGATAGAGCATGTCACGCAACACATTATGCGAAAGAAGCCTACCACTCGGAAGGGAACGTCAGATTTACCGCCAATGGAATATTTATTGCACAGGGTTGAAAAGCCCGCATTTATGGCAGGGTTCTTCACCAAAGCAAAAACCAAAAAGACGACTATGGATTCTATCATTGATGATTTTTTGGAAGGGTATAAAGATGACTTAACCACCAAACAGATGAAGAAAGTTAAGGCTGTTTGAACCAAGTATGGTAAGAAAAATTATCCACAAGCGCATTGAAAATAGTCATTGTATTTAAGTAAAATGTGTGTATATTGCAAGGGAATAGAATAAGGAATGCTTAAATTGACTGAATTATTATTAGAGGGCAGGCTTGAAAAGGCGGCTGAGGACTATCTATCCATGATGGTGAAAAAATCACCATTCAAGGGTAAGGTGTATATTGCCGGTGGGTATGTTCGTGACCAAGTAATGGGACTCAATCCAAAAGATATTGACCTTGTTGTGGAACTGCCAGACGGCGGAATCAAATTCGCAGAATGGATTTGCAAGAAAGTGGGCGTTTACAAAAAAGGCTCAAATCCTGTTATCTATCCAAAATTTGGAACAGCAAAATTTCAACTATATAGGGTTGTTCATAAAGGCTTGGATATTTCCGAGCTTGAATTTGAAGCGGTTATGACTCGCTCAGAGGAATACGAACGGGGTTCCCGCAAGCCAAAGGTGAAAGCCGGAACGCTTGCACAGGATGTTGAACGAAGAGATTTCACGGTTAATAGTCTTTTGAAAGATTTAACGACTGGAGAAATCCTCGATTTAACCGGCATGGGGCATAAAGATATCGCACGGGGTGTTGTCCAAACCCCATTAAACCCAGATGTTATTTTTTCCGATGACCCACTCCGCATGTTGCGAGCAGTCAGGTTCACGGTTAAATACGGTTGGGATTTGCCTATGTTCATGATTAAGGCAATGAAGCGCAATGCGAACATGCTTCCAACAATTTCAAACGAGCGCATCCGAGATGAATTGAATAAGATGCTTGTGAGTAAAAGGCCAAAACAAGCAATCCGAATCATGCAAGCCACTGGTTTAATTAAGCACGTTATGCCTGAATTGGAAATATTGAACGGATTGAAGCAAAATAAATATCACAAATGGGACGTGATGGGTCACACCCTTGAGGTGTTGAGTAAAACCAAACCATCCGTTATTACCAGACTTGCAGGGCTGATGCACGATATCGGCAAGGCCGACGCTCAGACTATTATAGACGGTGAAATCCATTTTTATAAGCATGAGTTGATTTCCGCAGATATCGCCGGTTCTATTATGAAGCGGCTTTCATACGATAATGCAATTATCAAAGCGGTTAAGACTGCAATTGGAAACCATATGAGATTGAAGCCTGCGGGTTCCGAGGGAGAAATTATTTCTGATAAAGCACTGCGCAAATTGAAGAAAGATTTGGGCAAGCACTTGGAAGATACTCTGAATGTAATCCATGCTGACAATGAGAGTCACGCAGATGCGTACAACCTACCAAACCAAATCGGCGGGATTAAAACTCGTTTAAAATTTTTGGATATGGGTTCTGGCGGAAAACTAATGACGCCGATTGATGGGAATCACATTATCAAACGCTATAAATTGGATAAAAAGCTTGATGGTCGATTGATTGGGGCTTTAAAGAAAGCAGTTGAAGAGGTTATGTTTGAAAAGCCAAATTTGACTACAAAAGAAGCATTTGCAATCACTGATAAATTATACAAGAAATTGAAATAGGAGAGGTATGTTGATAAAATTGATGGCATTAGTTGAAGCAAAATCTTTAAATTCGTCTACTCTTAAAGTTCTTAATAAAGAGCTTCTATTTTATCAGAATCCTCCAAGAAATGTTTCGTGGCCAATCGGGATGGACAACCCAGCATATGCCCGTGAAAGAGCCAGACATGATTTTTATACTGATGAGAAGTTTGAAGAAATGTCACATAGCGAAAATATTAACTACGCCTATGAGAGATTAATTCGCATCAATGCCAGTCTAATGGTGGCTCGTGTGCAAAAAAGCAAAGACAAGCATAGGAAGGCTTTTGATGCTTTGATGTCTGCCATGCAAACATATTTTAAAGTATATAATATTCCAAAAAAAGCCCAGCAAAAATTGGATATGGAAAATGTTCAAAGGGGCACCAATGAAATGATTCAGGCTGGCAAAGATGATACGAAAGCACATATGCAAACTATGGGTCGGTGGAAATAGGAGAGGTATATTGTCAAAGCTTCAAAAAATAGCAGATAAATACAAATTGGACATATCCAAATATGACCCCAAACAACTTATCAAAGGAATGAAAGTTGAAAAGGAACATGATGATGGGTCAGAGCTTGATGTGGTCAATAATGTGGGCGACCTCATGAAAATCGCCATGGCGCACTTGAATGAGCTTCCGGATTATTACGACAGGTTGGAAAAGGTTGAAGAAAAGAAAAAAATGAACAAGCAAAAAAAGCGTGACGTGAAGACCAAAAAGAAGAAGAAAAATAAAGACAAAACTTCCGGCTTCGATGCAACAGGCTATGATTTTTTATCAACCGGATATGTCCCTCAAGGGACAAGCAAATTAACTGAGGCTATAATCTCTCCAATATTGGTGGTCGAATCACAATTGAATACGGTTGCAGGAACTATACCATATATTGTAGAAAACGATATCTATAAATTTTTAATCTTGAAGCGTAATAATAAAAAATGGGAGTTCCCTAAAGGCAAAATTGATGATAACGAAGAGGTATCTCAGGCGGCTCTCAGGGAAACATATGAAGAAACTGGGCTGAAACTTAAGATAGAGTTGGAGTTCAAATCCATCACTGAAATGAATAACAAAACTTTTGTATATTTTATGGGGGAATCGCACACAACTGATGTTATATTATCCGATGAACATATTAAGCACAAGTGGGTGACCATGGAGCAGGCCAAAATGAAATTGGAAGATACTACTCTGCTTGTGAATGTCGAGCAATTTATTTCGTTGAAGGAATCGTTCAATATATCAACGCAGGATATCGTCCGATTTTTAACAGATAATGACGTGTCTAAAATATTGACAGAAAGCACGTACACGATAAATTCACCAACGGATGATGGCCCACCAATTTTTTATAAGACGTTTACTGAATATCAGAACGTATCCACGAAGTGGCTTGATTCCATGTTTGAAAAGACCGGTTGGAAGGTTGTCAATTATATATTATCAAAGGATGCAATTGACCCAGAGCTTGATTATACGCTATCCTATGGAATCGTTCCTGCAGTCGCATATGGAAAGACCGGCGATGGAGAAGGTTACGCAAATCCAATAGAAAAGTATAAAACCCGTCAACAGGAAATCAACCGTGAACTTGGTTGGGAAATTATTAAGTGGATGGGTATTATTGGCAAAACCACAACAGGTGTGGATGTTGAGGCTCCAATTCCTGCAGGTGCTGATAAAGAAATTCAAAATACTGACCGTTGGTTTGAAGAGTTATTCGAGGACTAACAGAAAAAGAGGTTACAAATCACAACTGAAATCAAAAAAGCATTTGATGACGTATCGGGAATCCCCAAAGAAATCGCACCAAGGGTATATGAAGACTACTTAACGGTATTGAGAGGGTCAAGCCTCATTGATGTATCGAGCGTCGTTGGATTGGGTTCTACACGTCAAATATTGGGAAATTCGCCGAATGCAAAGCCAATGGCCGGAGATTTGGATTTGCTTGTATTGTCGAACAGTGCCGACGATGACATAATTGACATCACCAGAGGATTGGTCAAATTTTTTAAAGCGGAAGATTACAAGGCAAAGTCGTTTTTCGGCAATATAGTTTCAATATCATTTCCCTCAGAGTACATGGATTCCAATGCACAAATAGACCTTATGATTGCTATTCCAACGGCGAGCAATACTTCATTTTCATACTTGCGAGATTTGAAATTTTATTCAGGTGAGGTATACGATGAAAATGCAACGCTTTTGATTAAAGGACTGCATCGAACCGACTTGATTAGATATGTCGTTCGGGGCGTCGGGCTAAGTATGGCTAATCAAGGATTCAAAGCGTTTAAATGGAACGGAAAATACGAAACCGTGGATGGCTTGGTTGCCGCACTACAGAAGAAGGTAAATCGCATGAGGAAGCCCAAATACAAACGGGGCACTCAGTCTTTGGTTAACACTCTTTCAAAATATAAAACTATGACATGGCTAAAAAAATTATTGATTGATGTTGACACTGGATATATCAAAAACCGCTATCAAATTGGGAGGCACACCGGCCACCCAATTGACGTACTTCGAGGGTTAGCATTTGATGAGGTTGATTTATCAGGCCAAGAATGGACTGCAATTTTAAGTGCGGGTTTGGGACTTTCTGAAGACGATATACAATTTAGAGTACAAACCTTTGATGGTGTATTGGATGTTCTTTCGGAGGCCAATCTCAGCGAGAAAACACTGGTACACATCTTCAAAGGGTATAAGCACGAGCTATCGTTTAAGAAGGCGAAAAACTTCTGGAGCGATGAGCTTGAGCAGAAAATTATTGGGAAGCTCCCCACATTAAAAGGTAGGTTATAATGACAGTTGCAATGGATAAAATCATACACATGGATGAACTGAAGCCACAGGATTTCATATCGTTTGTGGACGCATTCAAGGACCCGAATCTTCTTGAAATTTCTGAAAAAATTGATGGCCAAAATATTTCATTTGGCACCGATGACACCGATACGTTTTTCACCAAAACCAAAAAGTCCAAGCCGGTATATGATATTGACTTCTATGGTGATATTCCATTCATGCAGGGCATCAAACGATTTCATACTGGAATCAGCGAGAGGATGGAAGTATATAAAACATATAAAGACGCAATGAAATGTTCCCATGTACAAGTATTTGCAGAATTGCTACCAACCGCCCAGACCAATACACTGCGATATGCTGATGGTTGGATTGGTAGTCATGGTGCCGCTGTAATTTTTGATGTTAAAGTTGATGGTAAATCCGTAACAGATATGTTAGATATCCTATCAATGTGTTTCGGACTGAGGGGGTCGGGGTACTGGCAGGTATACCCAAAACCTATCATAGAGATTGACGCATTTGAGGTCAGGCATCTCAATCTTTTGAAGAGGCTGTATGACAAATATTCTGACATTTTGGTGTCCCGAAAAAAGATTGATAAGGAACTCAAGCTGAAAGCAAAATCTGCAATTCAGACTGTCATGAATAATATCAAGGCTCAATTTATTTCTGAATTATTGGTCGGGCGAACGTCCATGTTTGGCAATATCACACCCGAAGGTCTGATAGTTCGAGACCCAACAAATAATCTCATAGTCAAAATCGTTGACAAAGATGGGTTCACCGGTGCTAATATGGAACAGCATAAAGTTTCACAGCAGATTAAAAATCTACATCGTAGTGTGCTCAAACAAATTAAGGAGCAAATCTTCGGAAATGCCGACATTTTGAAAAATTTCTCAAAGGTCGTTGAAAAGGCGAGGGACAATTTTTTTATGAAATCTCAATTAGATGCTACTTATACATATAAGGGTATCAATGATGTTCTGCAAGTAATTGTTGATGATATGATTGACGAAAATCGGATATCCCAATCCGTGTCTAAAACGCTTGATATGATGGATTTGGTACTTGCTGAGTATAGGATGAAATTAGATGCAATCAATGCTAAGTGGCTTGCCACAAGTACCGATGGATTGGGAGATAGTGTAATATTGGTAACCGATAGCGCAATTTCACGAGAATTTGATATGCATTATCGCATAAAAACCGACCTAAGCACAAAAAATTGGGACGATGTGTATATCAACATATTGCATTTTGTACTCGGTGATACTAAGATAAAAGAATTGAAAGACGAGTTTAATGTTTAAAAAGGAGAAGTTATAATGGCACATGGAAACGAAGATAAAGCACTAAAAAATATTCTACAGGGCAAAAACCCTGATAAGAAAATACAATCATTTGCGTGAGATGATAAAGACCCCGTAATAGTAGAATACAGAAAGCAAAAAGCCAAAGAAAAAGAAGAGCAAGAAGAGCGCAATGCAATGTTGCGTGAGTTACGAATGCCCATGTTCTGTCCTGAATGTGATTACATCATGAATAATAAATTAGATACCAAGTTCTGAAATCGTCGGAGAAAATGTTTTGAGTGTACGGTAAAGGATGAGACCCAAATGCGCATAGCCGGTACATATGAGGCGTATGAAAAGCGTATTATGTTGGAAAATAAGCGCAGTTGGTTGCTGGAGCAAATCACCCAGATTGAGGAATATACAAAGGAGCATAGCTTAACGTTTTTTAATCAAATCACCCCAGATGGCCATAATATTGTTGAAGAAAAGTGGGATATTAACACCGGAAACATCGCTGAAAAGGCCGCTGAAGCAATTAACGAATTTAAAGCACAACTTGAGGCAGTTACGGCAGAATTATTGGAAGTTTAATATTTATATATGAATATATTTGCTTAAGTGCGAATAATGTGTATATTAAACCGTAATGCGAGAGGACAATCATAATGAAAAAATCGGAGCTAAGACAAATGGTTCGTGAAGAAATTCTAAACGAGGCACCAAAATTTACAAATATAGAAAGTGTTCCAGATTTAGAAAAGATAGAGGATGCATTTCATACCCAATTTTTGAGATTGCATTGGAATCCCGAGCCACCACAGGTTGACACGGAAGCGGCCAATGGTAAAGATGGGCACGTCATGGCAGTGTATGCACATTATAAGTACGAAGGTCATGAATCGACCCACGACTTTTTTGGAGAATACACTTGGTTTATGAAAAATGGTAATATATCGTTTACCATACAGCGTCAGTGGGAAAAGCCAATATCATTTAAAACTTCTGCCCAAAAAGACCCAAAAACATTAATTAAAGCGGCAATTTTGCTGACAAAACAGGCGTATAAAAAAGATAAGGGTCAATTATAATGAAATTGACATCACTGATAACTGAGGGAGGCGTAAAATCTGCACTCAATAAGCCAACTGATGGGCACCATGCTAATATTAGGATGACGCTCGATAGGAACTTTGATGCAAAGAATGCGTGGTATCGGTTAGAGACGGACGGGTGGTTTAGGCGATATGATAATCCTGGTCGAGGCTTCGGACTAATGATACGAGCCTTCAAAATTTCAGGTCGTGGTAAAGTTCAGTGGAAAGACACCGGATATACAATATTGGTATCGTATTTGCCAAATGAATTTGATAACATGGACGACGACGTGCCAGCTAATTATGAAAAGGCTAAAGGCTTTTTGTATGTTGATGAAAAGTTTTCTGACCTTGACCCAAAGGATATAGAAAAATTTGTGCAAAAGCGCATGAAGACATATACGCCATAATGAACGCACGACAGCTATTTAAAAAATTTAATATCAAGCCCACTGCCGTTCCAGGGGTGATGAAATTGTTGCAGTTTTTAGCAACCAATCCACAGGTGATGGCCGCAATTAATTCGGCAAGCATGGGTGAGAGTGTAACAAAAGACGGTGAAGTACGCAGAACGATTAAGGAAGAACTTAAGCAGATGCGAGAAGGAGCCAAAGATGAGTAAAATAGGTAAATGAGTTTCTAAAATTTTCGCTGTAGTGATGGCGATTGCAGGTTTTATTTTTATGGTTCTGATGCCACCAAAAAAGAAGGATGACCCTCTTGAGGTGCAGATAGAAGCCAGCAAAAAAGCTGAAGCCAAAGTGAAAGGGAAAATTGAAGACTTGAAACACAAAAAGACCGAAAACAAGCAAGAGATAGATGACCTCAAAAAAGAATTAGAAAAAACTCAAGCTGAATTAGAAAACTTGGAAAAATCCAAAACGCCGGTCGATGCTGACGAGGCGTATGCGTGATTGAAGAAATTTGCAAGGGATGAACAAAATGGTTAAGCGATTATTGGTCATATTATTTTTGCTATTCTCAATCGCTGAGGGGCAATATACATTTACCGCAGACGAGGTGGCGATTTTTCAAGAAAAGCTTGCCAAATATAATGAGCTTGTAGTAACCGATTCCCTGCAAAAGGTAATAATTATGCAACAGTCAGAATTGATTGGAAAATTTGAATATCAAGCGAATATTGATTCCTTGCTATTGGAATACAAAGATGAGCATATATTAATCCTTGAGGACAGGGTGGAAATTTACCGCAAAGACTCAGAATCCAAAAAACGAAAGTGGTACACCTCACCGGAATTTTTCCGTGCTGAAGGAATGGCAATTATTGTCATAGCCGCATATATAGTGGGATTGGTGAAATAATGAGTAACAACAATTATAAGGAAATGATAAAAAGCGAGTGAGTGAAATGTGGATTAAGTCCGGAATATTTCATGAAGAAATATTGTATTATTCAGCACCCGATAAAAGGAAAAATTCAGTTTAGTCTGTATGATTTCCAGTCGGATGCGATTAAGGATTTCATGTCAAACCGCTACAACATCATTTTGAAAGCAAGACAGCTTGGGCTATCCACGCTTGTCGCCGGATACTCTTTATGATTGATGACCTTCCACACAGATAAAAATATTTTAGTAATTGCAACAAAACAATCAAAGGCTCGTAACTTGGTAACCAAAGTCCGAGTTATGCACGCCAACCTTCCTACATGATTAAAATCCACATGTATTGAAGACAATAAACTTTCCCTTAGATATAAAAATGGTTCACAGGTCGTAGCTGAAACATCTTCGGATGATGCCGCACGTTCTGAAGGTTTGTCACTGCTTATTCTTGATGAGGCCGCATTCATCCCGAGTGTTGACACTATCTGAGCCGCCGCACAACCAACTCTATCGACTGGTGGAGACTGTATTGCATTAAGTACACCAAACGGTATTGGTAACTGGTTCCATTCCACATGGGCCAAAGCGGAAACCCACGAAAACGATTTTAACCCCATATTTTTAAAATGAGACGTTCACCCAGACCGTGACCAAGAGTGGCGTGATGGTGAAGAGCGTAGACTCGGTGACCCAGATTTGGCCGCACAGGAAAATGACTGTGACTTTATCAGTTCAGGTCGTACTGTAATCCCTGGTGCCGTAATCGAAGAATATAACGAAAAGCATGTGCACGACCCAATTGAAACCCGTGGTATGGACACCAACACTTGGATATGGAAACACCCAGAGCCTGAAGCATCTTATGTAGTAAGTGCTGATGTTGCTCGTGGTGATGCAAAGGACTTTTCAGCATTCCATATATTCAACATTGATACAATGGAACAGGTTGCTGAGTATAAGGGCAAAATTGATACCAAGATGTTCGGTGATTTATTAGTGAATATTTCAACAGAATATAATGATGCGCTACTTATAGTAGAGAATAATACACTTGGATGGGCAACATTGCAACAGGTAATTCAGAGAGATTACAAAAATTTATTTTATTCAACCAAGGATTTTCAATATATTGATGTAAAGCAACATTTGACAAATAAGCACAATGCGCAAGACCGCAAAATGTTGCCAGGATTTACAACCACATCAAAAACACGACCATTAATCATCGCCAAGCTGGATGAATATTTTAGAGACCGCTCAGTGACGATACATTCAAAACGACTAATCAATGAATTATTCGTTTTCATATATGATGGAAATCGTACAGGTGCGGCAAAAGGCTATAATGATGATTTGGTGATGAGTTTGGCAATTGCACTATGGGTGCGGGACACAGCACTTAAATTGAGAACCGACGGCAGAGAATTACAAAAACAAATTCTTGGCCAGACCCTACAACACTCCGGAGTATATACGCAGGACGATAATGCGATTCCAGAGGGTTGGTCATGGGACGTTAACGGCAACCCCGAAAGTTTGACATGATTAAAATAAAGAAAGAGGTAATATAGATGGCAGAACGAAATTTTAGAGGCGAGTTAAAACGACTATTTGGTGGACAGGTAATAATCCGGCACAAAGGTGGACGTAAACTAAAAGTAATTGATACAAATCAGCTTCAATCCAAATCAGCAAAGAATTACTTGGATAGATACAGTAGAATGTACTCCTCGATGGCAGGAAGCACCGGTAAAGCGATGCAATTCTATCAGGCAGGTCAGCGTATGGCTTTGTTCAAAGACTACGAGCAAATGGATTCTGATGCGATTTTAGCATCGGCATTGGATATCTATGCAGACGAATCAACTTTGAAATCTGAATACGGAGACGTTTTGACTATCATATCAGATGATGAGGAAGTCAAGGAAATCCTGTATAACCTATTTTATGAAATTATGAACATAGAGTTCAATCTGTGGCCATGAGTTCGCAACCTTTGTAAATACGGCGATTTCTTTTTACACATGATGTTGAAGGAAGGCTATGGTGTATATAATATCATACCGCTTTCCGTCTATGATGTAGTTCGTTTGGAGGGCATCGACCCAACCAAGCCAAATGAAGTAACTTTCCAATTGGGACAGGGCGAAACACTTGGCTCAATCAAGGGTGAGAATGTCGAACAGCTTCAAGAATACGAAATCGCACACTTTAGACTAAATGCTGATTCCAATTACTTGCCATACGGCAAATCAATGATTGAGGGTGCCCGTAAAGTTTGGAAGCAGTTGACCTTGATGGAAGATGCTATGTTGATTCACAGAATCATGCGTGCTCCTGAGAAGAGAATTTTCAAGGTTGATATTGGCTCGCTATCACCACATGAGGTTGAACCGTTCATGAAGTCCATGATGTCTAAAATGAAAAAGACACCGATTATGGACCAACAGACCGGCGATTACAATTTACGCTATAATATGCAAAATCTTACTGAAGACTTTTTCCTACCCGTTCGTGGTGGAGATAGTGGAACAGAAATTGATACGCTTGGTGGATTGGAATATCAAATGACCGATGACCTTGAGTATCTTAAAAATAAAATGCTTGCGGCTCTTAAAGTGCCGAAGGCTTTCCTTGGTTATGATGATGCTTTGAACAGTAAAGCAACATTGGCCGCAGAAGATGTAAGGTTTGCTCGTACCATTGAGAGAATTCAGCGTACAATCGTGGCAGAATTGAAAAAGATTGGTGTTGTCCATCTATTCACTCAAGGATATACTGATGAAAAATTATTGTCATTCGAATTAGAGTTGACAAACCCATCCACAATATATGAAGAAGAGAAGATTGAATTGCTTGTCAATAAATTGTCAGCCGCAAGTTCGGCATTGCAGGACAATTTATTGCCATCTGAATGGCTGTACGACAATATTTTCAAATTCACAACTGAAGAAAAAAATGAAATTCGCCTGCAACAGTTGAAAGACAAGAAACGTGCGTTCAGATGGCAACAGATTGAGGACGAGGGTAATGACCCATTGAAATCAAATGAAGCAATCGGTACACAGGGTGCTATGTTGGATGCAGATGAAAATTCCGATAGGGATGGAAGCGAATTCCAAGAAGAGGGTGAGGAAATGCCAAAAGGCGGGTGGCCAGGTTCTGGTCGTCCAAAAGAAGGTCCTAAATATGGTAAGGACAGTTCAATTAACGGGCGAGACCCACTTGGAGCACACGAAAAGAGAAAAGCGGGAATGAGTTCCCCTAAATTTGGTAAGCCATTACAGGTTGCCAATTATGATGGGTTGGTAGCTCAGCTTGGCAAGAAATTCGTAGATACAAATAAAAAAATATTGTCAGAGGCACAGGATATTGAGGCAGAATATAAAGAGGATTTACAAAATGATTCACCTGCAGAATAACACATTTTACAATAATTTAATATTTATATATAAGACTGAATATAATATAAAACGGAGTAAATAAATGGATAAACAAGTGAATTCAGGATGTTTTGTAAAAGGAATGACTCCTTGAAACAAAAACAAAACTGGATATGCCAGTTGGGGTAAATATAAAGATGTAATTGCGCCATATGAAAAGGCATGTCCGACGTGCAATGAGCTAATGTCATATTCAAATAAATATACATTTATTTATTCAATGCGTGATAATAAAGTATGTTGTTCATGTTCAAACACTGGTAAAACTTTGGGGTTTAAGTTTGATTCATCATATGAACGGACGCCGGAAATTAGACAGAAAAATAGATTAGCTATGATTTCATATAAAGAGAAGCTTCACGGTCAAATGGCACCAAACTACAACCCAACTGCGTGTCAATTGATAGACAAGTATGGTAAAGACTACGGATATAATTTCCAACATGCTGAAACTGGCGGCGAGTTTCATATTAAGGAATTGGGATATTGAGTGGATGGGTATGACTCAGAAAAAAATGTGGTAATTGAATATTATGAACCATGTCATATGTCAAAACAATCCAAAGATTTACAACGACAGCGTGAAATAACGGAATTATTAGGCTGTGAATTTATAATTATATATGAACGTAATAACGGAGATTTATATTATGGGTAAGAACTTACGACACAGCAAAATTAAGAATTCGGGGCTATTGTTTGAGTTGCTTTCGAGGCAAATTACGGTAGATGTGCTGAATAATAAAAAGGATTCTATAGCAATTCCGCTTATTAAAAAGTTTTTTAGTGCCAACACAGCACTTGGTAAAGAGGTACAGTTGTATAAAATTTTAACAACGGAAAAATACACATCAGAAGCCCGAGCGGATAAGCTCGTGGATGCTGTAATTGTATCAAGACAGCGACTGCGCAACGCAGACTTAAAACGTGAAAAATACAACCTAATCAAAGAGATTAAAGAGCATTATAATATTGCTGATTTTTTCAACGCCCGAATACCAGAATTTAAAGTTTATGCTTCAATTTATAAATTATTTTTGGCAGAATCCGCAAACGGAGTATTTAGTTTAACGGAGTCTATGGATAATCGCTTTAATGTGATTGAGCATATCATAAAGACTCCAATCAAAGCCCGTGCAAAGGCTACATTACTTGATGATTTCAGGAAAGAAGAGAAAGACCTTCGCCTGCTATCATACAAAATGTTGGTTGAAAAATTCAATTCAAAATATAACAACAGCTTGAATTCATGTCAGAAAAAACTACTGCGTGAGTACATTAACAATATCTCAAATACAAATCATTTAAAAGAATTCATTACGAGTGAAGTATCCCGTGTAAAGGGTGTACTCAAAAAGCTTCATGGTAGAGTGGATGACCCAATTACAAAAATTAAACTGGATGAGGTAATAACTCAGATAGACACCCTTACCGAAGGTAGTATTGTTAAAGATGAGCACGTTGTCAAATTGATGAGACATTATCAGTTGACCCGTGAGATAAATACCGTCCTGAAAGAGGGGAATTCATGTGGACAATAAGGCATTACGTCGTCTTGTACGGAGTGTAATTCAATCCGAGATAGAGGAAGCCAACGCAACCGGCAACATTGACGGCGGCGAGGGTCAGTATCAAACTCCACACGCATTTGGCTCAAATAAAAAACGAGAAAAAACAGGTCATGCCAATGGTCATAAAGACCCAGAGGTGTTTGACTATAAAAAAGTTAAAAAGAACAGTAAACATATAGCAAAATTATACGAAGCAGACATTGCGCTATCAGATGACTTGCAAGATTTAAAAGCATTTATTGATGATAACGCTCAAATGAGAAAAGCTATCAAATTGCCGATTATCAAACAACTTTATGGGATGGTGGATAAAGGAAAATTTACATTATCACACGCATTAAAACCATTTTTGTATTTTGTTGAACAAGGTGCAATTCGATATGCAAAACAGAACAGCGGACAGTGGAATATAATGTTTCCAAAAAAAGAGCGAGCGAAATTAGCACTCAAATACGCACAAGATTTTGAAAAGGAGAGCGTTCATGGATAGAAAACTTATAGTAGATTGCCTACCATTCGAGTTTACCCAAAAACAAATTAACGAATCTAAAAAAGAGCACGGCGGACGATTGCTGGTTCAGGGCGTACTTCAAAGGGCGGACTCCAAAAATCAAAATGGTAGAGTCTATCCAATGAATATTTTGGCTCGTGAATCAAAAAATTACCACAAAAACTTCATTGCACAGAAACGTGCCATGGGTGAATTAGACCACCCCGATAGCTCAGTAGTCAACCTGCAGAACGTATCACATAATATTACCGAGATGCACTTTGAGGGTGACAGCTTGGTTGGAACAGTTGAGATACTTGAAACCCCGTCCGGAAACATATTGCGCAAGTTATTTGAAGCCGGAATTAAATTGGGCATTTCATCAAGAGGTCTCGGTTCTGTACAACAAAGTGAAGCCAATGGTGATGCACAAGAGGTTCAGGATGATTTTGAGTTGATTGCATTTGATTTTGTAAGCAACCCATCCACCCACGGTGCATTTTTACACCCAATGAAAGAGGGCGTGGAGCATGAGGTTGAAGATAGAACATGTGGCAAGTGGTGTAAAGTAGAATCACTTATTAACGATATTATCAGGGGATAGTCAATGAATAAAGAATTATACGAATCAATCGAAAAGAATTGAGCAGAGTTTGTTAATGAGGCCACTGTATTGAGCGAGCTAACCAACATTCGGGACGTTTTGGACAATTATACGGAGTTGACGAATAAAAATGCCATAAAGCAAGGATTCACCACGAAAATTTATAAATACAGTCCTAACACGGACCGTTCCGTGTTTGCAAAATATGATATTGGGAACAAAATGTTGATTGTGGCATTTACTATCAGGCTAAAAAGCGGACTGCGCAATTCACTTGACATCCATGCGTGATTGGAGCCAAAGGCACCGTCAAAAATCTTTATAGATTATTTACGCAAAAAAAGTCCTGATATGTCCCAAACTAAGCCATGGAAAGATAAAACATTTTCTTTGGAAAGCGGATATGGAGAAAGCGATAAACATGAAATAGGAGTCCAAAGACTTAAATTAAAAAATGCAGTAGAGGGCAGTCTTAAAAAATATAAACAAGAAGCTATAAAATGATTTTCAAAACCCATGCCAAAGCGAGGATTTTTCTCTGGTATATTACCAAAAATAAAAATAGTAGATAAGGATTAGTATAATGAAAAAATCAGAATTAAGACAAATGATAAGAGAAGAGCTTAACGAAGCTACATATGACAAAAAAGATAGCAAAGCGACAGCCGATGCGATTATAAAGGCAATGGATGCTCGTATTAAACAATTATCAAACGCTGGAAATTCCGACTATTCATCTGATTCAATGTGGCGCAAATTGGCATTGTTAGAACAAGATGCGTCGAAAGGGAAATAATGAAGAAATCAGAATTAAGACAAATAGTTAGGGAAGAAATTAAGTCATTGAATGAAGCCCGTACCATCGGCGTCAAATACAAAAATATGATTAAAAAAACCGTGGCCAAAGTGATGAAAGACTCACCATATGCTAATCAACAAGAAATTGAAGATAAAGTCCGAGCAAAACTTCCAATTGAAGATATGGAAGATACATGGGAAAGCGCATGGTCTGAAATCGACCGATTGATTAATGACACAATTATGAAAACAAAGTATGGCAGATAGAGATGAAAAAATCAGAATTACGTCAGACTATTAGAGAAGAGATAACTAAAATATTAGAAGCTAAAGATATTTCAGATAAGCTCAAAGAATTGTTTGTTGGGACGCTAATGGCACTTGAACCCGAGAATTTGCACCAAGATGGAGAGGCTTCGGCATCACACGTTCGCAAGCGAAAAGCTCAACTGGTTAAATACTGGAAACAGCTTGAACGTAAGGCAGGCAAAAAAGTCTCCGAAGATGATGTATACGGTTGGGTAGATAAACACTATAATTGGAAATCATCGCCGCCTCGACTTGGAGAAGCTAAAGCCAAATTTACTGTTACAATTGAAAAGGTAGCTGGGAAATATTCCCAGAACGCCAAAGATGAAACGCTTGAACGTAAATCTTTTGATGACGAGCCGGATGCTAAAAAATATGTTAAGCAAATGGTTAAACGATATAAATTAACACGCCAACGTGGATTTTGGGGAAACGCCAAAACCTCTATTGAATTGACCACCAACTTTTAGGAGACCATGATGAAAAAGACAAAATTAAAAGATTTATTAAGTGAGCACGCATGAGACCATGAGTTTGGACAACCATTGGCGACCATTACAGACGTAACAGCGGCTCATGCTAATAAAACTCTTCAAGAGCGTAAATATCCTTGAAGCACCGATGCTGAAAAGCTTCATAACGGTATAGTAAAAATGGCAACAAAAATCTGAGGCAAAGATGCGTTGGAAAATGAATATTCTGGACGAAACGGTACAAGCAAACTTGAAGTATATGCTGATGACGGCCACGGTTCTGACGTACTTTATGAAATAACAATAGAAATACATGACCAATAAGGAGTTTAACATGAAAAGAGAATTATACGAATCAATAGACAAAAACTGGGGACGATTTTCCAAGGGGAAACGGCCATTAAATGAAACCAATTTTGCAAACGTTTTGAGCGATTTGAAAGAAACGGAAGATGAAGTAAAAAAATTGGCGAAACTTCAAAAGGAAATTCCAGAATTTAAAAACGCAATAGCCGCCGCAAAAAAAGGTCAAAAATTAAAAGGGGTAGATTTGGATGCGAGCATTGAAAATAGTGATAGTAAACTGTATTTGGATGTAATTAGTGACCCCAAACAAACTGCAAAGTTGAAAGCAATATTGAAACCATTTTTTACCGTTTCATATACAGACTTAGCAAGTAAATCTGGTGACCCAGAAGATTCATTTCAGTTTAAAAGTAAAAAAGCATTTCCAATGTTAGAGGATGAAATAGGATATAGAAGCTTTAATTAGATAAGGAAAAATAAATGCCAGCAGTCAGTAAAAAACAACAGAAATTATTCGCAATTGTCAAAGCCTACAAGGATGGCAAGAACGATAAAGTTGACCAAAAAGTTAAAGATATAGCAAACAACATTTCTGATGATGATGCTACTGATATGGCATCAACCAGCACAAAGGGGTTGCCGGATAAAGTTAGCAAGGAAGAAATTGTCCGTGCGTTGATTCATAATGAGATTATGTCTGAGGGTAAAGCCGATAAATACGATAAAATTGTGGACAAGTTTGCAAAAACACTGCGCTTGAAGAATGGCTATAAAATATATGACAATAAATTGGTAATGAAAACTAATTTGAGTCAATCTACACTTGACCAGTGAGCGCACGCTGTTAAAAAGAAAGTTCCCAATTTTAGAAAAACCATAACTGGGTTTACGTGGACTGAGCCATCCGGTAGAATGGATGTTTCTCCTGGTTACTGGGGCGAATCAGTAGATGAGGCTAAAGACAGGGATTACGCAAAAGAATATCAAGCACGAAAGGGTGATTACTACGAAAAATATCAATCGTCCACCAAAGCTAAAAAATATCGTGCTGAGCTAAATCAATACAACCGTGACAAGGGTACATACGGCAACGGGGACAAAAAAGACGCTTCTCATAAAGGTGGAAAAATAGTTGGATTCGAATCCGAAAATAAGAACCGCAGTCGTAAAGAAAAGAGCCGGTTGAAGAAAGAAACCAATGAGGGTGCAAAATTTGGTAAATTTGGTAAAGATGCGTATTCGTGGAAAGCTTCAAATTTAATTCATAATAAAGCATATACAGGCGTGTCCCTGAAAGACCTTGCTTCTTTTTTAGATAGTGAAGGACTTAAGAATGTCAAGAAATCTATTGATGGTGTTGTAAATAAACTTTTGAAAACTGGAGATTATAAACTTGTGAATGATACCATGTATTATAAAACATATACTCCAAAGAACGAGAGCGTTAATGAAGCCTCAATAGCATGGGATTGGAATTTCAAAGGCGAAAAGATTGTGGACACTGTAAAATTTAGAGATTTCAATATAAAGCTCGCATCAATGCCGTACAATAATGTTAAAATATATTATGCGGTAGCAGATACCGGTGAAAAATTGAATCAGGCTCCAAAAATGTTCAAGCGACCCATGGATGCAATCCGTGCAGTCAAAAAGATGTTGTTCGGTCGCAAATCCGAGGCTGTATTTTTGGAAGGTGAAGATTTGGGCTTTGGACATCTTGGAAACGGAATAACCGTATTTGATAGAAGCCGTGAAGAGCACGGGGACTACAAGAAGGTAGCCCATATAAGTGCACATTACAACAAGCATGAAATTAAATATTATGACAAGAAATTGTCATCATCTGCAAAGAAACAAATTAAAAAAGCGGCAGACCATTATTGGAAGACCGCTAAAAACGAAATAGACCTACCACCAAGAGCGCACATGCGTGGTCATTACATGTCATAGGAGATGATTATGAAAAACACAGACATAATGAAAATGAACAAAAAGTTCCGTGACTGGAGATTGACTGAAATCAGACAGACAGTGAGCGAAGACATATTTAAACCGGAAGACGGTTGGGCTGTTGAGGATTTTGGTGAGGCCACTATACCAGAGATGATTGCCAGATTAAAAAAAATTAAACCACATGTAAGTAAAGGGTGGGATAATGACGATGATACTAAAGAAAAGGCAAGAGCCGCAAAGGCAATGAAGGGCATTAAATCTGCCATAAAGCTTTTAGAATCTGCAAGTAAATTATTAATAGATGCACAATACGGGAGATAAACCATGAGTAAAAAGAAAAATAGATTAGACGAGATGACAATTGCTGGTGGATTCGCCCCAACACAAGCGTTCGGTAAATTCCGCACAAGCAAACTATCAGACCTTGTAGCAGAAGATTTCTACAAAGAAGACGATGCGCCAAAATATGATATGAAAGAGTTCGTGAATGAAGTCGGTAGATATAACGAAATTGGCAAATCAATTTATCGTGAAACTGACTTGAGTGAAATCGCAGAGAAGCTGTCAAAGATGGCGGAAATTGCACGGGACCACACATTGCGTGAAACCGAGAATAATTTTGACAAAATTACTGTTAATAAAAATATGAAATCCTTGGGCAACCATGCCAAAGAATTTTCAAAAATTGCCAATGAGGCAACCTCATTACAACAGCGCATGGAATCAGTATTTGAAGATATGGGACACATATTAAACCGGTACTATGACATTAATGAATTGAATGAAGAGGGTGCATTCTTTGAAAAGGATGATATCAGCAAAGAAAAGGTCAAAGAGAATGATGGTAAGTATCAAGCATTCTTTAAGGGTGCTATGA
>Ga0233437_1002709_pt1 | contig 25682 bp, 17 predicted proteins | sample SI_122_August201_FD_182714 | JGI IMG/M metagenome (GOLD analysis project Ga0233437, IMG submission 182714) | Seawater microbial communities from Saanich Inlet, British Columbia, Canada - SI_122_August2016_200_MG | ecosystem: Environmental > Aquatic > Marine > Inlet | place: Canada: British... | reverse complement strand
TGGTTTTTCGGCTACATGGGCGGACAACCCCAGTTAACTATGCGTTTTATGGCAATTAAGGATGCACGTCAGGCCAAGATTGCACGTAACATTGGAGTATTGTGGACAATCATTGCTTATATCGGAGCTCTTATGATTGGCTGGATTGGTATTGCACTATTTGGTCCTGATGGTTTGAAAGATCAGGAAACAGTAATGCCTGAAGTGCTCACCACAATCTTTCATCCAATAATAGCCGGAATACTTATAACCGGGGTCCTTGCCGCAATAATATCCACAGCTAATTCACTGCTGATTCTATCTGCAACAGAATTATCTGAAAATATTGTTAAGCCTTTGAGAGGGAGAGAAACTGATTCAAAAACTTCCTTATTGTATTCCAGAATAATTACAGCCATACTCTCAGTAATAGCCCTGATTTTAGCTTATTTTTCTTCAGGCAACCTGATTTATACCATAGTTGGGTATGTTTGGGCCGGAATCGGCTCCACATTTTCGGTAGTAATACTTTTCACCTTATTCTGGAAACGTTTTCATGGCACTGCTGCACTATTAACCATAATTTCAGGACTGCTGTTTACAATAATCTGGATAAGCACCGAAATGGATAAGATAGTCACATCCAGATTGTTAACCTTCATTGTAGCACTAGTTGTAGCTGTTCTGTCAACCTACCTGTTCAAAAAACGAGAAGTTTCAAGATAATTATGATTTCTTGCTCCCCTCCTTGCCAAAGGAGGGGTCGGGGGTGGATCATTCCAGGGGTCGGAATCCGTCTACGTGCTAACTCCCGGCCTTGAATTCAATATTCACTTCCCTGGTAATCTTTAAAGGCAAATAAACAATCAAATCAGTACCATCCAATTCATGCTTCAAACCAACCCGGGCATCCTGCATCTCCTTACCATCAACAAATACCCGAGGCACCTCCCCATTCCAATTCTTAACATAAAAAGCAGGATTAATAACAGGATTATCCTTTATCACCTTAACACTTATCCTTAAGCCATAAGCCTTAAGCCCTAAGCCCTTCTCAATTATGTAGCAGCGCTCACTCAAGTCATACCCATGACTTACATAGCCCTTACTAACTTCTATTTCCGCTGCATAGGCCCATGACCGTCCAAATTCAACTATTTCTTCAAGCTCCATGTCATTCATCCCATAAAGTCCATTCCAATACATCCGATCTCCTTTGGTATGTAAAACAGGATCGGAAATTGGAAAAGAAGTGGCGTGTGAAGGCCTGTCACTGGTACGGGTAGTTCGTCCATCGCAACGTGCTTGCCCAACAGGAAAGTGGTTACATCCGGCAGGAACATCATATCCTGAAAGTCGGCCATCACGAAGGTTCATCTTATTACCTGGTTCAAAACAGATAAATGGCTTGTTTTCAGATTTAAACTGATATTGCTGAATAGTGAAATCTTTTGTGTCGCCCCAGTCGAGAGCTTTGGGTTTCTCAACAAAGGTTTGCTTACCAGTATTTCCATCATAGTCCGCTACCAGGGCATTATCGATTTCAAGCAGGTCAGACACTTTTTGACCAGGACTCAGCAAGGCGAGAGTCTCCTGAAACTGACGGGGATATCCCAGGCTACCTGTCTTCCAGGATACCTTGCGAATAGCAGTCCCATCAGGATATACGTAATAATATTCATCAATCCAGCATTCCCATCCTGTTTTAGGATCAGGACGCCAGGTGCTAAGATATGCACTTGTTGGAGCATACCTCCAATGAACAACAACACGTGCATCAGTATTCTCAATTATGCGTACATGAGAGTATCGACAGTGCCTGTCCTGCATATGTTCGAAACATCCTTCATTATCATCGTCCCCTGTTCCCCAAGCTTCAACACTTTGATCGCTCATCCAGTTATTGTTCTCTGATACCCAGGATGCTCCGTATCGAATGCCCCTCCAGAATATTAGTTTAATAGGTGATTTATCAAAGCAAACCACAATATCAGGATCCTGATCAACCGGCCATAAATCATCCCATCCGGGATAATACTTAAGCTTAGTGTAAAATGCTCCAAATCGTCTGGGATGATTCTCAATTGTTGGAAGCTTTCGTGGCGCAATATCTGCCTGTCCGGGAGACACAGAACTGAATTTGGTTTTTACCTGATCTGAGCTTAAAGCAGTATCATAAACCTTGATCTCATCCAGAATCCCATCAAGTCCGAAATATTGCTCAATTGTTCCCCAAGTACGGTGGATATCAGATGGTTTTGAAGGATTGGTTATCATTCCTATCTGATACCCTTTATTAGGAAAACGGATTGAACCATGGATTTCAGTGGTCGCAACTAAGCGTCCATTTATATATAGTTTAAGATTCTTTTCAGCAGTATATACACCAACCACATGCATCCAGGTGCGGAGTGGGAGAGCCTCATTTCCACTTGAACAGGTAAGCCATTGTTCTCCTACTGCAACTTCAAGGGATGCCTGACCCAAAGGACCAACCTGTAATCGATATCCTTGGTTCTCATTTGAAACTGTTGATAATACCGGACACCAGTTCCATGGATAATTTCCGAGTGACACCCACGCTTCGATGGTGATTTCATCTCCCTTGATCAATCTATTATTACCCTGAGTTTTTAAACAGCTGGTAAATCCATCAAGGCGAATTCCGTTTCCGATTACTCCACCTGCCTCATGGAAATTTCCTTCCAAAGTATCCGCGATTTGAGATACAAGTTCTACGATGGATCCATTTGAAAATTCATTAAAATTCCAGTGAACCTGTGGGTTTTGGGCTTGACCATTAGTAGTCAAAATCTGCATTCCGGCAATCAAAAATATTCTTAGAAGATTCCTCATAATGATAGTTTTCAGACATGTAAAGGTAGGAAATAGGAAGAGTTTCTTGGTAGTAAATTTTAGCTTTGGAGGTGCGCAAATCCACCCCAAGCACTTCCGGCTTGGGCGGTTGTGAAAATGTCTTATGAGTAAGTTTTTCAGTCATAACAGTAACCTTCCAACTCTTCAAATGAACATCAAATCCAACATAAATATTCTTTCCATTAAAATCAATTTTGTTACTTTGTTTAAGCATAAGTCTGGTTTATTTATGGTTTTTAGAGTGCATTCTAAAACTAATAAATTTCCAGGCTTATGCTTCGTTTTACAAACATAGGGCCTCCTTTGTCAAGGAGGGGCTATGTTTTGCTCCCCTCCTTGACAAAGGAGGGGCCGGGGGTGGATCAGTCCAGCGCAATTTCCACCTCAAACAAGCAAACAAAGAGGAATTCTCACTAACTTGGTGATTGTATCTTTATTCACCAAACCTTTGTCATGAGAATAACCCTTCTTGCCTTCCTGCCTTTTTGCCTTCTTGCCTTTTTGCCCTCTTGCAAGGAATCTCAGCCAAACGTAATCCTGATAATGACCGACGACCAGGGCTATGGTGATATTGGAGCGCACGGAAGTCCGTACGTCAAAACACCTGCAATGGATAAACTCCATGATCAAAGTGTATGTTTGGTTAATTTCCATGTAGATCCATGCTGTGCACCAACTCGGTCGGCTCTTTTAACAGGTCAGTATTCATCACGAACAGGTGTTTGGCATACCATTGGTGGAAGATCCTTACTTGGAACTGACAATGTAACCATGGCTGAGGTATTCAGGGATGCGGGTTATAAAACAGCAATATTTGGCAAATGGCATCTCGGAGAGAATTATCCTTTCAGACCAATGGACAGAGGATTTGAGGAATCCCTCATTCATGGAGGTGGCGCTGTTGGCGCGAACCCTGATTATGCCAGTAATGATTACTATGATGATACCTATATCCATAATGGTGTCAGAGAACAGTACTCTGGATATTGCAACACCGTTTGGTTCACAGAGGCTATGAAGTACATAAAAAAAAATCGTGATAATCCTTTCTTCTGCTATGTTTCTACTAACGTGCCCCATGCCCCTCTTCTTGTTGATTCTGCATATTCTGAGCCATACAAATCAATGGTTTCAGAGAGGCTTGCAAACTATTACGGGATGATCGCCAAGGTGGATGAAGACCTCGGGGTTTTTATTCAGGAACTGGATAATCTGGATCTTGCTGACAATACCATTTTGATTTTCATGACCGATAACGGACCATGTCCATGGTTTGGTGGGATAATTATCGATGAGAATGGATTTGTAGATGAAGGATATAGCTGCGATATGCGAGGCGGCAAAATATGGGGATATGAGAATGCTCATAGAGTACCCTGCTATATCCGTTGGCCTGAAGGTGACATTGGAGGAGGACGGGATATTAGTAAGCTCACAGCACATATTGATCTATTGCCAAGTCTTATTGACTGGTGTGGTTTAGAAACTCCCAACCAGGGTGATTTTGACGGAGTAAGTTTGAAAAGCCTGATTGGCGGGAATGAGGATATATGGCCTGACCGAACATTATTTGTGCATAATCAAAGAGTTGATTTTACTGTCAAGTATAAAGAATACCAAGTGCTTACGGAGCAGTGGCGTTTGCTGAACAGAGATACATTAGAGTTGTATGATATTCTTGATGATCCCGGACAAACAAAAGATTTAGTAGCTGACCACCCTGATGTTGTACAGGCGCTCGCTGCTCAATACGAAGATTGGTGGGATCATATTTCTACCAATTTTGATCAGTTTAATGCAATAATCCTGGGTAATGAAAAGCAGAATCCTACTATGCTATATAGTCATGATGCACATCGTCCAAAGGGAGAGCCCGCTTATTGGGTGGTTGATGTTGAGGAGGACGGGGAGTATTTGATACAGCCTTTTTTAAGACCCCGGGAGACCGGGCGAACTCTGGCAGGATCAGGGATACGTAAGGGTTATCTGATGATTGGGGATCAAAAATTAGAGAAGGATCTCGGTGAAAAAGATGAAACCCTGAGTTTTAAAGTTAAATTGTTTTCAGGGCAGGCTAAAGTTAGTGCCTGGTTTGAGAGAGATGGTAAGAATCTACGATCATATAGTTTGGAAGTTGAGAAAGTAAAACAAAATATAACCTTATGAAAAAGCTACTTCTACTTTTAGCTCTTATTCCAACAATCCTCTCCGCCCAAATCGTAATGCCGGAACGAGGATTTATAAGCACAAGTCCGGCAACAACATGGGAAGAAGGATTAATCTCAGGTAATGGAACAATGGGCGCCAATGTTCTCAGCCGGCCACTTGATGAAACAGTGATTTTCACTCATGAACGAATGTTCCTGCCAATGGGAGCACCAACAATGCCCCCGGATCAATCAGCACGTCTTTTTGAGATCAGACAATTGATCGATAAAGGATTGTATAGGTCAGCTACTCAATTGCAATTTGATTTATCCGGACAGGAAAGTTTTATGTACCCCGATCCTTTTGTACCTGCTTTTGATCTTGGAGTTTCAATGAATACAGCAGCAGAAGTTCGTGACTATAGCAGATCAGTAAATTTTGAAACTGGTGAAACTCACGTTCAATGGACAGACAAGCATGGAACATATAATCGTAAACTGTTTGTTTCGAGGTCAGATGGAATTGCTGTCATGAAAATCTCCGGATCAAAAAAAGGTCTCATAAACTGTGAATTGAAATTTAAACGCAGAATCCCAAGCGATAAACTGAGATACAATTATATCGAAGGAACAGCAAAAAGGTTCTCAAGTCATATCAAAGACGTTAAAATCACAGCAAAAGATAATTTTATCTCTTACGAACACAGCTTTTCACAAGCTTATCCGGGAAGTGTGCAGAAACTGGAAGGAACTGCAGGAGTTTTTGTCGAAGGAGGGGATTCCCAAACGACTCGTGAAAGTATCATAATAAGCGGTGCTGATGAAGTATTGATTATTATCGACCTGGAATTAATATATGATCCCACAATAACAGTGCTGTCTGATTTGCAAAATGCAATCATTTCAGGGAAGCAAAACTATCAGTCACTTTTGGATTCACATGTAGCCATTCATGGGGAAATGTTTAATAGAATGAAACTGGATCTTGGCGGTGGAGACGATCATCAAAAACATACTGAAGAACTTTTTGAATTATCCACCATGGATGATATCAATGAGGCTCTGATTGAGAAAGAATTTGATGCGGCCAGATACAATATCATTTCTTGCACGGGTGAATTGCCTCCAACATTGCAGGGCGTCTGGGCTGGTACAATGGTGCCTGACTGGGCTAGCGATTATACACATAATGGAAATGTACCATCCGCAATAGCTTGTATGCTAATGGGGAATACACCTGAGTTGATGCTTGCTTATACTTCATATATTGAATCAATAGTTCCATGGTTAGAAATAAATGCAAAACATTTGTTTGGATCACGAGGTGTAGTGTTGCCTTCCAGATCAACCACAAATGGATATAATAATGCACTTGCCGGATCATTTGCAGGAGGTTTTTGGGTGGGTGGTGCCGCATGGGCCGCGCACTTCTTCTATGACTATTATCTTTACACAGGTGATGAAACTTTTCTTAGAGAACATGCCCTCCCATTTATGGAGAAGTGCGCGGTTTTCTTTGAAGATTATCTATACGAGGGTGCTGATGGCAAGTATGTTTTTTCACCAACGCAGTCACCTGAAAATACTCCCGGTAATACAAATTCTCAAGGTTCATTCAATGCAACTATGGATGTTGCCGTAGCAAAAGAATTGTTAAGCAATCTCATTAGTGCTTCAAAAGAAATGAAAGTGTATCAGGATAGAATTCCTACATGGGAAATGATGTTAACAAAAATGCCCGGGTACATGATTGATGAGAATGGAATGATCAAGGAATGGTTGACACCAAGATTAGAGAATAACGATGCACATAGACACTCATCGCAATTATACCCGCTTTACGATGGTATGTCTAAAGAGATTGCTGAGAGTTCGGAATTGCAGGCGGCATTCAAAAATAGCCTGGTTTATAAACTTGATAAACACTGGAGAGGAAAACGATCAGGATTTATGTCCTTCGGATTGGTTCAGCTCGGACAAGCAGCTGCCAGTTTGGGTGAAGCAGAAATTGCATACGAATGCATGGGTCACCTGGTTAATCGATTCTGGCTCAATAATATGGCTTCAATGCACAATCACAAAACCCTGTTCAATATGGACATTAGTGGAGGTATGCCGGCAGTGATAATAAAAATGCTTGTTGCATCCGATCCAGGTCTTATCCAATTACTTCCAGCCCTTCCTGAAGAATGGAATAATGGGAGTATTGAGGGAGTCCTTTGTCGGGGACAGATCGAGATTAAAAACATGGCCTGGTCAGAATCCAATGTGAAAGTTAATCTGATATCAGATAAGACTCAAACCATTGAACTGAAAGCATTCGGTAAAACAAAAAAAGTTAAACTTAGTAAGGGGAAAGTTATTGAAGTTGAAATGAGAAAATGACATCTTTGAAAATGCATTTTGCAGTATAGAACCTGTTAATACTTGAAAAAGGGGGAATCCATGAATATTTTCTTTAAGTCAAAATTAATCTTGTTTCCTTTGATTTTGTTAGTCTTTGCTGCATGTAATAAATAGGCTAACCTGCCGGATGGAGCCCAAACTATCGTTAGTCAGACAGGTATTACCGAAAGTACTCAATCAAGCGTTGACCTTTTTATTCAGGAATCCGATCTTGAAAAAGCTGGTCCAATAATTGAAGATTTCAGAAAAAACAATCCTCAATAATCAAACTGTGGAATTCAGTTTATTGCTTTGCTGCATTAAGAGCCTGGTCAAGTGCAGTAATAATTGATTGACAGTCCTCAATACCTACTGATAACCTGATCATTCCCGGCATCGGATATTTAGCCCCCCATACAGCCTCGATCGGCATAAGTATAGTATCGGCCTCTCCCAATGTTGGAATCAATGGGATGTGATTCTGTAAAGCATCAATAAATCTATTACATCGCCCGGTTTTCTCTTCTTTTAAAGAACCAGCAATATCAAATGTCACCATTCCTCCAAAACCTTTGTCTCCAAACAAGGCCATAGCTTCGGGATGTGTTGGATGGCTTTTAAGTCCGGGATACAAAACCTTTTCAATCAAAGGATGAGTACTTAGAAAACGGGCTATCTCAAAAGCATTCCTGCAATGCTGTTCAAATCGTAAAGTGAAAGTTTTGAGCTGATCACCAAGGCGGTGAGCATCATCCGGACTTAAAAAATGCCCGGCCCATTTTCTGTATTCAATAGCTTCTTTTAATAGCCCCAGATCATTGCCACATACAACTCCGGCAGTGATGTCCCCATGCCCACTCAGATACTTTGTTACAGAGTGAATAACCATCGTAGCTCCATCCTCCAGAGGCCGCCATAAATGCGGTGTGGCGAAGGTATTATCAATGATGGTTTTTACTCTGTATTTTTTAGCCAGAGCCATGATTTTGTGAACATCAGCAACAATGAGCATTGGATTCGAGACAGCTTCAAAATAGAAAAACTCTGGCTTCACAGTTTTAATAATATCTTCAAGCTTATTCATGTCATAGACTCCATCGTCTGCATAAAACCTATGGATGTCAAGCCCTCTTCGCTTGATTAATACACTGTCAATAAATGAATTAGTGCCTCCGTATATCTCATGAAAGAAGAGCCATGGACGAGTTTCTTTTCCTTTATGAAACAAGGAAACAGCTATATCCACTGCTGCCATTCCTGTTTCGGCCAGCAAAGCCCAACCAGATTTTTCCAATGCCATGATTTGCTTCTCCACTGCCACAACTGTAGGATTCCTATACCGTGAATAAATGTAATTTTCAGGTTCATGCGGATGATTCAATTCATCAGCAAAAGCTTTCCTTGTGGTTTCTGAATCATGCAGATTAAAACCAGCTTCCCTGTAAAGAGGGGGATGAGAACTATTCACACTTTTTTTGTTCATTTTGCGCTTTTCTTATGTAACTCATGAAGAGCCAGTTCAGGTGTGTTAACTTCCGCTTCATGATAAAATTCTGAGCGGTCAATGATTTCTCCAACCATGAATACCACGGGAATGACCCACCACAACAGTTCAAAAAGATAAAAAATCAGTACCAAAGGCACCATGAGGCTAATTATTCGAATTATTGTAGGAACAATTAGCAGTTTAGTATGCAACTTGATATAAATGATCTTTCTATAAATGTACAATCCTGTCTTTAACAGTATAATAAACCCAAATAGAGAAGGAACACCGGTCAAATATGCAAAAATCAAGAACCCACTTGACCAGATCATTGCACTATGGAGTGGAATCTTATCTCTTCGATCGAATACATGATATACCATGTCGATAGAAACAAGGGCAAAAAACCCTGAGATGATTGATATATAACCGAGAATTGGATTTCCTGTTATCAGATAAAGTGAGCCAGATCCTAGAAAAACGGAATAGAATAAAATTTCTCTGCTTAGCCATGACCTTCTGATATTCAAAATTGAACGCCAGGCACGAAGCTTTTTGCCCAGATGTACAGAGCTTAGAATAAGCGAGATCAGTCCTAATGGAAGAAACCAGAAGATATTTAAAGGAATTCCTTTGGCCAGATGTGATCCAAACCAAGCCACCAGAATAGCAGCCGAAAGGGTAAAAAATACAAGAATCCATTCCTTAGCCAGTTCAACCTTTGACTTTGGAAGAGCTTGCACTTGTATACTCTCCTCAATACTCAATTCAACAGAATCAGTATTCATGATTTTTGGAGTCTTATTTTCCTCCCGGATGGGTACAATGCGAATGGATGGCCTGATGCCTTTATTAACAAATCCCGGAATGACAAGGTTTTCATCCGGCAGGTCATCAGATTCATATTCCAGAGCACCAACAGGACAAGCGCTTACACAAGCAGGAGCTATTTCATCATTAATACGTTCTAGACAGAAATTGCACTTCTCAATAATCCCACTTGTGGCGTTGAATTTGGGTGCATCATACGGACAGGCCCAGGTGCAATACTTGCAGCCAATACATGCTTCAGCATGATGTATAATGACCCCGGTTTCTTTGTCACGGGTATAGGCCAGCGAGGGGCAATTTGTCATGCACAGGGCATCGGAACAATGATTGCAGGCAAGTGAAAAATGAAATACCGGTAATTCGGGATGGCGTATGTTATTGAAGGTGTTGACAGTACGCCAGTTCATGCCAGCAGATGTGCCGTTTTCAATGGAGCATCCAGCCACACAAGCCATGCAGGCTACACATTTGTTAGTGTTAAATATGAATGCCTTTCTTTCCATGCTTAGATCTTTTTAACCTCCACCCAATTGTCATGGAAGGCAGTACCATGTCCCATATCGGTCTCCTTTCCTCTTGTAAATAAATTAGGACTGGCTCCATCACTGTGCCAGTGTCCGTTAGTCAGTACTACACAGGTTTTTCTGATTCCCATATCAAAACGAATCTTCACCCTCGCATCTCCTTTGTCATTTCTCATATCCACGATTTCATGATTTTTCAAGCCACGAGTAATAGCATCATGTGGATTCATATAGAGAACAGCCTCCTTTTCAAACTGTTTAATTATTTGAAGATTATTGAATTGAGAGTGTATCCTGTTTTTAGAATTAGGTGATAATAGTTGCAGGGGGAATTCTTTGGGAGCACTTTGCAGAGGATCATAGCTGGGTAGTTTGTCAAGCGCCCATCTCATATTTGCCTCTTCGCTTAGTAATTCAATTTTTCCCGACGGGGTAGGGAAGCGCCCGTCAGCAAAAGGAATCTCTTCGTGGCAATCAGCCAGTTGAGGCCCTGTTTTTAACTCTTCCATGCTTAACTCAGGATATGACTCCAGGTATTTTTCAAGAAAGATATTTACACTCTCATCATTCGGTTCAGGTATATTTTTCTCTATTTCCTCCGGATGAAATCCAAGACGATGTGCCAGTTCATAGTAGATTTCTGTTTCAGGTTTTACTTCTCCGGCAGGCTCAATAATTTTCTGCTTTAGTTGAACATAGGGATTCCAGTATGAGCCAATAATATCAGCTTGTTCGAACATGTTTTTTGATGGTAGAATCAGGTCAGCTTCCCTGGCTGTGTCGGTCATGAACTGTTCAATTACCACTTTGAAATCAGCTTTTCTATATGCCTTCAGAATGAGATTTGAATCCGGATTTTGTGTAAGCGGATTCCCTCTTTCTACCCAGATCATCTTTATTTCAGGATCCTTTAGCTTAAGAATATCTTCGCCTAGTTTTGCAACTGAGACTTCCCGTCTGAAGGATTTATCCTCAGTTCCAGGGTAATAAGATTCTGGTTCTTTTATTTCGTCGAAAACATAACTTTGCAAATTAGCATAGTGCCAGCATGCTCCTGGTTTTCCAATATTACCGGTGATAACCTGAAGGGCCAAAAGGCAGCGAATCGTTTGTCCGCCATTGCTATAGCGCTGCATGCCAAAACCAGGCACAAGAGTCATAGGTTTAGTATTCCCAATCATCCTGGCTAAACCCTTTATTCCCGACTCAGGAAGACCGCAAATCTCAGATACTATTTCCGGAGTGTAAGCCTCTACACTTGAGGCAAACTCATCGTATCCTTTAACATAACTATGGATAAATTCCTTATCAATCCAATCATTACAGATCAATTCCCTTGCTATTCCAAGAGCCAGAGCTGCATCGGTTCCAGGCTTAATCTGCACAAGGATTTCCGCCCTGTCAGAGGATGGTGTTCTGCGTGGATCAACAACAATCAAACGGCCTCCCTGTTCAAGACTCTTGTCAATGGGCATCATCTCCTGGATGTTGGTTTCAGCTGGGTTTTTACCCCAAAGGATAATCAATCGGGCGTTTTCCAGATCCCATGGTACGTTATGCTTATTGGCACCCAGGGTAAGTCTTGTGGCCTCCAATCCGGCAGGCCAGCATAGATTTCCATATGTTAAAGTAACTCCTCCAAACAATCTCCAGAAATTAGTGCTCACCGTGTTCAACAGTCCCGACATCCCACTGGCAGCATGGAAGAGAATTGAATGCGGCCCGAATTTATTACGGTAATCTCTTAGCTTCGTACTTATAAGCTCAAAGGCTTCCTCCCAGGATATGCGATTAAATACCCCATCAGCATTTCGCTTTAATGGATATAAAATTCTGTCGGGAGATTCGGCTCTTTCAATGTATGACAAACCCTTTATACATGGGCCTTCATTGCCTGATAAGTTAGCAGTGTGAGGATCAATTCCAATAATACGGCCCTCAGCAACTCTTACTTTTAAACTGCATGTACTATAGCAGTTCCTTGGGCATGCAGTAGCGAAAACAGTAACCTCATCAGGAGAATATGACCTTATCATAGATTGCATTCTTCAGATCGAAATTTACAATTTTTTACTATTACTTCACTCTGATGATATGTCAATAATATCACAAAACATTGCGCTATAGTATTATTGCTTTATTTCAGCTTCCTGCCAAGTATACCAGTTGAGAAAGTTGCAAAGGCGACTACTGAGATTGAGCTGATGGGCATTAGGATGGCAGCTACAACAGGAGATAAGTTGCCGGTGATTGCAAAAGATAGTCCAACAATATTATATAGAATAGATATTGCAAAACTGACCTTTACAATGGATAAAGATTTTCGGGCAAATTGGATGTATTTGTCTAATTGATCAAAGCGCCTGGCTTCTAAGATAGCATCTCCGGCAGGTGAAAAATGGTAAATATCATCAGCCAGAGACAAGGCAACATCACTTTCAATAAATGCTCCTGAATCATTCAAACCGTCTCCTGTCATTAACACATTAGCCCCGTTCTTTTGTAAGTCCTGGATAAACTCCATTTTTTCTATGGGTTTTTGATTGAATAGCATTTTTCCTGAATCGAAAAATTTCTCCAATCTCATACGCTCAGTGTCTCTGTCACCCGATAACAAGTAAAGTGTAAAGCTTCGGGCTAAGTTGTTGATCACATGGCTAAAACCATCACGATAACGATTACTTATAACAAAATACCCTTTATATACATTGTCAATTGATACATGAACCATGCTGCCAGACTCCTGAATATCCTGTTCAGGAGATGAGACATATTCACCTGAACCTATTTTAAAATCCACATTATTGACCTTAGCAAATATTCCTCGTCCTGATACTTCTACAAATCCCAGAATCAGAGCTTCTTCTGAACATGGGAAATGCCGGGCAAGTGCCTGACTTAATGGGTGGGTTGATTGACTGCTAAGGATTGACAGGGAGTTCATTTCCTCCCGGGTTAGTGAAGTCCCGACAAACTCGATTTTATTTTCATCTGGTTTGGTTAAGGTTCCTGTTTTATCAAATACTATTGAATCAATCCTGGTCAGCTTTTCAATAACAGATGTATTTTTTATGTAAAAACCTTTTTGTCCAAGTATTCGCATCGAGCTGCCAAAAGTGAAGGGGAGAGAAAGGGCAAGCGCACACGGACATGCTACGATCAGAACAGATGTTAAAACCATAATTGCAGCACTTAAGCCGTCAAGAAATAGCCAAATACCGAAGCCAATAAGTGCAATACTGATTATTGAAACAGTGAAGTAAACACTTACTTTATCAATAATTGAAACCAGTGATGATTTCTTTTCACTTCTGTCTTCACTCTGATTCCAAAGTTGTGTGAGATGACTTTGCTTTACCTCAGTACTAACTTGTATCGTTATTGATCCTGCAGTTTGTACCCCTCCGGCATACACGGGCTCGCCCACTTTCTTGCGAACAGGGGTAGATTCACCGGTAACAAAGCTGTAATCGACTAAAGCCTGACCAGAAATCATGTTTGAATCGGCAGGAATAAGTTCTTTATTCCTGATTTTAATATGGTCTCCAACCCTAATTTCATCAAGTAAAACATTTTCTTCGATCCCATCACTTATGCGGGTAACTGCAATCGGAAAATATGATTTGTAATCTCTGTTAAAGCTTAATGCCTGATAGGTTTTGTTTTGATACCATTTACCGATTAAAAGAAAGAACAGAAATCCGGACAGGCTATCTGAATATCCCGGACCGGTTCCTGAAAGTACTTCATAGCTGGTTACTCCGAATAGGGTGAGGATACCTATAGCAATCGGAAGGTCTACATTAACTATTCCCTTCTTTAGATTCTTATATGCTGATAAAATATAATCACTGCCACTAAAAAATACCAGAGGAATGATGAGGATGAAACTTAGATAATTAAGAAAATTTCCCAGCGATTCGTCGAGAGGTTCACCATTGAAATATTCAGGTAAGCTATAAAGCATGACATTACCAAAAACAAAACCTGCAACTCCGATTTTATAAAGTAGTTTCTTAGTTTCAGGTTTATTATCATCCTTTTCCAGGCTGTTAAGGGAGATATCCGGGATGTAATGAATAGAGCTAAGTAATTCAACAAGTTCTCTCAGGCTAATCTCCTTTGTGTTAAAACTAACTGAATACTCTTTCTTGATGAAGTTAACTGCGGCATGCTTTACACCTGTATTTAGTTTATACAGGTTCTCAAGCAGCCAGATGCATGATGCACAGTGAATGCCAGGAATAAAAAACCGAACTTTAGCAATGTCATTTTCATGAAACTCAAAAAGCCTTTCCTGAACTTCAGGCTTATCAAGATATGAATATTTAGAATCAGGTGGTGCCTGGTCAAGTTGCAGGCCGGGAGTAGACTCAATTTTGTAATACTGAGCTAATTTATTTTCATTAAGAATCAGGTAAACTTGCTTGCATCCATTGCAACAAAATTTTTTGGACTCCCAAATTACCGGATGTTTCCCGCAATCAGCCCCACAGTGGACACAACTATTCTCTGTCAGCATCAATTCCCTCCTTGTCCACCGATCCTGGCTCCTTATCACAGCATGATCCTTTCACCAAATCCATTGATAGCTTTTCACCGGAAGGTACTGTCATATGTATTTCGGGTGTGAGTTTCTTATCGGGAGGACTGAGGAACGGAATACCAAGGCTCAGGCCTCGCAATATAAATATTAGTCCGATAACGACAACTAAATAGGGGATTACATTATTAATCCTATTTCTGAATGACAGACTCACAATATTTCCGGCTAAATTGATTGCCAGAAGCATTGGTAAGGTTCCCAAACCAAATAGTAACATATATAATACTCCCGAAATTGCATTCCCGGTTCCAATGGCTCCGGCAATTGCCAGATATACCAAACCACATGGTAATAATCCGTTCAATAATCCAATGACAAATAGTCCACCATAAGATCTGTTTGTGAATAATCTGCCTATTGCTTTACGTAATGGACCAGTGAGAAAATCATTATTTCCAATATTCGCCTTACGAAAGATTGCAGGTGTAATAATCGACATAACCATCAAAGCTCCCATAACAATTGAAATCCATTTTTGAAATCCAATCATCTGAAAGCCCTGTCCAATAAGTCCGAAGAATCCCCCCATGATTCCATATGTAAATGTCCTTCCCAGATTATATAAACTTCCACCTAATATTTTTTGGCCATAATTATTGCCTTTCAGAGGTAGACTTATCGCAATTGGACCACACATTCCGACACAATGGAAACTTCCCATTAATCCAAGTACCAGTGCTGATATGTATATTTCCATTGGGAGTTATTTGATGTCGAGAGTTTTTGAAACTAAGTATTCTTCATTATTGCCTGTCCATGTAAATAGTACTTTGTATCTGCCGTACGAAAGACCCTCAATGTTAAATTGAAAACTTTCACTTAAGTCTTTTAAACTTGTTTTAATGTCTTTTGATTTGTCAGAAGGCCGATAAAAAAATAGCTCCATACTATCAGTCATTGACAAAATTGATTCAGGAAAATCAATAGAAATGAAATTCTCGTATTTCGAAATATTAATGCTATCCTGATATGGATCAGATCTTTGGTTAATCAACATCTGCCTGGAGTAGTTTGCTCCCTGCTTATAGTAGTCATCAGTGACCAAATCATGAGACTGACTAACTGAAAACACGATAAATGCAGCACATAAGGCCAGGAAAACTATTAAAAAGCTTAGGATACCATGTCCCCAATTAAATTTCATCCGTTTATGTCTATTTTAAAAACAATCATCCCGGTATGTGTCAGGATGGTTTTATTTTTCAGGACCAACAAAATTAATAAAAACTCTTTCGAGCATGTTGTCTTCTTCAAATATACCCACTATTATCTTCGTGCTACTCGAATTAATTGATTTTCTATGAAGTTTAATCAGTAGAATATTTTCATAGGTTTCATCCTCGGGTAAGCTAATTTTGTTAGCTGCCATCTGGATGCTCCCGTGTTCAGGAGATAGGAGTCGTAATTGAATATTTTTATTTTTATTCGACTTATTTAGCACTTTGAGTGTATATACATTTGATAAGGTATCTGTACCGATTTCCTGATAAATAGTACCTGGAACTCTGAGCAAACTTGTTTCAACAGGAGTTCGACCTGCTATTGTGAAGCCCAGGATGACTAATAGAATAACTGAAACAAATGAATATGCAATTGATCGGGTATTGATTATTGAACGGATACCATTCTCCACTCCAAATACGGAATCGAATCTAATGAGTCCGGCAGGCTTTTTAAGTTTTTTCATCACTTGATTGCACTCATCAATGCAAGCGGTGCAATTGATACATTCCAGTTGGGTTCCATTTTTTATATCAATGCCGGTTGGACAAACAGATATGCATCTGCTGCAATCAATGCAGTCACCAGATGTTTTGGATCCCCTGGGTTCACCTCTCTTGTAGTCATAAATTACTGAGAGTGACTTTGAATCCATTAGTACTCCTTGCATTCGCCCATAAGGACAAATCATGGTGCAAACCTGTTCTCTGAAGTAGGCATAAATCCAATAATAAAATATTGAAATACCCATTAAAACTCCAAATCCGAGAAGGTGATCTCTGATTGGTGAAGTGATTATCTCAATCAGTCGTTCATGACCAACAAACCACATCAACATGATATTTGTGATTAGTACCGATACAATAAGGAATATGACATGCTTTAATATTCGTCTGAAAACCAGATTGTGTTTGTTTGACTGCTCTTTTCTTATATTTCTGTGATTTCCATCGATCAGGTATTCTATTCTTCTGTAAACCATTTCAAGAAAGATGGTTTGCGGACAAGCCCAGCCGCACCACAGCCGGCCAAAAATTACCGTGAATAAAACAATGAAAACCACCACTATTAGCATGATCAAGGCAAGAATATTTGCATCCTGAGCCCAAAATTGCACAGCAAATATTGAGAAATTCCTGTGTGCAATATCAAATAGCATCAAGGGATTTCCGTTGATTTTTATGATAGGAGCTAAAACAAGGAATAGTATGCAGCACCAGGCAAACCATGTACGGCGATTATACCATTTACCTTTTGGCTGTCGTGCCTGAATCCATTTTCTTCTCCCGGTATCGTCAATATTTATTGGTCGGTCACGGAAAGTTGTTTCCTCCGTTTTACTCATTAATCAGTACATTCTTCACCCTGAGGGGCTTTGGGGTTATTAGGGTTTGATCCGACCAGGCCTTGTTTAATAAAGGTTGCCAGGTGTTTGATTTGATCTTCTGTCATGATGCTCTTATAAGGGGTCATACCCTTCTGGGGTTTTCCTTCAGTAATAATTTCAATAATATTATCCATTGAACAACCATTAATCCAGTTGTTATCAGTTAAATTAGGACCAATATTGTTGCCTTCACCCTGGTTTCCATGGCAAACAGTACATCCTTTTTCAGTATACAGTTTTGTTCCTGCTTTGATAACCAAAACAGGATCCAGTTCAGCTCCGTCACCCATGGCTGCCATTCTCATTTCAGCCTTCTTGATTTCAAAGGCCTCAACTTTAGTCTCATACTCAGATACCTGATCTCTTCCATTTCCCGGGAAACCAAAATTATGGATGGTATAAACCATTGAAAAAACTATCGTGATAATGAATATTAATGCAATCCAGAACGGAGCCGGATTGTTTAACTCCTTTATACCGTCGTAATCATGGTTGGTCAAATGTTCTTCAATTTCTTCCTTATTTGATTTCTCTTCACTGTTTATAGTTTCTTGTGTCATGACACTAGTAGGTTTTAGTCGTTTCGGTTTACTAATTGCTCATCCTGTTCAAGAATAGAGTTCTTATAAGAGTTGAGATCATTCTTTGATATCCTGAGCGTTCTGTAGATAAGAGTGATGAAAGCAATAATGAAAATGAATAAGCCAATGATATAAAATAGCTCTATCCCATTAATTGATTCTAATACATTTCCTGCAAATCCCATTCTTAGTGATTATTTGTTTGATTAGTACTATCAGCTGCCAGAGGAGCATATCCGGCAGGTGATATGTCTCTTCCCATCTTATGCAGATAAGCAATCATAGCAACGATCTCACTATTGGCTTCAAGCTCAACATCCGATGCTTTGAGTTCATCAACGATCTTTTGGGCTTGTTCCAAATAATCCTTTACTGCCTCATCTTCAAATCCTTCATCATATGGAACTCCTAAAGATTGCATTACTCTTATCTTGGCAGGAATCTTATCCAGGTTTACCTGTTTAGTAGCAAACCAGGGGTAGGCAGGCATTATTGTTTGAGGGTTCATCTCTTGAGGATCAACAAAATGCTTATAATGCCAGATGGCAGTTTTGTATGTCGAACTACCAATAAAACCAGTACGAGCTAAATCCGGACCAGTTCTTCGGGATCCCCACTGGAAGGGGTGATCATATACGAATTCACCAATTTTTGAATATTCTCCATATCGGTCAGTTTCCCATCTTAACGGACGAATTTGTTGTGAGTGACAATTATAGCATCCATTGCTAATATAGATATCTCTTCCTGATAATTCCAGTGGGCTGTAAGGAACAACTGTAGCAATTTTAGGAATGTTTGAATCAACTTTCAGCATAGGAATAATCTCCACAGCTCCGCCAATCGCTAAAACAACGAAAACAATAATGGAGAATCGCACACTTTTTCTTTCAAGCCAGCGATGAACCGTTTCGCCTGCAGCATCTCGTGATTCACGATTGATCAATGGAGGTGCTTCGGCTGCTTCCTGAGCTACCAGGCTACCAGCTTTCATCGTTTTGATCATGTTGATGATAAACATGATTATCCCCGTAAAGAAGAGAACTCCACCAACAATTCTGAAAACATACATCGGCAGAATTTGTACTGTGGTTTCAAGGAAATTAGGGTAAGCCAATAATCCTTCAGGGGTATATTCACGTAACATTAACCATTGTGTTATTCCTGCCCAATACAGAGGGATGGCAAAGAGCAATATTCCCAGAGTAGCTATCCAAAAGTGAGCATTTGCCATTCGGCTGGAATGTAGCTTTGTCTTGAAAATTCTCGGAATAAGCCAATAAAACATTCCGAATATTAAACCACCATTCCAACCCATACCAGCAATATGGGTATGGGCAATTGTCCAGTCAGTAAAATGACTTATAGAGTTAACAGCCTTGAGTGACATCATCGGACCTTCGAAAGTTGACATACCATAAGCAGTAAGTGCAACCACAATAAATTTCAATTCTGCTCTATCCCTCACTTTGTCCCATGCACCCCTGAGCGTAAGCAAACCATTTATCATTCCTCCCCATGAAGGAGCAATCAACATAATTGAAAAGGTAATCCCCAGGGCCTGAACCCAATCTGGTAAGGCCTGATACAATAAATGATGAGGACCTGCCCACATATATAAAAATATTAATGTCCAAAAATGAATAATGGATAATTGATATGAATATATTGGCCTGCCGGATGCCTTAGGTAAATAGTAGTACATTAATCCCAACCAGGGAGTGGTGAGGAAGAATGCAACAGCATTGTGCCCGTACCACCACTGAACAACTGCATCCTGAGCCCCTGCATAAATGGGATAACTCTTCAGAATTGAAACAGGAATCTCTATGGAGTTAACAATGTGGAGAACAGCTACACCAATAAAAGTGGCCAAATACCACCATACTGCTGCATAAATATGCTTTGTACGGCGTTTAATAATAGTTCCGATCATATTGACCCCGAATGCTACCCAAATTATTGCAATAAGTATGTCTATAGGCCATTCAAGCTCAGCATATTCCTTACCAGTAGTAAAACCTGCCAGTAGAGTAATTGCAGCCGACAAAATGATCAATTGCCATCCCCAAAAATGTAGCTTACTCAGGAAAGAGCTGTATAGCCTGGCTTTGAGAACCCTTTGTAAAGAGTAATAGATTCCGGCAAACATTGCATTCCCAATAAAGGCAAATATTACAGCATTAGTGTGCAATGGACGAACCCGGCCAAAACTTGTGTATTCTAAGCCCAGGTTAAGAGAAGGAAAGGCAAGCTGCCCCGCCGCTAATAAACCAACAACTAAAGCAACTGCACCCCATACCAAGGTTGCTACAATGAAATTTCTTACGGTTACATTGTCGTAATTGAACTTTTGAATCTCCATATTCTAGTTAAGGTTTTTGATATTGTATTAGTCGTCTAATTGAGATTCCTCATCGTCATCATCAAAAAGAATTCTTACCGAAGGAGTATATTGATCATCATACTGACCAGATTTAACTGCCCAGATGAATAAAACTAAGAATATTAAGGCAACTAATAAACTTGCCCCGATTAGTAAGTAAAGTATATTCATCTTATGTCAAAGATACAGTATTATTTCTTTTGGTAATGTGTTATTATTATAAATATGGATTGATTACAATATTTGTCAGATGACTATATAAATACACTAGAATTATACATTTACTATCCTCATATTCCATTCTTATTCAATTTCCTAAAAAAATATTTTTTATCCGGATTCCGGAATTAGTAAACATATGTAAGGCTTAGTAATAGTCATTAGATCAGGTATTTAGTGATTTTGGAATAGCTTTTGGTATCCTGTTAATAGTCTGAGAGATATAGACTTTCATTAAAGGATATGAAAACGAAACTACGACATATTATTAAAGCAGGCTTACTCATTATTCTGGTAAGCATTTTGTCTTTCTGTACGAAGGATAATAACCTTTATTCTGGTGATGGTAAGCAGGGCAATTCAAATGAAATAACTAACAATTCAGACAGAGTTAAAGCAATTAATCAGCTAATTCCCCTAAAGAAAATAAAAAGCAGTTCGAGTCTGCAGGATGATGACTGTGTTTTTACACTTAAGTATATGGTTGATGCTCCCATTGTAGCGGGGCAAAAGGTGCAGGCAAGTCATATTGCTTACCATAATGATCACATGTATTTAAGTTATAATACTGCCGGTGATATTGTACTGGGAGGCTATGAGATGATTAATCTTGAGTCGGCAGATTATCCTGAGGTACATGCAATCGGTGCAATTGATTCTGAGTACCATTCAGTAGAATTATATAATGATCCTTCAGGCAATATATCGAAGCTTATACTTGCGGGAGTCAGATCTAAGTATGATGGAGAGCTGACCTCAATGGTTCAGTTATTCTCCCTAGGAACAGATGGGCTGCCTGTTGGCGATCCATTAACAATTGACTTAAATGGATATGCAGCAACTGATGTGAACCATTTGGGAGTTGTTACGGGTACAGGAGGAGGTTTTTATACTATTCATCAAAATGGCTTTAATGGCATTACTTATATAACTGATCTTGAGGATGCCCGATCGATCGCCTATTGTCAGGATAAAGATGAATATGTTGCATTACTGGGGAATCCGGGACGCTTGATTACAGGATTGCCAGGAAAAGCAAATACTATTCCATTGGGTGGAATATCCTTTGGGGAGACAAAAGCAATGGTTCGGGTAGTCAATAATAAAGCATTTGTCGCACTGGGAGATGGAGGATTAAAAGTTGTAAACCTTGAAACTGGTCAGGTAATTAGTTCTTTAGCCGCACCTGAGCATCCTGCGGGTGAACCAGATGAAGATTACGTTACAAATAGTGTATCTGTTAATGAATATGGTCAGATTTTTATTGCAAATGGTGCTGCCGGAATCTATGTGGCCAAAATGAATACCAATGATGAATTAGAGGTTTTAGGATTTCTGGATCTGGATGCCAGCATCAATCATGTTGAAGCATCAGGTGATTTTTTATTTGCTGCTGCCGGTAAAAATGGGGTTGCAATTATTCATCTCTCCGGATTAAAATCAGGCGTGCCAGTCGTTACCACAAATGACCTTCTTCCATCCGAAGTATTATCTACATCAGCAAGTACAGGCGGATTTGTTTCTAATGCTGAAGATGAAAGCATCATCAGTAAGGGCATTTGCTGGAGTACAAATCATTCACCTACCTTTTTAGATAATAAGAAACTGGACGGAGACGGAAGCGGAAACATTAAAGTAGAACTATCAGGTTTGAATAACAATACAACATATTATATCAGAGCCTTTGCAAAAACTCAGGACCAAACATTTTATGGTAATGAGGTAAGTTTTACAACCCAATCATCCGGATACGATGAAAGCTCATTTGTTGATAATCGAGACAGTAACAGATATAAAATAATTTCATTAGGATCACAAACCTGGATGGCTGAGAATTTAGCATGGTTACCAGAAGTGTATCCGGCTGGTTCAGGTTCAGTAATAGAACCATATTATTATGTATATGACTACAACGGCTTTGCAGTTATTGAGGCAAAAGGTAAAACCTCTTATGCTCAGTATGGAGTCTTGTATAACTGGTATGCAGCACAAAGTGCTTGTCCGGATGGGTGGCATTTACCCTCTGATAATGAATGGAAGCAGCTTGAAATTGCTTTGGGAATGGAAGGGCCGGATGTAGACCTGTATCGATTCAGAATGTCAGGTCTTGTGGGTGCCCAGATAAAAAATGAAACTGGATGGTCATATAACCAGTATTCTTCAAATAGTTCTGGCTTTAGTGCTCTACCTGCCGGATTCAGGGCTAAAGGTGGATCATATCAACATCAGGGCGATTATACTGCATTCTGGACAAGTGAAGAGATAGATAATCATGGTGGACAAAGGGGCTTATACTATTTCAATTCAGCAGTTTTTCGTGGATACTGGTTTAAGTCCGCTGGCTTCTCTGTGAGATGTGTAAAAGATTAAAAAGAAACATTTATTAACTACTTATTCTATAATACAAACTTAATTTATTCACAATGAAACGGTTATTTTTATTCGCAGGTGTAGTTGCTATGATATTTAGCAGCTGTACACAAGACCTCCCGGATGCTGACGTTAACGCGCCCCGTGAGGTAAGTTTTAACACTAGTGGCAATGGCTTACTGAAAAGTGAAGGCGATTGCTCACTTGACGCTGACTACGCTGTCATTCAAATTGGCGGAGTAGTATACAATGCTGCGACTTTCGTAGTAAATGACGTACTGTACACCCAGGCTATCAAATTGGCACCGGGTCAGTACACGCTGGAGATGTTTACATTATGGAATGATAATGACACTCCTGGTGATGAGTCAGATGATATCATGGTAAGTGCTGCTCCTCATGAAGGTGCTCCGTTTGCTGACATGGTAATTAATCCGCTTGACTTAGTTTTTGATGTACAGGCCTTCCTGAAAGTTGAAATTGAGATTGGCGTATTATGTTATGAAGAATCAGAACATGGCGAGTTCGGTTTTGTCTGGTTCCAGCCTGTTAAGACACATGTCAAGCAGAAATGGTTCTTTGGTGACTTCTGTACCAAATTCTTTGAAGATTATACAGGTAGTGCATACGAAGGACAAACAAATGAACTGCAGATTGATATGCCTGCAATTTTTGAAATCGAAGTGATTCATAATGGCGTTTCACAGGGTACTTATAGTAACCTGACCAGCTTAGGTGAAGCTCCTTTATCAGTTCCTTATGTAGATGATCCTGACCAAGTTGATAATTATGAATACAGGTTGAGTGTTCTTGTTAAGGTAGGAGATTTATTCAAATACAAGTATTTCGGAAGCTTTGTATTCGTTGATGACGAAGAAATTACTACTGATATTGGAATTGGACCAGGCCCAGATGGAGTATATGATTTTGTTATTGGTAATTGTTTGGTGACCTCTGCTGATTTTGCACTTGCTCCTTATATGAACCTTCCTGAATCTGGTACTTTAGTTGTTGGTGGTGGTTATGCCCCCGGACCAAATGGTGGAGCCTATCTTGATGTGAAGCTTACTGGTATTGGAAGTGGATATGATGTTGAGGAAGATTTATGGTATGGAAGCTATTGCTTTGACCGTGGTGTATCAATTAATTTGGGAGCCAGTTATTCTGTAAATATCTACAGTTCATTGTATCCTGAACTCATGCCATTGCATATACAGGTTAAGCAGTGGGATAAAGTTAATTGGTTGGTTAACCATCTTGATCAATTCCCAGGATATACATGGTCAGATTTCCAACAGGCTATGTGGATTCTTGAAGACGCAGGCTGGGGTGGTACAGCACTATCAGGCGTTCCGGCAAAAACCAGTATAACAGATGACATGGTTGCAGCTGCTGATTTATATGGTAGCGGTTATCAGCCACTTCCTGGTGGTTGGGCTGCTGTTACATTCGATAATGATGGATCTCCTATACAAACAGTATTTATTATTGTTGATCCTTGATCCTAAGGATATATTCAGATTTAGTTATAGGAAAGAGGCTCATGGGCCTCTTTCTTTTTGAGGCCTCTCTAATTTTCATATCTGAACGATCTTCCAAAATATGGAAAGCTGGCATGATTGTAAAATGATGTAATATGTAGTAAATGAGGCAGATGAAGTTTGTGGATTAGATATTGAATACAAAACGCGAAGTATAACTGAGCAAAGATTTTAAAAGATGAAAACAAACAATATTCTAAACAACATTAAACAAACAACAATGAAACGTTTATTCTTATTCACGGCTGTAGCTGCTATGATATTTAGCAGTTGCACACAAGATCTTCCTGGACCAGATGTAAATACTCCCAGAGAAGTAAGTTTTAACACTAGTGGTGATGGTTTACTGAAAAGTGAAGGCGATTGCTCACTAGATGCTGATTATGCTGTCATTCAAATTGATGGAGTAATCTACAATGCTGCAACATTCGTAGTGAATGATGTATTATACACACAGGCTATTAAATTGCCACCGGCTCAGTACACACTTGAGATGTTTACCTTATGGAATGATAATGACACTCCTGGTGATGATTCTGATGATATTATGGTAAGTGCTGCTCCTCACGAAGGTGCTCCATTTGCTGATATGGTAATCAATCCGCTTGACTTAGTTTTTGATGTACAGGCTTTCCTGAAAGTTGAAATTGAGATTGGTGTATTATGTTACGAAGAATCAGAACATGGCGAGTTTGGTTTTGTCTGGTTCCAGCCTGTTAAGACACATGTTAAGCAGAAATGGTTCTTTGGTGACTTCTGTACTAAATTTTTCGAAGACTACACAGGTAGTGAATATGAAGGTCAAACAAACGGATTACAGATTGATATGCCAGCTCTTTACGAAATCGAAGTTTTGCATAATGGCGAACCACAAGGAACTTATAGTAACCTCGGTAGTTTAGGTGAAGCTCCTCTCTCAGTACCTTACGTTGATGATCCCGATCAGGTGGATAATTATGAGTTTAGATTAAGCGTACTGGTAAAAGTAGGAGAAGGATTTGAATACAAGTATTTCGGAAGCTTCACCTTCTCAGATGATGAAGATATTACAACAGATATAGGAATAGGACCAGGAGCAGACGGTGTATATGATTTTGTTATCGGAAACTGTTTGGTAACTTCTGCTGACTTTGCTCTGGCTC
>Ga0233437_1002706_pt1 | contig 25711 bp, 25 predicted proteins | sample SI_122_August201_FD_182714 | JGI IMG/M metagenome (GOLD analysis project Ga0233437, IMG submission 182714) | Seawater microbial communities from Saanich Inlet, British Columbia, Canada - SI_122_August2016_200_MG | ecosystem: Environmental > Aquatic > Marine > Inlet | place: Canada: British... | reverse complement strand
GGTGTGGCCGTGTACTGAGCCGATTAAATCAGCTCCCTCAAGAAAATCGCGCATGAGATGGAGACCAGCTTCTTCGTTGGGGCCACCGCGACGAACAAAGATGCGTAGGTTTTTCTTAACCAATTTTGCCTTGACTTCGTCCAGAGCCTGAATGATACCTAAGAAAGTTTTTTTGACGTCGGTAAAGTTGGCGACACCTCCAGCAATGATAAGAGCCTGGGACTGGTTATGATCAGTCTTGATAATCTGGGTAAGGATGAGCTTGGTGTAGGCATAGGTATCGTCCGTGGAGGGAGCACCTGAGTACTCGCCGTAGTTGGCGAGCTCACTACCTAGGCCTAAGTCAGCGACCTCGTCGGCAAGAACTAGTGAGGCACCGCCGCCCGAAAGGAGCATCCAGATACGACCCGCAGGGTTGAGGAGATTGAACTTGAGAGCGGCAGGAGTGGAGTCATCGAGCTTGCGAATGCGAGACTCTACTGGAGATAGATCAAAGTCCTGGACTGGAGAGAGTGGGAGCGGGAGAGTCTGATTAATGAGGCTGAGGGCGGCAGAGTCAATCTCGACTGCCATATCTAAGGGAATGATTTGCTCCTTGTCCATGACAAAGGGGTTGATCTCGAGGAAAGTGATGTGAAGTTCGTCAAGTTTTTTGATGAGGGAGGGGAGAAGTTTCGACAAGGACTCTCCTTTACCAGCAAGGACTCTCCTTTCGCCTGCCGGCGAGCCCTTCTCGACTTGCAGTCGGGAATTCCTGTTAAGGAGAGTCCTTGTGACCGAGTCCCAGTTGGACTCGATCTCGACTCCACCTTGATCAGAGTGAGATAAAAGCCATCCTTCCCTAGTTCGCTCGAGGGCGAGATATTGTTCCTGCGCACCTTCGTGCTTGACCATGGGTTCGAGGAGGAAATTAGAGTAACCTAGCTTGGACCATTTATGAATGGTGGGTGCGAGCTCATCTTTTTTGATATTGAGTTTGATCAAGCCCTGTTTGCCCCGTTTTTTTACCCCCTGATCAACCTTGAGTACCATTCGACTGCGCTCATGGCCTTCGGCTAGTTTTGAGAAATTGGGGGTAGTATTGGTAAACGAGATCCCTTGATAGTCGAGGTTGAAGACTGGATAAATCAAGTGTTTGGCGTCGTGTTCGCTAAGCTTGACTCTCGCCATAATTGAAAAAATGAATGTTAACTAATGGTTACTTCGGAGAGGAGAACTCCCTCACAGATGAGTCCGCGATCCTGGAACTCACTGTTGAGCTCTTCTTTGAGCTTGGCCTCTAACTGCTGACGAGAAGACTTGACCATCTCGGCGTCGATAGTGGTGAAGATCGAGGAGATCTTGCTACGACTAAAAGGTCTAATAACCTTGCTAACAAAGTGTTCGCCGATGTTTTCCCAGAGTTCGGGGGCGTTGTCACGATCGATCTTAAAGAGAATAGAGCCTTCGATTGTGACTGTTTTGTTGTCACGAGTGGTGGTGGTGATGGGGAGGTCACCGAGTGTTTCTTTGTTGCTGAGATCAAAACCTTTGTGAATGGTGTACTCGAGAACTTGGGCGTTGAATAGTTTGGCAACCTGCCAGAAAGGAATCTTGAGATGTAGTCCTGGACCATAGACGTTGCTAAGCACTCCTCGGCCGCGATCAAAGATACAGGCGACATGTCCGGGGGGAACGGAGATAAAAAAACCACCAACGACTTCGTCGGCTAAGAATGAAACAACAAGATTATCAAACATAAGGAGATTCTAGCACAATCAGGTGTTTGTGGGACTAGAAGCAGGCTTGGGCGTGAAGCGGAGAATGAGCTTGGCAGTCCAAGACTGTAAGAGGCGGTATGAGTGGTATAGCGCGGAGAAAATGAGGGCGGTAATGATAAAGACTTTTTTCCCAGAAGGCATAAGCATGAAGATAATGTATGAGCCGATGGGTAAAATAACTTGGAGAAGGATGACATCACGACGACCAACGGGGAGTGGGGAGCGAAGAGCAATTAGAAACTCGACAATAAAGATCATTAGTGACTGATAGAGGTTGAGGGTCGCATTAGTGTGCGAGAGGTCAAATCTGCCCAAAAACATAAGGTTAACATCGGTAATACGCGGCATAAAATCATAAAGAAGATGGAAGTCTGCCCCTTCTAGACCAGTCGTGAAGATACGATAAAGCATAACAATGATGATGAGCTGAATGATCATGTTGGCAGAGGAAGCCAAGACTGAGCGCATGTTCCCCTTCATAACCTTGCGGATGGCTGCTTTGAGCTTGATGGGTTCGGAGGAGTATTTTTGCTTGACTTCTTCTACTTGTTCGACGATTTTTTTCTTTTCTTCCTCAGAACGCTCACTGGCAAGTGTGAGAGGGAAAAGAAGGAGGCGAATAATAAGTGAGAAGATGATCACAGCGATCCCCATGTCTGCAAACTCTGGACCTATATTCCCAATTGCCCAGTAGATGCCGACGAGAATATTGAAAAATGGTTGGTAGATATAGGTGACAAACATAATTTAGTGGCTCAGTTTAGCAGTAATGCAGTGATCCAGTTGGGCTGCAACATAATACATTATAACTACTTTTGAGAAAGAAGTTGTGTAGTAGAGACCGCGGGGTTGTGGGGGTGGACTATTTTTAGCTCTCCGCCGTGCTTAACAACAAGAGATTGTTTCTCATCCTGGTGAAAGGTGTGCTCGGAGATGGCAAAGATATCTGGCTTGACTGCACTAATAAGTGACTCGTGATGGGTGGGTTGATCAAAATCATCGGGGAGAAGAATGGCAAAGTCTACGACTTTGGTGGATTTCGGCGTGTCAGCGTGTCGGTTTTTCAGTGTTTCGGTTTTGTCAGTAAGAGAGAGAAGGTTGCGAGCACGAACTACCTGTGTTTCGATTGGTCTCCCCTCTCCTTTGAGCTTACGGGCGCGAAGATCTGACTCGACAGCAACGATGAGGATGTCCCCTTCTGCTCTGGCAGCCTTGAGAAAATTGATGTGCTCGGAGTGCAGGAGATCAAAAAATCCGGTTGAAAGAACGATCCTCTGTCCAGCTGCATGCAAGTCGTGGCAAATTGGTTGAATATCTCGAATAGTATAAAACATGAGGATGATTATAGAGCAAGGTTTTTGAGAACTTTTTTGCCTGGGTTGTGAGGGTGGAAAAAGGCGGAGTCACGGGTAATGTGCTCGCGAGTGATCTTGCCTTTCATGTATTGGTATTGGAGGTGGTAGGCGAGGGATTCGAGGAGTTTGGCAAGGGAATCCAGTAAGGTCTGAACAACAAGGACTCTCCTTTCGCCTGCCGGCGAGCCCTTCTCGACTTGCAGTCGTGAATTCCTGTTAAGGAGAGTCCTTATATTCGGGAGATAGTCACTAATCCAGGAGTTGGCAGCGAGGAGGAGCGGGTGGGTGCGTGTGGGATCGTAAACTGGGACAGCTTGGATTAGTTCGTAGGCGGTGTAGAGAGAGTGCAAATTCTTGGGAATCAAGAATGAATCAGGAGTGAGGTAGAGATTGAGACAGAGTTGGTTCTGAGAATGACCATCTTGTGGACGGCGGCGCCGACCAAGAAACTCGGTATAGAGTGTGAGAAGGAGGCGAGTTGTCCAGAGCCGACCAGGGCTGGTAATAATCATGAGATCAAGGTCATCTGAGGGATGACTATTGCTAACTGCAAGAGAACCGGTTAGATAGATTGCTAGGACTCCCGGAACAGCAGCAAGCTTGCTAATAAGTGGAGTGAGAGTAGCTATTTTGTCCTGAGAGACTTTGTGCCGAGCACGCCGAGTGGAGAGTAGCTCTCCCCTTCCAGGCAAGTAGTAGTATGAACCCTTGTGACCAAGCTGTCCTGAGTTAGTGAGGCTGGTGAGCGTGCGGTCGAAGGCTTTGGGAGTGGTAGAGCACTTGATAAGACGAGAGTAGATCTCATTTTTTTTGAGCGGGTAGTCGAAGTGATCGGAATACTTGAGAGTATTAAGGATAGAGTCAACTAACTTGCTCATTACTGGATGTTGTATTTACTCACAACTTGGGCAACCCCTGCTTCGAGAGTCGTGACAGCTGAGCTAAGACCACTACCATCATTGATGGTGTTGACGGCGTCTTCGTAGTATTTGATAAACTCGTCATTAACACCCTCATCATGAGTGCGGGCTGACAAGTACCATGACTGATAGTTATTGCCCTGACTGACGAATGGTGCGGCAAGTGGATCGCTCAGGAGGAAAGTAGCGAGGGAGGGTTTGGGATATGGTTCGCCGAGTGTGCGAATCTGAGTTTGGGTGGCGTAGAGTTTTTGGAGAGATTCGTCACTACTAAGATATGCCAGGAATTCCCAGGCTGCTTCTTGATTCTCACCACTAACTGGTACTGCTTCTGCCCAGTACGTAGCCCAGGTCAGATCAGTACCACTGAGCTTGGGTGATGGGGCAATACCATAGCTAAGAGTGGGGTTGATGGCCTCGATCTCGGCGGCGTGCCAAGAGGGCGCGAGCATCATTGCGAGCGTGCCGGTGGCGAAGGCATAGGTTGAGTTGGGTTGGGAAGAGTCCCAAGAATTGTCAGTACCACTGAAGATCGTGAAAAAAGTGAGGGCATCTTGGACTGCTGAGGTGCTAGGGTTGGCTGGATTGCCAGAGTTCTGGAGGATTAAAAGTCCCAAAATGTCTGACCAGTGATCGATGTTGTTGGTAGTGCCCATGGCAGCTCCGGCTCTCTGGACGATTCCAGTTTCAGGTGCGCGGCGGGTAAGGTCAAAGGCAAGTTTGCGGAATGAGTTCCATTCTGTGGGAGGTTCGGCGCCGGCTTCGGCGAGGATATCTTTATTATAGTAGAGGGCGAGACCGTCAATCTCGAGCGGGGCGGCGTAGAGAAGGCCGTTTCTCACTAGATCGCTGGCGACGACTGGGTAGTAGTCAGAAGAAGAGATCAGCCCTTCCGGGGCGGGAGTGAGAAGTTTGGTAAACATGGGGAGCCAAGTGTTGTGGATGCGGGCAATGTCGGGACCAGTTCCCCCAGTAATGGCGGACTGGAGTCTAGTGCGATACCCCTTTTGTGACTGCATTTGATAGTTGATCTTGACGTTGGGATGCTCTCGCTCATAATCGGCGATCACGCCCTGCATGGCAGAGGCTGGTTCCCAGAGTCCCCAATAAGTGAGGACTACTGCCTTGTCTTTGCCTCCAAAAAGTTTGGGGACAATAGTGAAGCCGATGATACCCAAGAGAATAAAGGCGCCAATACCAATGAGGAGTGGGAAGAGATTGCGAAAAGGAGAAGCGATAGCAGTAGATCCAGTTGGAACAGTGGATTCAGTAGATTCAGTGGGAGAAGGGGGAGGAGTAAGAGATGGGGTGGCAGCAACTGGGGCGGTGTAGACTGGCTCGGCCACTGGCGAGGGAGAGTCTGGTGCCTTGTCGAGCGGCTTGGCTTTGTAGTCTTTGGTAGGATCTGGAAATTTGGGCATGATAGTATCATATCAGAGATGAAAAAAATTAAGCAAGAAATAGTCAACTACGCGATGGGTGCAGTGATGGGGGTGGTGGTGCTAGTGGGAATCCTAATGGTAACGGGAAGAGATAGGGTAATGCCGGGAGTGTCGGTTGTGGGAATAGCGGTTGGCCAGATGAGTGAGGATGAAGTAAGGGGAGTATTGAGAGATAAGGTTGAGAGTTACACCCCGAAGTTGCAGTACGGTGAGGCAGTGATTGAGGTGCCGAGAGTTGTAAGCGCGCCACAAATTGAGGCAACTATAGAAAAAATAATGGCAGTGGGTAGGCGGAATGTGCGCGATTGGTGGAGAGCTCTTTTTCGTGAGCACGAAATGGAGATGGAGGTCTCTATTGATGAGGAGGAAATAGCAAATATGATCGATGAGTTAAAAGAAATGATTGAGATCGAGGGGGAGGAAGGCTCTATAGAGTCAGTATGGGGGGAGATCAAGCTGGTTAACGGAGAAGATGAGGTCAAGCTGGACGAGGGAGCGGTGAGGGAGGTAATGATAAAGAGTGCAAGAAGTCTGGATTCTAAACCACAAGAGATAAGGACGCTCCGCAAGCGCAATGCACTAACTGAGAGTGAGGTTGATGAGCTGATGGAGAAAGCTAAGAAAATAGTTAGCGGTGAGATGGTAATTATGATTGACGAAGCGCGGGTGGTAATGAGAGGGAGTGAGATGGTCGAGATGCTCTCGGTAAACCACGTAGACCTGGGTCAAGCGAAAAGAGAAAAGCTTGAAAGTAAGATTAGCGAGTGGGGGGAGAAATATAACCGAGAGCCGCAGGATGCAGTATTCCAGTTCCTGAATGAAGTGGTAGAGGAGTTTGTGCCGGCTCGGGACGGAGTTGAGATTGACCAAGAGGTCGCGCTACAGCAACTGGAGAGCAAGATTGAGGAGCTAATGGAAAGTGAAGAGAAAAGTGTGGAGGTCACGATAGCCCTTATACGAACAAAGCCCCTAATCACGACTGAGGAAGTGAATAGCCTGGGGATAGTGGAGCGAATCGGCAAGGGAGAGAGTTATTATGCTCACTCGATCCCAAATAGAGTCTATAACGTGGGGGTCGCGAGTGAACGGGTGAGCGGAGCGCTAGTGGGACCGGGTGAGGAGTTTTCTTTTAACTCACAAGTTGGGGAGATCTCGAAAGCAACGGGGTACAAAACTGCATACGTGATTAGTAACGGGCGAACGGAGCTGGGGGATGGGGGTGGAGTCTGTCAGGTTTCGACCACCGTTTTTCGCGCTGCGCTGTCGGCTGGACTCCCGATTACGGAGAGATGGGCACATGCCTACAGAGTGGGATACTATGAACAAAATAGTAAGCCGGGGTTTGACGCGACGATCTACTCACCGAGTAAGGACCTGCAATTCCTGAACGATACTCCCAGTCATATTCTGGTGCAGGCAGTCATTGATGAGCCTAGTCGCCACCTCGTGATCGAGATTTATGGGACGGCGGACGGGCGGGAAGCATTTCTTTCAGAGGCGAGAGTCTGGGGAGTGAGTCCTCCCCCACCCGATCTGTATCAAGATGATCCAACCCTCCCAACTGGAGTGGTTAAGCAGGTTGATTGGTCAGCGTGGGGAGCGCGGGCGGCGTTTGATTATCGAGTGGAGCGAGATGGAGAAGTGATTATGAGCAAGACATTTAGTAGTACGTTTAGGCCATGGCAGAATGTTTATTTGCGAGGAACGGGAGAGTAGCTAGAGTGAGCGCAAGTGCTGAAGTATGTGGCCTGGAATAAGAATGATAATTCCAAAATCTTGATGAATGCGGTTGACCTTGAAATCTCTGATGTTATAGGTGGCGAGAAAATTTGCACCTGATTTGATTGCGCCAGCGAGAATGTGTTGATCCTCTGGATCATTAACATAGTCAGAAATATCATCAATATCTTTCTGACTGACGAATATTGAGTTGCAAGGGCTAATGATTTTGCTAGTTAGTGTGGGATTGATATTTTTACGCTGGCTAACATCTATGATTTCTAATTTTGAAGTGTTGGAGAGGTATTTGGTAATTTGTGGACTCTTGAATAAGTCGGCAGAGACTCCGTTTGGTGTGAGAAGTGCAGAGATAATAACATCAGTGTCTAGATAGACATTGATGTTCATAGGCCACGTCGAACATCTTTGATAGTCTGGTGAATATCTTTGAGATTTTCTCTATCAAGCTGATCTTTGAGGTAAAGATCATAATCGAGACCAGAAAAAATAAAGTTTAGGGAGGTTTTGGGAATACGGTAAACATTGCCAAACTTTTTGGCAATGATCTCCCCTTTTTCGATGAGCTTGTAGACAGTTGCTTTAGAGAGTTGGAGTAGTTCGGCAGTTTGTGCTGGAGTGTAGACAATGCTGTTTGTGTTCATATTGTTCTATATTTGTTTATATTAGATTAATTTATATCATATTGATCTAAATATGTCAATTGGTGTCTAATTCCTGGCCTGCGAGGATGGTCCTTGCAGGGAGCGGGAGAATAATTCACGATAGGGTCTGACCTTTTTGGGCTGCTTTTCGGGTTTGAAACCTCGAGTCCTATAAGGTCAGACCCTCTGACGGCACGTTGATTACATCCTTGGCAATTGCAGTCTGACCAAACTTTATCTGGTAAAATCGAATAATGACCATGGAACCCAAGTTTGATCACAAAGCCGTCGAGAAGAAGCTCTACAAAATGTGGGAGGAGAGTGGTGCTTTTAAGCCAAGTGGTGAGGGAAAGCCGTTTACGATAGTACTACCTCCACCGAACGCCTCAGGAAAGATGCATATTGGGAATGTACTGATGATCGCGATTGAGGACTTATTAGTCCGCCGTGCGCGGATGCAGGGTCGCCCCACCCTTTGGGTACCAGGAACGGATCACGCGGGATTTGAGACCCAAGTCACGTATGAGCGAAAGCTTAAGAAAGAGGGTAAGAGTAGATTCCAGTTTGACCGTGAGACACTCTACAAGAACATCTGGAAATTTGTGAAGGAAAACAAGGGAGAGATCGAGAATCAGATTAGGACAATGGGTGCGTCAGTGGACTGGAGTCGTAATACGTTTACGTTAGACCCAGGTGTGACAAAGACTGTGTACTCTACTTTTGAGAAGATGTACAAGGAAGGATTGGTATATAGGGATAATTATATGGTTAATTACTGCCCAAAATGTGGAACCACTTTTGCGGACCTAGAAGTAAAACATGAGGATATGCTCGGCAAACTATATTATATTCGTTACGCAGTGGCTCAGTGTTCCAGTGACTCAGTGGCAGATAAATACATCACGATAGCGACGACTCGTCCGGAAACGATAATGCTAGACACCCACATTGCTGTGAGTCCAAAAGATGAAAAGAAGAAGAGCTGGATCGGGAAAAAAGTTCTTAATCCCCTTACCCAAAAAGAAATGCTGATTATTGCGGATGAACTGGTTGACCCGGAGTTTGGGACTGGATTCGTTAAGCTAACCCCGGCACATGACAGAAATGATTACGAGGCGGGCAAGAGACATGACCTGCCGATGATCGTCGGGATCGATATGACTGGGCGAATGACCAAGGAAACTATCGAGTGGGAGGGTAAGACTGTGTTTACAGCCCGAAAGGAAGTAGTGGAGAGGCTGCAGGAACTAAGTGCAATTGAAAAAGTGAATGATAAATATGAGCAGTCGGTGGCAGTCTGCTATAAGGCAGGACACCCTATTGAGCCGATGATCCTCCCTAACTGGTTTGTGAAAGTCGAGTCGCTCAAGAAACCAGCACTAGAGGCAGTGACAAGTGGAAAAGTAAAAATCTATCCTAAGTGGCGAGAAAAAACTTACACCCGCTGGATGGAGGAGATGCATGACTGGCCAATCAGCCGACAAGTAGTATGGGGAATTAGAATCCCGGTGTGGTATGAGATCAGTGTGTCGGCGTATCAGCATGTCGGTGAATCAGTTAATCAGAAAGATAAAAATGCGGACATAAGGGTAACATTTTTGGATAAAAAGGGTGAAGTTGTGGTGGGAGAGATAGGCGAGCTACTCAAAACTTATCAACTAGAGGAAATCCAGAAAGGGTTGCAGACTCTGATTGCACCGCAAGGAGCTGAGCCCACAATACAAGTTGAGTCACCAGGAGAAAACTACCTACCAGAGACTGATACCTTTGATACCTGGTTTTCGAGTGGTCACTGGCCGCTGGTAACACTTAATTACCCTGATGGGGAAGACTACAAAAAATTCTATCCTACCTCAGTAATGGAGACGGGTTGGGAGATTATACGTTTTTGGGTATCAAGAATGATTATGTTTGGGATCTACCTGACGGGAGAGGTTCCTTTTGAGCAAGTATATCTGCATGGCATGGTGAGGGCGCTGGACGGCAAGAAGATGAGTAAGAGTCTGGGCAACGTGATTAATCCTGAGGAGTATATGGAGCAGTACGGAGTGGATGCGCTGAGAATGGGGCTAATCTCAGGAACTGCAAATGGGAAGGATTTCTCGTTTCCCAAGGATAAGGTGATGGCATACCGTAAGTTTGGGAACAAACTCTGGAATATGGCCCGGTTCTATCTGATGATGGCGGAAAAAGTCGAGGAAGAAATCCCTTACTTTGACCCCCAAGACAATCAGGATCTGGCGAATGAGGATAAGGAAATTGTAGATAGTTTGAATAAGACAATCGAAGAAGTTGATGCTCTACTAGGCAAGTTCCGATTCTCAGAGGCCGCAGACACGATCTATCACTATATGTGGGACGAGGTGGCGAGTTCTTATATTGAGCATGTGAAGGGGCGAAAAGACCAGAAAGTTGCGCTCTCGATACTGAGATATGTATTCCTAAAAGGAATCATGCTCCTACACCCATTTATGCCGTTTGTGACCGAGGCAATCTGGCAGGAGATGCCTAGGAAATGCACGTGTAACCTGATTACGAGTAAGTGGCCGGGCACACAGTAAGGCTATCCGACAGTTAAGTAGCGATTATTTTAATTGTGAAGTCAGTTCCGAGGGCGTTGGCAATGCGCTGCACTAACGAGAAGCTGGGTTTGGCATTCATTCCTTCAAGACGTGAGATGACTGCTTGGCCGGTGCCCGCGCGTTTGGCGAGACTGGCTTGAGTCATTTTCTGTTTGAGTCTGGCTCCAATCATTTGACGAGCTAGTTGGTATCCTGGCTGGAGAGCTTCGTATTCTTTGCGAAACTCTGGATTTTTCATCCACTCGGCAACAATGTCGTCAAAAGGAATGGCTTTGGCTAGCATTTTTTTGTTCATAAATACTCCTTTGTTCGTTGTTCAATGATTTTTTTGGTTTTTTTAGTAATTTTCTGTGATTTTTTGTACATAAGGTGAATAATAATGTGTTTAGGCGAAGCTACCAAGATAAATAATCTCCATTTATCTGGTCTCAGCTCCCAAATATGCTTGTTAATTTTTTTGAGATACTTAGAGCTAAGTCTAAAACCATATTCTTTGAATAGCTCTGTGTATTCTCTGATTTTGGCTTGATCCTTAACGCTTAGTTTATTTAGGGCTTTGGCAGCCCTTGGATCGATAGATATCTCAAAAGGCATTATGATTAATTTATCATAATTATCGAATTTGTCAATACCCGTAGTTAACATACCCGTAGTTAAGACTGATAAATATCTGGAAAAATATTCTCAAAGACGTGATGCCAGGCGGCTCCAAATGTGTCTGGGTTGGTGTGAAGCGTTTGTTTGATCTCGTCAAGTGAGAACCAGCGAAACTCGACTGATTCGTGATTGAGAACTGGATTCTGGTCGGTGTAGATGTTGTAGATTAAGAACAAATGATTCTCGTCCCGGCCAATGACCTGACGGCGATATAGAGTAGAACCTACAAACTCATATGGATCTGGAGTGATGCCAACCTCTTCCTCGGATTCTCGAATGAGCGCAGATTCGATCTCCTCCCCTGAGCTAACATGACCACCGACTGGCGAAACATACTGACCAGCGTCCTGACGGTCAGTAGCTTGACGGACAAAGCAGTACTCCCCTTTTTCGTTGATTAGCTCAGCTATGACGATGCGATGGAGATCGCCATCGCGGTGCGCGTCAATCTTGAGCTTTGATCCTATGACTTGGTTGTCGGGAGTGATGATATCGACTAGTTCTTGGTTTGTGTTGGACATGAGATCATTGTAGCTTAGTTGTCTGATTCTGGAGAAATGGTGAGATATCGTTAATATTGTGTTAAATATGGGGTATATCAACGATGATTTTAAATTAACTTGGCAGTGCCGTGGTTGTCGATGACCTGAAACGGCTTCGCCCCTGACCAAAGATACTCAAATAGCTGGCGCTGCATGTCGGCGAGCTCCTGACTGTGGATCTCGACGGCAAAGGCGACTCCCTCGGTATAGCGGTAGAGACAGTAGACGTCGTTGTAGATAAGGATCTCGAACTGGAATGGTTTGCCCTGAGGTGGAAGGTGACGGATCTCCCAATATTTACTAACCATCTCGGCATTATCTGTCCAGGCATCCATCTTGACGAGGTTGGTAAGGGTGCGGATATTTATCTTGTTGTCGACGAATCTATCTCGTAACTTTTCGGCTTCGGCGTGAGACATAAATGAGTCCATGAGGCCTAATTCATAAGTCAAGAGCTCTCCCTTGGCCCTGAGTGAATTATATGTAATCTGCTTGATGCCATCGAGATTGTGATAGTAGAGAACCTGAGAAGAGTCTTTGGTGCTACTTGCGAGGGAGGCAAGGGTGTCCTGGAGGCTGGGGAGAGACTGCTTGAGCTGGTCTAGCTGGTGCTGCCTGTCATCGAGGATAATTGAGAGATCATCGGGAGGGGTGGCAAGAAAACGGGAGCCGCGATCGCCGAGCTTGGTGATGACCATTTTTTTGGCAATTAGGCTGTCTAGTAAGCGGTACACCTTGGTGCGAGCGAGGCGGAGATGGCGGGAGATAGTGAGGGCGGTGTCTCCCCTACCCTGCAGGATTGCCAGATATACTCTCCCCTCCTCCTCGGTGAGGCCTAGGGATAATAGCTTGGTGATGGTATTGTCTGTTTTTTCGGACATCTGATTGAATTGTAGCAGAATTATGGGATACTGCAAGTTATTGAAAGGAGGAGATATGATAAAAATCTCTCTTGAACAATTAGCAAATACGATAAGCTGGATGGAAGCTAACCACAATCCAGACCAATCACGATCAATTGAAACTACAACTGATGCCTCTAGAAGACTTACTAGATGTTTTAATCTACTTGAAGATCCGCAACGAGATGAATTGATGAAGATGGCGGAGGAGTCTCGTGAGAAATGAGTGGGCAGGTAATGCTTCGTTAAGTGAGAGTGCTGCGCGAAGCGTGGGATATTGTAGTGATCCCTTGCGATTTACTGGGCGCCATATTCACTTTGGAAGACACGTAACATCTGTCCATTTGGGTGGACTGGATAATACTCCAGGAGAAGTAGAAGAAGTTAGACTAGTGATCCCTGAGAGAAAACACTCTAATAAGAATGATTATGCCTTGATAAGGTGTAGAAAAACCCGCCAGATATTTGGCGAAGGAAGGGTGATCGTAGAGTGGACAAATGATGAGATGGGGTGGTCTGGAGAAAGTCCTTCGGGTGAGACTGTGTGTGTGATGCCGAGTACGACATATTCACTGAAGACTAGAAAGAATGAGGGGTCGATTGTATATGGAGGTGGTTGGAAAGGGGCGTGGACGACCATGACCAATGAATCTGGCACGATTATTGAAGGTTGCTATCCAGCGTTCAAGGAGGATGGGAGGGTTCAAGAGCTCGAGGAGGGTGATCCTCGAGCGAGTGCGTTATTTTGGGGATTGTTGAGATGTCTCCGGAAATAAAGATACTGATATACTCAAGGAGTGAAGAGCAAGCAAACAAAACAACTACTGATTACGGCGCGAAGTAGTAGAAATGCGGGATTCTGGAATAGCCTGGAGAAATATGTGGGAGGGAGGATTGCGGAAGCTCCGATCGAGTGGTGCGGAGTAGGAGTGGGAGTTGTCGGAATCGTAGTGCTCATCTCAGTAACGACGGGTTATATTAACTCCCCCACCCTAGGCTCAAATAAGATTGAGATAATTAGGACGGCAGGAGAGCAAGGAGATTACAGACTAGCAAGAGAACTCTATGAGCAAGTTGAGGAAGATGTGCTGGGCGCAAGTATAGAGCTAGAAGAGCTCGTATATCCAGAGAAGAAGATTGAACGAGAGATCGAAAAACAAGAAGAGCTCCTGCTCAAGTATCCTGGTAATAGAGATCTATTTCTTAACCTGTCGCGACTATACTCAGAGAGTAATAATCGTGAAAAATCTGCAGAGTATCTAGAAATGGCGAGAGTACTGGATCCGAATGGAGAGATCGTTGAGAGCGCGCTAATGGAACTTGAGTAGTCTGGAAAGTTAGTCTTTTTTGGCGTCTTTTTTCTCGCCCTCTGGCTTGTCTTCACCCTTTGCATCCTTACCCTCTTCTGCTTCTCCCTCTTTGGCTTCACCCTCTTCCCCTTCTGTACCCTCTTCGCCTTCGACTGACTCTTCTTCGACAATCACCTCTTCCTTGACTGGAGCCTGGATGGTAACGATGGTTTCTTCTTCGTCTAGAAGCATGGTGATCTTGGTGCGGTCTAGCTTGAGGTCTTTGGCGAGGATACTGTTACCGACTTCGGTGAGCGCGGAGATGTCGACCTCGATTGACTCAGGGAGGTCGGCAGGAAGAGCCTCGACGTCGATTTCGTTCTTGAGGGTGACGAGAGTGTTGCCACCAGCTACTGCGGGAGATTCGCCAACGACACTAACCGGAACTGTGGCGGTAGTGGTCTTGGTGAGGTCTACCTGGTGAAAATCAACATGAAGAAGGGTGTCGGTGACTGGATTCTGAGCATACCCTGAGATTAGAACTGCTCGGGGTGCCTTTTCTCCCTCGACAGTGAGGTCGATGAGGGAGGTTTCGCCGGCTTCTCTAATCATTTTTACGAGAGTCTTGCCATCGAGTTGAATGGAGATTGACTTTGTTTTTTTGCCGAAGATGTTGGCGGGAATAATGCCATCACGACGTAGCGACTTAACCTTGCGGCCGAAGATCTTGCGTGGTTTGGCTGAGAGTTTGTAATCTGACATTAGGGGGATTATACCAGATTTCGGCATATCAGCATATCGGCGTGTCGGTGGGGAGTGGAGCGGCCAGACTCTATTGGAATTTGGCCGTGATGCGACGATCAGTAATATTGGTAAGGGAGAACTCGAGTTGTTGGGCAGTGATCTCGGCCTGAGGAGAGACGACTACTGGATCGAGATAGAGCGGATGATTGAGATAGATGGTGAGAGGATCCCCGGCAGTACCGGGCTGCTTTTGCCAGTAGAAAGAGTAAGTGGGTGAGTTTTTGGAGAGTTTGGTAGACCTTCTATACCTGACCTCAACAGAGGTTGTGGAGTTAATCGGTGCGCTCATGAGATATCCAACAACGAGACGATTGTGCTGTGCGGTAAGTTTGATGTCTGATTCTGGCAACTCCTTTCCATCAATTGAGACTGAGTCAATCACTGAGTCTGAAGGAAGGTATAGCCTGGAGTAGCTTTTGTAGACGCCAGCTGGCCAAGAGCTAGAAGTAGAGGTGTTTTGGTAGCTGACACTAAGTAGGTAGCTGGGGGTAAGATCTTTGTCGAGGGTGATTGCGAGTTCGAGGGCGCGACGGAGGAAGTAGTTAGCTTTGTTAACGCCCAGGTTGGCATCAACGAGCATGGCGTAGTCTGAGTAGCAGTTCCCGCCTATACCCGGCGAGGCAGGCCCTCCTAGATCTGGACAGGCAGGGTTGCGGAGCTCTCCGTTCCAGCCGAGAGTGCTAAAGGTGTGATTGGTTGCGGGTGAGTCGATTGCAAGGAGGGTGTTTTTTTCGTCGATGCCTTTGGCGAGTGCTTGGGCAACGGGGAGTGCTTGCTTGGGGGTGAGAGAGGTTAGCTGGTTAAAAAGTGCGTCGGCAACAGAAGAAATAAACTCTTTTTTCTGGGTGCTACCCGGGAAGAAGTTAACCTCGGAGTGATACTGTGCACGCTCAAAAATATTGCTGGCAGTGATCTCTTCGTCATAGTCAGGAAGAGTGACTGAGCCGAGAGCCTCGAGAAGTGAGGCAAGTGTGTAGACGTTGATTGCGACGGTGCCATGAACCACCTGACCGAGAGTCTTGTCCAGGAACCACTCGGCACGCCTAGCTGAGGTCGGAAAGTCTGGATCCCAGTTGCTGTCTCTCAAGTACCAGTTGGCTTCGCCGAGATATTCTTTGAGCTCACTAGGTGGCTCGATGTGCCCTTTGAGCTGGCCGTCGGCGGAGTAAACATCATAGATAGGCATGTCGTAGAGCTTGCCGTTTTCGAAACTCATGACGGCAAAAGAGCCAATAAATCCTCCCGTGGGTCTAAGCTCCATGTTGTTCTGGAAGAGAACGAGATATTTGCGCCGATCCCCCACCCCAAGAAGATCTGGGGCAGTGGCAAAAAGTGCTTTGGCTGACAAGGTGCTAGTACGGAGAGTCTGGAGGGTGAGTTTGAGGTTTTGCCAGGTTGAGTGCATGCGTTCTGGAATGATAGATGGGGGATCAGCGGAGAGTGAGCCTCCTAAGAGAGAAAGGGATTCGTAGAGCTCGGATGACTGGAGGCGAGATTGATTAATCAAACTAAGAACATCGCCCTCCCCTGCCCCCAAGACATAGTTAAGAAGAGTTGAGGAAGTGCTAGCAAGATCATGGGCTAGAAGAATCGAGTCAAGACCGTGCCTGTAGAGGGTGGTGAGAGTCGAGATTTGTTGTAGAGAAGAAGAGCTCTTGAAGCCCGGGAGTGAGGTGAGGGCAATAATATTTGCCTCGAGGAAAATTGCGGGAAGCCTGGCCGAAGAGATTGATCTTTTGGAAGGCAGATCGCTACTCTCTGCCTGATCGCGGAATGAGTTGACGGAAAGCAGGGTAAGCGTGAGGCTCATGATCAGGGTGAGGAAGTATAGAAAAAAGGCAATAACTAAGCCACTAATGACAATTGTGAGTGGCTTAGGAGCAGAAAGGCTGAAGTTGGGCAGCTTGAGGCGGGGGAATCTGAACTTGCTTGATTCCTGGGCAAGTGGGACAAATGCGAGTTTGGAGGTAGGCTGCTTGGAAGGAATATGATCCTTTGCCTGCTTGACGAGATCTGAGAGCTTGGAGAGATGGGGGGTCGGGGTATCAGCGTGTCGGCGTGTCGGTAAGTCAGCGTGTCGGGGTGTCGGCGTGTCGGTTTGGGTGGGTGTGTCCACCGGAGACAAATCAGTTTCTAAAGGTTGCTTGGGTTCGGGATTGGGACGGGATTTTTCGGGGGTATATGACTTGATAAATGGAGGGAGAGAGTCAGTAAGATTGTCACTTGATTGCCATCCCGAAAGTGGGGTGAGCTTGGCCGATGGCTGCAAGATTTCTTGGGCGGGGAGTGGCTGGTCAAACTTGAGCTTAATATCTTTATTGAGACTGGATCGGATGAGATAAGCTAGAGAAAGGAGTGAGATTGGCGCCTTGCTGGTAAGTAGGGAGATTGGCGCAAGTTTGGGCGTGGTGAGCGCATGGAAAATACCTTCGACCAGATCTTTTTGGGTGATCAGTGAATAGTCAAGGATCCCGTCGTCGGGGAGTGTGATGCTATCCCCAAGACCAGCGGAGTTAAGAAGACGAGTGAGGGTGGGTGCAAAGGTAAAATCAGGGCCAAAATAGTCAGAAAAATATAGTGGAACAAAGTCCTTGTGAGGTGGATCTAGCTTGTCCTGATGATGAGTGAGAAGGAGCGCTCGTGGGGAGTGAGTATCAATCAGTTTTGTGAGCTCCTCGTCTTTTTCACCTCCCCCACCCTCAAGTAAAAGATAGTCCAGATCAAGATCTTCGGGGACGCTCGCGGCTGATGTGTACACCTGGACTGAGAGGTCGGTGAATTTTTTTGTGAGCTCCCCTACTAACCAGTCATTCCCAAGAAGAAGAGCACCTTGAGTAAGGGTTTCTAGTTGGTAGGAGTGGGAGTTAGGCATGATTCTATTGTATGGCGTTCTTACCCAATTGCCAAATCCATTTTTTACTATCCTATATTTAACTAGACTCCCCCACCCCGTTGTTCTTACTTTCTTTTTGCGGTGTTTGTCCTGGCTTGGTAGTCTATTTTTACCCCCTGTTTGTGTTCTTACGTTTTTTTGCACGTTCTATTCTTGAGCGAGTAATCCGTCCTATCCCAAAAATTTCCCCCTAATCTGAGTGGCTTATAACTAGAAAACTCTTAGTGAAGCTCTTGATCCATAGCCATGTTGGCGAGTGAGTCGGCGATGGTGTTGTATTCCCTACGAACATGTGCGATTGTGTATGAGGGAAAATCCTGCAGAAGAGTCATGATATCTCGGTGATACTTGGCAAGAATTACGTTTTTGACACGATAGACCCCCTTGACCTGGTTAACGATAAGGAGCGAGTCCATGAAGATGTGGAGATCTGCGTCTGGATAATTCTCATGAGCCCAAGCTATACCAGCTACCAGCCCCTCGTATTCTGCCTGGTTATTGGTCTGCGTACCGAGATAATTACCGCATTTTTCCAGAACTATTCCCGCATCCTCTGAGACACGTGCGTTGGATGGCAAGTCCGTGATGTCATTGGCGACGAAGCCATAGCCTGCTGGACCAGGATTACCACGTGCGCCACCATCTGTGAAGAGATTGATAATCATAATAATCCTTTAGGGTCTGACCTTTTTGGGCTACTTTTCGAGCTTGGTGCCTCGAGTCCTGTAAGGTCAGACCCTGAGGTGGTTAAGTATATCAGACCAATCAAGATAAACAATTCTGTAACTCCTGTGAAGACAGCGGAAGCCGCGGCGCCGTAGCGGGGGACAAAGACTAGGTTAAGGGTTGCGTTGAGGATGGCGGCGAGGAAATAGAGGATAAGGAGAGATTTTTCGCGCCTAGCCTCGATGAGTTGCCACATTAGAGGAGCAGAGGCATAGAAGAGGGGAAGGAAGAGAACGAGAATACGAAAAGTAGAGACTGAGAGATCTAGACCTGGCTTGACCAGATGAATGAGGGGGGCGAGGGGGTAGAGAATGAGCGCGCCGAGAACTCCAAGAATAGTGAGATTTTTGAGGGAGGAGGAGATCAGACGCTTCTTATCTTTCTTGCTGGAGCCGATCATCATGGGATAGACCGTGTTCATGACGAATACAGGGAGAATAATCGCGACATCAAAGACTCGGTATGCAAAGCCATATTCTCCGACGATGCTTGCATTACGGAAAATACCAAGAATAATGACGTCGAGTTTGCTGGCAAGAACTGAGAGGATAAGGATAAATCCGAGAAGAAGACTTTTCTTGAGGTGGGAGAGAGCGCCGGTGAGCGAGTACTTGTGGGGGAGGTTGGAGCGAAGGAGAATCAGGCTAGTGAGGCCCATGAGAGAGTAGCCTAATGTAAAGGCGAGGAGGATATGCTCGAGGGTGGGGGAGGTAAATAAGTAGTAAATGGTGAGAACCGTACCAAAAATAGTACTAAGAATAATGGCAAGACTACCGCGCCAGTATTCGAGATGGCGCTGAAACCAGGCATTTGAGGAAGTATAGAAACCCTGGAAGAGAATGGCAATGGTGCCAAGCCAGAAGATATTTCTAATCTGGCCCGAGTAGTTGTGGGGAAGGAGGAAGACAATGAAATTAAGGGTCAAGACAGCGATGAGGGAGAGGAGGAGGCGGGAGAGAAGGGTGTTTGCGAGTACCTGCTGTCTGTGTTGCTGGCTTCCAGTCATGGAGCGCACGGCAGATGCGTTGAGGCCAAAGTCGATGGCCGTGAAGCCGATGGTGATGAGGGCGAGGGCTTTGGTGTATTCCCCAAACAGCTCTGATCCTCCCAGGCGAATAATGTAGGTAGTGGAGAGAAGGGTGAGGAGGACGGCGACTCCCTTGGCGATTAATTGCGCGAGGGTGTTGGTGAGGATGGGGGACGTTTGGGCCATACAGATATGTTAACACGGAGGGGTCGGCGTATCAGCGTGTCGGTGGAATCAGTGAGTCAGTGAGTCAGCTGGGAGAGGACGAGCCTGAAATATATGAGAATAAATAGTAATCCCTGGGGTGATGTGAGGAGGTAGTGATCGAAGAGGAGAAGGGGGAGAAGCCCAACAAGGACTCTCCTCCCAGCTTTGCTGTCCCAACTTGGCCGTTGGCCATGTCTCCTGTCGAGGAGAGTCCTTAGGGCGAGAATGCCAAAGATGCCGAACCAGGAGAGAAGGAGAGTAAGGCTATTGTGATCTGGTTGGAGGAGGCGAGTGGTGGGAGAGACGCCAGGATAGGTAGAGATACTCGCGTTAGCGCCGGTGCCGAAGATTGGATATGTCAGAATGACCTGCGAGGAGACTCCTTGCAGGTGAAGGCGATCAGTGAGTGACGTGTCAACAGGACGCCCAAGCGTCCCTGTAAATAACAAATAACAAATAACAAATAACAAACCAAGAAAATACATAAGACGGGTGCGGAGATTCTTGAGAATGTAAAAAGGAATGATGATTCCGAAGAGTGTGAGTGCGGCGGAGCGAGAGTGAGTGAGGGCGACGCCGAAAACTGTGAGAAGAAGGGGAAACCAGAGAGACCCAATAAGGACTCTCCTTTCGCCTGCCGGCGAGCCCTTCTCGACTTGCAGTCGGGAATTCCTGTTAAGGAGAGTCCTTGGGGCGACCAAAGACAGACCCTGGGATCGAAGCATGATAAGGATAAGAAGTGATACTACAAGCCAGCCAGCCAGGATGTTAGGGTGACTAAACGTACCATAGGCACGCAGCACCACTCGCCCAAACACCTCGGCTCTAGCGGCGTTAGGAGTGGCTACGCTGATTGCTCGCTCTCCAAGCCAGTAGAACGGGCCCTGGAGAGTGTGGCCGAGCGCAACTTGGAGGACTGCGAGTACTACCTGAAAAGCCATTCCAGCGGTAATTAGGAAGGATAAAGTTCCGATCACTCGCTTTGGCAAGGATCGGAACTGGAGAGAGAGAACAAAGGTGAGATAGAGGAGAAAGTGGAGTGACCAGTTAAGAGTGGCGAGGGGGTTGACGGAGAAAATGAGGTTGATGAGGAGGATGGGGAGAAAATACCCAATCAGGTCTGTCCTTTTTGGGCTGCTTTTCGAGCTTGATGCCTCGAGTCCTTTAAGGACAGACCTGGTGGTGACTAAATAGATGAGAATTAACACGTCAAGCAAGTAAATAACGGGGGAGAGATAATCGATGCGAATGCCGTGAACTAGTGTGGAATCAGGCCAGAAATGGAGCCCAAGCTGAGTACTTGCGAGCGCGATGATCAGGAAGGGTAAAAACTTAGTCAGTTTTTTTCGCGAGGAGGAGGCGACGATTATATCCCTGACCTTCTGAGTAAGTAGTGAGTTTTTGATCATCCTCGAAAATTAGGTGAATGGTGCGGCGTTCGGTAGCGGAGAGAGGGGGGAAGGCTCTGGGAGTGCCAGACTCAGTAACGTCAGCAGCGATCCTGTCTGCCATTTCTTTGAGCACATCTGCGCGTCGACCTCTATAGCCGCCGATGTCGAGATGAACATGGTGAATAGTATCGCTTCTTAGAAATAGCGAGAGAATGAGCTGGATTGAGTCGAGAGTACTAGCAAAACGACCAATAAAGATCCCGGCATCTTCTTCTGGCACATCAACTACGACTGAGACTGTGTCACCATCAATCTCTACCTGGATATGATCTTGAGAGATATCAAGATAGCTAAAGAGCTTGTTAATACTAGCTAACTTATCGTCTGTGAGGGTCATAGTTTTACTCCTACCTTAAGTAAGTATTTTTTGAGACCACCAGGGCCACTGATGACAAGCTGTTGGACGAGAGAGAAGAGGGTGGTGATGACCCAGTAGAGGGCGAGGCCAGCGGGGAACTGGAGGGCAAAGACTACGGTCATGATCGGCATAAAGAAAACCATTTGCTGTTGCATGGATTGCGCCATCTCGGCTACGTCTTCTTTGTCTTTTTTACTACCCTTACGTTTGGCTGGCTCGTTCTCAATACCAGGAAGCATAGTGAGTGAGGTAATAAACTGGAGGACACCGGCAAGAACGGGGAGAACATATGAAGTGTCTTTGACGCTGAGATCTAGCCAGAGAAAATGAACTTGCTCAAACATGGCGTTGTCACCAGAGAGAGTATTCATAAACACTCTGTAGAGGGCGATCAGGACGATAAATTGAGCAATGAAGGGCAAACAGCCACCGGCGGGGTTGACGCCATGAGCTTTGTAGAACTCAAGCTGTTTTTTCTGCAGAACTTTGGGGTCTTTGCCGTGCTTTTTTTTGAGGGCGTCGAGCTGGGGTTTGAGCGTGGCCATTTTCCTGGCGGACTTCATCTGAGGGAGAGTAAAGGGAATGAGAAACCCGCGAACGATGAGAGTAAGAATGATGATAGCCAATCCCAGGTTGTTGCCGGTGACCTGGTAGAGCCACAGGAGCGAGTTGAGAATGGGTTCGTAGACGAGAGTGTTATACATAAATATTCCAATAAGATCTGTCCTTTTTGGGCTGCTTTTCGTGCCTGAAGGCTCGAGTCCTTTAAGGACAGACCTTGCCGCGCTTACGGAACAGGGTCAAAGCCTCCGGGAGACCATGGGTGACATTTTAGCAGTCTTACGGTAGATAACCAAGTGCCTTTTAGTAATCCGTGTTTGTCAATTGCCAGCTTGGTATAGCGAGAGCAGGTGGGGGAGTGACGGCAGTGGCCACGAGAGAGACCGAGATTACTAGCAACTGACTTGAGGAATGGAGAGATCTTTCTGTAGAACTGGTAAGTCGTCATGAGGAGAGCTTGAGAGAGTTAATCTCCTGGAGAATCTGCTCTTTGGTGCGAGGAGACTTATCCAGCTTAAGCGGCTTGTAGATAATGACGACGTCGAGCTGAGAATCCTGGATAAGTGGCCAGAGTGCGTCAAAGGTAAGGCGTTTGAGCCAGTTTCTGCCAACTGCGAGCTTGTGAACTTTTTTGGGCACGACCACACTACAACTGCTCTGGTGCTTGCTGGGAAGATAATAAGCTGTGAAATGAGGAGAGGAGAGCCTGCTGGCCTTGCTCCTAAACTCGAGGAATTCTGTACGCATAGGGAATTTGCTCCTAGTTGGGATCATAGATCACTTGCTTGCATATATTCTGTGACGATAACGATGATTTTTTGGACGACTGGGGAACAATTTTTGAACTTGAGTCGATCAAGAACTCCACCCCCAAATTGCCTGATTGGATCGCTAATAAGTGCGTGAACAAATGATTGAGTTGTGCCTGTAACTCCATCAAAATCTATGGTGATTGTTTTCCCTTGAGTAAGTCCTGGGAGAATATGTTCTAGGCGGATAGATTGTGCAGTATCTTTGTTTTCTGCAAAATCTCCTGTTAGTTTGAATAGATTTATGATCATATGAATTGTGGCTTATTATACCTCTTAGGCCTACGACTTTTGATTGCATCTCTATATGACTGGCGAATTAGGTCTAGTAGGGAGGTAAACTCTGGTGTATTGTCCAGGGAAATGTCTACGCCCACAATGGTTCCCTGCCATTTTGGGAAATCATTGTGCTTGGAATGGTTGTCAACAAAAGGATCAAAGGGGAGGGATTTTTTGGTATTTTTGAGGAGCTTATAAAAACCACTACCGCTATAAACTGCGAACAAACTATGATTGACGTGTGCAATAGACTTGATAAAAAATAACCCCGCTCCTGCATTTTGTGAAGTGCCTCCCTCTTGCTTGGTTGTGCCGGTGATTCCTGGCATAAGAGCGAGCCTAATGGCTTCTAGATTAGTTTTGACTAAGTGAGAGTGAGAGATTGATTCTTTGATACCAACTCCAGTGTCAGCAACACCAATCTTGATTGAGTTGGATTTTGGGTAATACTGAGCTGCAACAAATGCCCCGTGGGGGGAGCGTGAGTGCTCCAAGACGTTTCTCACTAGCTCGCTAACAATGTATCTGATAGATTCTGTTTGGAGTGGGTCAAGATGAAGAAGTGGGATAATATCTGTGACAAATTGAGAGAGGGTAATCGAGTCTTTGATCTGGGTAATTGGCACAAACCTGCCAGCAGACTCATGTTTGACGATAGAAATGCCTGATTGGATACCCAAAAACTTAAACAATCCCATGCGTTCAAAGTAGTTTTTGGACTTGGCTTCGAAGTTGTCAATTGTAATACTCCCTGGCTTAAGATCGGCAGAGAGGGAGGCGAGCATAACAAGAACCAGTGGGTGGACGCTAACCCAGTTTGGATTGGAGGTGATAGTAAGGCTGCCTGGATCACTGGGGACAAATCCTCGCAAAAATGAGTCTATATTGCCAATAAAAGCGCTGTTTGGGAGGTGTAGTTTCATTCTCATATTTTACCGGGAATCCCGGCGTTAGTCAAATTGCCGGGAATCCCGGTAAAATTGACAAATACAGCAGCTGAATTGATGAAAGAAGATTATTATCTGCGAAAATAGATGGTTGTGCCGGGAGCGAGAGCGATTGGATCTCCTCCAGATGGGTTTTTGGAATCTTGGCGTGGATTGATTGTGAGTGTCTTGAGTTCGTTAGCAGCTTTTTCTGCCTGCCGAGCCTTTTCAGAGCTAAGGGGATCTACCCACTCAACTGGAGTAGCATCAATCCGAATAAGAAGGGAACAGTCCCACCCACGTTCGCACAAATTTTCTTTTCCACAAGACAAAATCGAATAAGGAGTGAGTAGTTCAGCCATTTAGACAGCGAGTCTGGTGCGACCCTTGGCGCGGCGATTTTTGATCGTTTTGCGGCCGTTGCGGCTAAACATACGCTTAAGGAAGCCGTGAGTCCTACGGCGTTTCTTTTTCTTGGGTTGATATGTTCGTTTTGGCATGAGCGGATTGTACCACACTTCGCTCTTTTAGCTTCGAGGTGGCGCGGGCATGAGATGAGGTGGTTTGTCATTCTTTGCAGTATTGATAAGTGTGGAAAAGTTGTGAATAATGAAGATTAACAAATGGAGAAGTCCAAGAACTAATTAGACCCCAATACTCTGCCCTAGAGGAACAAATGAAACCCAAAGAGATCTGGAAATCAGTGCTTTCGGAACTCGAGATGTCGGTCTCTGCGAGCAACTATGCAACCTGGATCAGGGGGCTTACTATTGCTGGTACCGAAGAGGTTGAGAATGGGGAAAAGGTGATTGTAACGATCCAATGCCCCTCACCGTATCACCAACAGAGAATAGAGAAGAACTACCAAGGCCAGATAAGTAAGGTGCTCTCGCGACTAATGGGGAAGGGAGTGGAGCTCAAGTACGTGATCGGGGAGAGTGTGAATAAGAAAAAGATCCTGAGTGATGAGTCACCGCTATTTGCGACTAGGTCACCTGGGCCAATCGGAGGAAAAGGGAAACACAACCTTAATCCACGACTAACTTTTGAGAGCTATGTGGTGGGGCAGAGCAATAACTTTGCTTATGCGGCGGCGCAAGGTGTGGCAAAGAGCCCGGGCACGCGCCATAACCCACTGTTTATTTATGGCGGGGTAGGGCTCGGGAAAACCCATCTAATGCATGCGATCGGACATGAGATCTACAAGCAACACCCAGACTGGAACATCATGTATCTGTCTGCTGAGACATTTGGGGGCGACCTGATTGCGAGTTTGCAGAACAAGAAAGTAGGAGCTTTTAAGAAAAAGTACCGCGCACCGAATGTGCTCCTGATTGATGACGTGCAGTTTATCGCTGGTAAGGAGTACACACAGGAAGAGTTTTTTCACACCTTTAATGAGCTATATATGTCGGAGCGACAGATCGTGCTCACGTCTGACAGGCCACCTCAAGAAATCCAGAAACTAGAAGAGAGATTATCTAGCCGATTTATGGGCGGGGTGATGGTGGATATCCAGCTGCCAGACTTTGAGACGAGAGTGGCGATCCTGAACGAGAGGTGCAAGGCGCTGGGAGTGGCGGTGCAGCCAGAGGCAATTGCGATGATTGCCGAGAGAAGCGCCACGAATATTCGTGAATTGCAGGGGATCTTGCAGGGGATCCTAACAAAAGCAAGGCCGGGGGACGGGGAGATTGATGGGGATTTTGTGAGGGAGTGCTTTGGGAGTGAGAAGGAGAGACGGACACAGAGAGTGCGGCCGACGAGAGTGATTAGTAAGACTGCACAGTATTATGAGTACAAAGTGGGAGAGCTAACGGGAAAAAGTAGAAGAGCCCCG
>Ga0233437_1002699_pt1 | contig 25744 bp, 26 predicted proteins | sample SI_122_August201_FD_182714 | JGI IMG/M metagenome (GOLD analysis project Ga0233437, IMG submission 182714) | Seawater microbial communities from Saanich Inlet, British Columbia, Canada - SI_122_August2016_200_MG | ecosystem: Environmental > Aquatic > Marine > Inlet | place: Canada: British... | reverse complement strand
TTTCTGAGTTTAGTGGCTGCTGATCGTTTTGACCGCTTCTTTGACGCAGGAGACCTTCAGATTATTTTTACAGCAGTCAATTGCCGAACCCTTAATGCACATTCACCAGCGCTTAGATAAGCGGCGGGATGTATGAAAAATACGTAAGATCTCAACACGTTGTAGTCGGGGTCTGACTCGGTAGGGCACTATATAACGGGTATTTGGTACAACCAGTTCACGGGTGCCATGAATACGGCCAGGGTGGCCAAGGGCTGGGTTATCCGGTAGCAGGTTAATTGCCTCGACGATACGCTGTACGACGAGTCGAGCGGTTACCGGATCTTCCCTGGCAATGTATTCGGCCTCGTTGTCCAGATTCTGGAGTGCTTTTTGCAGCCATTTAACCTGCATTGACACCCCACCTTCCTAATGTCTTTTCGACAGCCTTGCCTGAGGCGAAATTGCTGTTATCCGCTTCCTTGATAGCGTCCGTAATCTCCCGGATCTGCCACTCATTAAGCTCCACGAAATCCCTCAGCGCTTCGGCTGCAAGAAATGATTTGGAGCGCTGTGTTACTTCAGCCAAGTGATCGAGTCGTTCTTTCAACTCGGGTTCAAGGCGAATGGTCATGGTTGTTGACATGGTCTTACCTCGCTGTATTCATATGTACACACTGTAACACAAGCATCAATAAGGAGGGTATTGGTATTATTAATACCCTCCTTATTGATACTGTGTCGACCATACTTCCTGGTTCTCTATACCAGTCATTGGATGGGAGTAGGGGCCATCTGGCAACTGTATAGTCAGCCAACTAGAATATTTGCATTCAGTCTTAATAATGGACTAAGCTGACTAATTTAATTGTATAATCTACAATTGATTTGCAGGATAAATCTAACTACGCATAAAATACGTTTATAGTTTAAAAATCCATTATACGACTCTATTAACGATGTACTGCGAAATTGAATAACTGAGGCGCTTGTTTTTGGGGTTTTAATTTTACGACTTTATTAGTAACAAATAGATTTATTTGACATATTCTGAATATTGGCAATAATTAAGGTATTACTCCCCGACAGAGGTCATTCTGTCACCCTTGCCTGGTTTTTTACCGGCACCCAAGCAACATTGAACAAGGTAGTGTTGCGAACCATTTTTTGGTTTTGTTCATTTCTTTAACCCTTCGGGAAACTTTTCCTGAACGGGACTCGGTTTCCTTAACTTTCTGCAGGAAACCATAATGACTCACTATAATTTTACAGCTCCTCTGGTTGATCAGTTTAACGAAATCATTGATAAAATTGCTTTTGCCGAAGTTAAATCCTGGGATCATCAAAAGCTCTTTGGTTATGCGGTCAGTCAATCAAGTCTCGACAAGCAAAATCTCTACGATCTGGAGACATTGGTCGAGGATTATGAAGATATATTTTCACAATCCATTACACATGAAATTAATAACTGGAATCTAGCACCTGTTCCCTGGAATGATTATGAATCCGTGATGTTTCGGGGCATGATCAGTGCGCAAAAAGGTCAATCTTCTAGCTTATACGCTTTAGAACCTGAACTTACAGAATCCAGGGAAGATATTTTATTCTGGTCCATTTTTTTGCAGGCCAGGGATAAAGAAGATCTTTGCATTTTAAATGTCGCTAACCAGGATGAAGCACAACTTATAAGTCATTCAATCTTTGACCACTATTATTATTCTGAATAAAAGAATAATTTCTTTCACCCCTTTGGGAATACTCTTCCCATCGCGGCTGTATTCCCTTTTTTTACTTCGAGGAAATACTATGCCTACTGTAACGCAACCTTACTTGAAAAACGGTCATTCCATCGACCGTAAAATCGTGGATAAAGCAAAACATTCACCCGATGAAATGATTCAATATATAGAGTCATTACCGGAAGGCATTCGTGATTCAAAAGATCCAGGTAATTTAATTACTTATCTTTATCAAACGGCTTTGAAAGCTCGTGCTGTGTTGTAAACGCGGAGCTACTGGTTGTCAGGTACTCTGCAATATCTTTCATCAGGTACTCAGGCAGGGCTTTTAACACTGCTTCATAAAACTTTTCGGGATCCGCTATATCTGCTTCTGTAATCACGAACCCATTTGCTGCGGCTTTTTGTCGTAACAGATTAAATTCTGATTTCGTCAGATGTAAATTACCGCTATCCAGATCTTCAAGCATAACTAACTTTTAAATTTTGATTCACAGTAGTGTATCAATGTTTTAAAACCCATTGGGAATATCGACCTCCCTTTGGGGGCGTGTTCCCTTTATTTTTAACTTCTTAAGGTGAATACAATGATAATTTTAGAAGGCAATATCACGAATAAGGTGATTAATGGTAAAAACGGCGACTTTTCTGTTGGAAATTTAAACACTGAAATCGGCCAGTTTAAAATCCGCAACCAATTGCTGGATCAATTTGATGAAGGCGAATACCGGGTACGCGTTTCCATTCAGCATCTGGATTTAAACAGCTACATGTTAAAACGCAACGGGATCACTATCACCGAAATTGAAGCGCACATTGATCATATTGAAGTCATTGATGCTGATATTAAGGCGGTTGAAACCGAGTCTGTTGAACCTGATGCCTCAATTGAGCCAGAAACTACAGACAAGTCAACGACTGATGAAAAGCTAGTGGACAATACCAGTGCTGATCAAACTGATACGGTTAAGCGTAATCCAGCGGATAAACAAGCATCAGTTGCAGCAGAATCGGATCAGACTGATCTGAAGAAACTGTTTGGTCTACTTTGGCCCTTGGGTGATGTCGTGCAACTGGATTCTACGACCCCGAGAAATCAATTCATTCGTCAAAAAGACTATCTTAAAGCCAAAGGCTATAAGTTCCATAGTCCGAATCAAAGCTGGCATAAGTAGAAGATGTCATGGAGTTATCAACGTTAGTTAAGGAGATCGAGCAGCATATTGATGAGGCTATCGCTCTAGCAGTTGATCATTTGAAATATGATGACGATCCCTGTGGTGATTCCCCCAGAATGGCTATTTTAACTCGATTACTCGATGTTAAAGCCGAAACCGGTCATTTACGGGATATTGATATCTTATAACCTTTAACCCCCCTTTCCCCTCTTATTGTTAGAGGGGTTTTTCCACTACCAACTCCTGGAGCCGGTACCGGAAAAACCGCATTACTCCCCGCTTGAGGTTATCAAGCACCCTTACCTGGTCTTTTTTTGTCAGGTCCCTTAGCAACTTTGAACAAGGTAGAGTTGCAAGCCAGGTCAACTGGTTTTGTTCATTTTAGCAGCCGCTCCTGCGCTGCCTAACTCGCCTATTTATGGGCATATCTTTTTAACTGTGGAGATTCTCGCTATGAAAATAGTGTCTTATGAAACCCGTGTAGCAAAAATGCATAAGCCTGGGGATGAAGACCAGCAATTGCGTTTAGCTAAAAACTATGTAAAAGCACTCAGACTAAGATTCAAGAAAGCTTCCCGTCTGGATGAAAAATTAGAAATCGGTCAAGCCGTGAAACAAGCGGAATCCGTACTGAGAAAATTGAGACTGAACATATTTGATTTAGAGGATATGTTGGTCCAACGTACTCACTAACCCCTTTTACATTTTAACTTTTTAACCCTGTCGGGAACTTGATCCCGTGTTGGGCTTACTGGTTCCAGGCATTTACTTTGAGGAACTACAATGGCTCTAATATTTCAACGCCTTGCGCGTAATTTTGTAAAAAACGGCTACTTTCCAACCGATAGTGAAACTATGAGCCGAGTGATTCAGGCACTTCATTTTAGCGGTCGGCAATGCCGTATTCTTGACCCCTGTTGCGGTGAAGGCACGGCACTCGCTGAAGTGAAGCATCATCTTAATGGAGCGAATACACCGGACTGGAATGTAAAATCCAGGGTGACTGCTTATGGCGTGGAATATCACGAAGAACGTGCATGGCATTCCAAGCAGATACTGGATCATTGTATTCACGGCGATTTACGCGACTGCATGATCGGTGCCCGTCAATTTGGTCTGCTGTTTTTAAACCCGCCCTATGGGGATGCTGTCAGTGATAAAGCGCAACTGTCCGATCCTAAAGCTGGAAAGCTCAGGCTTGAGAAGGAGTTTTATCGCCGTACCAATGGTCTTTTACAGTTTGGTGGCGTGATGGTCCTGATTATTCCGTATTACACGCTGGATAAAGAGTTTAGTACCTGGATCTCCCGACATTATCATGATGTGAAGGTGTTTATGGCTCCAGAACAACAATTTAAACAGTGTGTCATCTTTGGAGTACGTCATAAAGTCAGTGACCAATGGTCTGTCACTGATGAATATCAAAAAACCCGTTTACGGTTGATATCCGTGGGTGCTGGCGATATTCAAGCTGAAGAACTTCCTGAAATTTGGAATGAGCGCACCTTTAGTGGAGATGGTGACGGTATTTATCACATACCTAATGCAGACGCGCTGGGTAAATTTGAGCTAGTCAGTCTGGATGGTAAGCAATTATCAGCCACGTTAGGTTCTCATGCGGGTCTGTGGAAACAATACGGCCAGATGTTTGGTAAAAATCGTACGATGGAACATAAGCGACCGCTTTGTGATGTATCAAACTGGCATCTGGCTCTCATGCTTGCAGCTGGTCAGGTTTCTGGTGTGGTGAATAGTCGGGATGGTCGTACCTTTGTCGTTCGTGGTGATACCTATAAAGATAAACAGGTCTCCACTACGGAAGAAACAGGTGCCAAAGGACAGTTAAAAACAGTCCGGACGCATACCGATATATTTGTACCTGCAATCAGAGGTCTTGATATGACCCCTGGTAGTAACACTTTTGGTGACGTTTTTACGATCAAGTAAACCTTCACTTTAATTATTCCCCATTGGGAGATTCATCCCCTGGGGTGCTTCTCCCCTTTTATAAAAGGAGAAATTTACTATGAAATCTGTTCATTGGGAGAAGGTCTCTCATTCAGACATGAGTCTTTTGGATCAATGTATTGTTCGTGCTAAAACACATTTTCCGACCATCGAAAGTGGTGGTTTGCTCATGGATATTGGAGCCGTTCACAGTATGTTACCACTCAATTTGGAGGGGTTATTACAAGCGAATAATCTGTATTTTGGTCATGACATTATTGGCATACACAATCACTTTGATCGTGAGTCTAAAAAGTTAAACGATTCATTCTGTCCACGATTCGCTATCAATCGGCCTGTGGTGGAACGGAGGAATAGCTATGAGTAACCTTGATCAGCATCTTGATGCAAATAAATTGGCGACCCTGGAGGCCACAGCTTCGACTATGGCGTTAAGTTTAGCCATGTCTCGACACCCTTTACACAGTCCTTTTGAAGCCTATGATTCTGCTTACGAAGAATTCATGGATGCAAATCCCGACGATGACTGGCCTGAAGATTATTTAGCGTGGCAACCCTTCGAGAACTATACATTGGGTGATATGCAGGATCTGCTTGAAAACTTTAAAGATAGCCTGATGGTTTTTGCAAATCAGGTTTTAGTCGATTGTGAGGTCATCAAAGATGAGTAAGCAAATCGTCTATTGGGTAACTCGTGGACATCGTTTTACCGTCCCTGAAAACAGTCAATATTCAGTCGAAGAGTATAAGCAGATCATTGAAAATAATGGTTGTTCAGACAGTGGTGATTCGATCATGAGTCTTGAAGCACTGGAGGATCAATCGGAGTGCGTTCACTTTGAAGGTTGTGTTGTTGAGATCAATGACCACTAAATGCATTGAACTATATCATTAATCCCCTTTCCCCTCTTAGTATTTGAGGGGTTTTTCCATTACCGACTGCTGGAGCCGGTACCGGAAAAACCGCATTACTCCCCGCTTGAGGTTATCAAGCAACCCTTATCTGGTCTTTATGACAGATGCCCAAAGCAATGTTGAACAAGGTAGCGTTGCGAACCAGGTTGTCTGGTTTTGTTCTTTCCGGCAACTGCTCCTGCGTTGCTCTAATACTGTCCATCCCTGGACATATCATTTAACCCGGACGGGCATGATTCCCGTTGGGACTTCTCCGTCGATTTAATCTTTGGAGTTTTTATGGATATCTATGAAATGCAGGATGTTATTCAGCAACTGTCTTCTCTATCGAAAGATCACTATACGCTTAATGATTCATCGACCTTGAGTGTTAACGTTGATGAAGTCACACAAGTCAGGCAGCAATTGATTGGTGTTGAGAATATAAGACAGGCGTTGATTCGTTATGTCGTCAGAGTAGATCCATTAGGCATTTATACTGATGCAGATAGCCTCGATAACGGTGTTCCGATTTTAACCATTGAAGAGTTAGTTATTGTAACTGTTGACGTTATTTTAGAGTATGAACATTACATGACTGTTAATAATTTACTGTAGTACTTTTATTATTTTAACCCATTGGGAAAGCAATCTCCCGATGGAGACTGTTTTCTCTTTTTTTACTTAAGAAGGAGAATATTTAATGAATAATTTAGCCATTAATACTGAACGATCGGATGATGAACTGGATGAGTCCGTTGATTTGTTAACGGAAGAAGCTGAAGACCAGAGCATCATCGCGCTAAACACCTTTATCGATGATTTTGGCGACGATCTGCTTAATGCAGTGAAACGTCAAAACCCACCGGTTTATGATGAAGTTCCTTGTAGTCATAGAGCGTTGATAATGGATAACATGCCGCGTAAACCGTTTGAAGCACAGCAGCGTGTTGTACAGGCCATTACCCGTCTACTGGTTGATCAAAATGAGAAAGCGGCCATTATTAATGCCGAAATGGGAACCGGAAAAACCATGATGGCAATCGCTCTCTCAGAGGTCATGTTTCACGAAGGTTATAAGCGAGTCATATGTCTCTCGCCCCCGCATCTGGTGTACAAATGGAGGCGTGAAATTTTAGAGTCCGTTAATGGGGCCAAAGTATGGATTCTAAATGGACCCGATACATTGGCTAAATTGATTAAAATGCGAGAGTCCTTTGGACTACAGGAGCATAACGGTCCCGAGTATTTCATTCTGGGACGGGTTCGTATGCGCCTTGGTTTTAACTGGTCGACAGTCATTCAAAAGCGCAAGATTCATTTACGCAAAAAAGTGAATGATAACGATGTCAACTCTAAGAGTTTCGTCATGAGTAATGAGTATGCAGCCTGTACTCAATGTGGTGAAATTCAACGAGATGAGGAAGGGAATGCTATTTTGCATGTCGCTTTCAATCGTGAAAAACGTTGTGACTGTCAGCAATGCGGTAGTCCATTATGGTCATTACATCGACCTTCGCAAAAAATCAAGTCACGTAAAGACCTGGTCATCGAAGCGATGTGTCAGATACCAACGATAGGCGAGAAAACCGCTAAATCATTGGTTCAAAACTTCGGTCCAGAGATGATGGAACAAATGTTGGCTGATAATGTGTATGACTTCATTAACCTGATGGATGAAAATGGCGACCTGATATTCAATGACCGCCGTGCCAACCGTATGGAACGCTCTATGGCCAACCTGGAATTTGGGTTTGGACAAGGTGGATATCAACCCACTGAGTTTATAAAACGCTATTTACCCAATCAATATTTTGACTTGCTTATCGTGGATGAAGCTCACGAATTTAAGAACCAATCTGCTCAAGGTCAAGCCATGGGTGTTCTTTCTAACAAGTGTAAGAAGGCCGTTATTTTGACCGGCACATTAATGGGAGGATATGCTTCTGATCTCTTTCATTTGCTTTGGCGTATTTTAGGCAAAAGAATGCGTGAGGACAACTATCTATACAATGAACGTGGGACTTTAGGGTCTGCTGAAATGTCATTTATGCGGGATCATGGTGTCTTGAAAGATGTGTATAAGGAGTCAGAGTCCAGTTCGCATCGCACAGCGCGAGGCAAAAAGATGACGGTTCGCACATCGAAAGCACCCGGTTTTGGTCCTAAAGGGATAGCCCGTTATGTGTTGCCTTACACCGTATTTTTGAAATTAAAAGATATTGGTGAAGGGGTTCTGCCGGACTATCGTGAAGAGTTGATTCAGGTGCCGATGACGACTGATCAGTTAGAGGATTACCAGAAGATGTCGCTGATCTTAACCAATGAGCTTAAACAGGCATTGGTTCATGGTGACACAACGTTACTCGGCGTGGTGATCAACGTGCTGTTACGTTGGCCTGATACCTGTTTTCGTCCTGAAAGTGTGACTCATCCTCGGACTCGACAACTGTTGCATTTTAACGGGTCGATTTTTGATGATGATGACATATCGCCGAAGGAAGCTGAAATGATTCGTTTATGTAAAGCGGAGAAAGCTAAAGGTCGTCGTAGTCTGGTTTACACCATTTATACCGGTAAGCAGGATGTTGCCAGTCGGTATAAACGATTGTTAACCAGGGAAGGCCTGAAAGCGGATGTTCTACGATCCTCGGTCGGCACGGATAAACGTGAAGACTGGATCATGGATAAGGTGGATCGCGGTATCGATGTGATGATCTGCAACCCTGAACTGGTTAAAACCGGATTGGATTTGCTAGATTTTCCAACCATCCTTTTTATGCAATCGGGCTATAACGTGTACACGGTCCAACAGGCTTCCAGACGATCCTGGCGGATAGGTCAGAAGGATGACGTGGTTGTATACTTCCTTGGTTATCATGACTCTGCCCAGGTTTCCTGCCTCGAATTAATGGCAAAGAAAATAGCCGTTTCACAATCAACTTCTGGCGATATGCCGGACACTGGTTTAGACGTTTTAAACCAGGGTGGCGATTCCATTGAAGTCGCATTAGCCAAGCAATTGGCCGTTTAAATGTTTTTTTAACCCCTTTCCCCTCTGAGTATTTGAGGGGTTTTTCCACTACCGACTCCTGGAGCCGGTACCGGAAAAACCGTGAAAAAATTACTCCCCGCTTGAGGTTATCAAGCACCCTTACCTGGTCTTTTTTTTGACAGGTCCCTTAGCAACTTTGAACAAGGTAGAGTTGCAAACCAGGTTGTCTGGTTTTGTTCTTTCCGGCAACTGCTCCTGCGTTGCTCTAATACTGTCCATCCCTGGACATATCATTTAACCCGGACGGGCATGAATCCCGTTGGGATATCTCCGTCTTAACTCTCTTTGGAGATATGAACTATGGCTATATTACAATTTGTGTTTACTACTAGAAATTGCACTGTTTCTAAAAAAAGCGGTACATTATTTTATAAACCTGGGACTTGCGTTGGCAAACATCGTTCCTACATGGCTGCAGTGAAAAAAAGCGATGAAATTGATCGTCATTGCGGAACCAATGCAACCCTTATCATCGAAGCAGATAATAAAGATCAATATCAAGTTGGTGAAGAGTACCCTACGATGATTAGCGATATACTATCTGAACAAGAATCAACTCGGTTAGCTGAACTGCTCAATCGTATAGAAGATTTAAAGTTCAATAACCAGGATGTTCCTGACTACCTGCTAGATGAAATTTCGCAAACTGGACTATCTTTTGAAGAGTTTGACGTTAAGTATAAACTCAAAGCCCAGAATTTACGCGATGAAGATCATAAATTTCAGCATGAAAGAGCGGAACAACAGGCTCGTCGAGAAGCTATATCAAATGGTCTAGAAAAATCAGATAATGAATATTGTTTCTCGTTTCCGGCTGTTCAGGGTATACAGGCTCAGAATTGCTATTATCTGGCCTCGATTCCAATCAGGCATTTGGTTCGTATGTTTGAATTTTCTGAAGATGATGTTGTACCACCAGAATTACGTGCTCAACGTCAATTAAACCCTGCCAGAGCAAAGAAGATTAGTGAGTACGTTTTAAATAATCTGGATAATTTTGTGCTACCGGCAATTACAGCAACAGTCAGCGCTGAGATGACTTTTAAGCCGTTTGATCAACCTGGTACTGGTAATCACCTGGGAATGTTAAAGCTCCCATTTGATAGCATCTTCCAATTGATTGATGGACAACATCGTCATGCCGGTCTTAAATATGCTATGGAAAAAGCGACTAGCGAACAAAGGCGAATCTTGTTGAACGAAACCCTCTCTGTGTCCTTGTATTTTGATCACGGTCTACGCAATTCACAACAGTGGTTTGCAGATCTCAACTCATCAACGAAGCCAGCATCGAGCATCAGTGCATTATATAATCAACGAGAACCCTTTAACCTGTTTGTACAGGAACTTCTGGATTCACTACCTGATATAAAACCACTGGTGGATATGGAAAATTCGACCGTGGGATTGAAGTCATCAAAATTATGGTCTTTAGTGAGTATTTCTAAATTTATCACGTTATTAACCGGTATCAATGTTCGAAATTTTAGCAAGTTGGTTAACGATGAAAATAGACATCATTGGGTGAAAATTATTACTCGATTTGTTTCTGAATTGACATATATTCCTTCCTGGCAATCCATGCTTAAAAGGGAGATAAGCGGTTTTGATGCACGATCAAGCTTAATAATTAGTCATGCTGTATTTTTAGAAGCCCTGGCCATGATGGGTAATTTACTTTTACAAGGTAAAACCTATCAGGATATTAATTGGGACAGTATGAAAAAACTGGTTCATGTCGAGATTGATAAGCAATCCGATTGCTGGAAAAATCGATGCGTCGTCTTAGGTAAAATGCAAAAAACAGGCGATGGAGCTAAGAGTACTGCGGCATTGCTGTGCCGTGTAATTGGTGTTGAATTATCAGCGGCTTTAAAGGAAGTGGATGTAAAATTTGAAATCTCGAATGTCGCTTAACTTTTAACCTGGAGGGCCTTTGGCCCTCTTTTTTTTAACCTTAAAAAGCAAATAATCTACCCTTTACGATTTTTTGATATCGAGGTCACAGATAGCTCCATCTGGTTTTCAAGTTTCTTGGATTTTCTTAATATTGACTGCTCAAATATCGCTGCACTTACAGGTTTGCCAATCAAATAGCCTTGCAGATAATCACAACCAAGCTTTTCCAGATAATGTCTCTGTATTTGCGTCTCAACGCCTTCAGCAACAACTTTAAAATTAAACTCTTTGGATAAAGCAATAATGGCTTGAATTATCGTTGGTGAGCTATTTGGAACTATATTATCAGTAAAACATTTGTCTATTTTTATAATGTTAACTGGATATCTTTCGAGATGGACAAGCGTGTTGTATCCAGTGCCAAAATCATCAATTGAGATATCGATGCCCATATCTCGCAATTGATTTAATGTGCTAAGACTAGACTCTATATTTTTTACTAATGAACTTTCGGTGATTTCAAACTCAATGTTTTCCGAAAGAGCGCCCGTTAAATTTAATATTCCGGCTACCTTTTCCACCAGGTCTTTTTGCTCCAGTTGTTTACCGGATAAATTAATAGCCATTTTTAAATCTTTAAAGCCTTTTTTCTCCCACTTCACCATCTGCTTGCAAGCGCTTAAAATCACCCATTCACCCAGATCTAAAATTAATCCAGATTCTTCCGCATACGGTATAAATTCATTTGGGAAGATGGTTGAATGCTCTGGCGACTCCCATCTAACAAGAGCCTCACACCCAATTATTTTTTGCTCCTCCACTGAAAACTTCGGTTGATAGTTCAATATTAATTCATCATTATAAATAGCATTACGCAACCCGGATGAAACCTTAAGTCGAGTTGTCGCTTTATCGCCCATACGGGAATCATAGAATAGATATCCATTCTGAGTAGATTTTGCAACAGACATTGCCGTATCGGCTTTTTTCATTAATAGTCTCACGTCCTCTCCGTGAGTTGGATAGACTGATATACCTATACTCCCTGTTATCGTTATAGTTTTTCCCTGGATATAAAAAGGCTGGCCAATCTCATTTCTAACCTTCTGCGCGTAAGATTCAATTTCATCTAATCGTTTGTAACCATACAGAATTAAGCCAAATTCATCACCTCCGGTTCGGGCAATAAAATCTTTCTTTTTTGATAATGTTTTTAAACGTTTTGAAACAGACTGTAAAATAATATCGCCTGTATCATGCCCGATACCATCATTGATAATCTTGAAATTATCAATGCCTAAAAACAGTATCGCCGTATACAAATCAGATGGGTTCTGTTTAACGGCTTTAGACGCCTTAACAAGGAAAGAAGGTCGATTTGGTAATCCAGTAAGCGCATCCGTATAGGCCACTTTTTCCAGTTGACGCTCTGAGTTACTGTTAGCCAATAATTGTTTAACCCTGATTTTCAACACATTATGATTAACGGGTTTTGTGATGAAGTCACTGGCACCAGCTTCAATCGCTTTATTAATGGATATTTCATCATCAAGGGCTGTCACCATCAAAATAGGTAAATTTTTTGCCCCTGGTAATTCTTTAATAGTTTGACAAGCTTTAAATCCATCCATTTCCGGAGCAGATTTTTCCGGCATCAAGGCGTCAAGTAAAATTAAATCAGGTAATTTATTCCTGCAGATACTGATAGCGTCTGATCCATTTTGAGCAAGATGAACTTTTAAATTATTATTCTGCAAGCTGGTTACTAACGCTATTTGTTCAGTCTTATCATCTTCCGCTATCAGTACATTGTATTCAATCTCAGATTCAACCTTAATTAGCTCTACACTCTTTATTTGCTCTAGATCACGCTTTAATACGTGGCCTTCTGCACAAAGCTTCATTATTTTGCTGGATATAATTTCCATACTTTCTGATAAAGCAGTTATTTCAATATTCTTTGCATTCTCTGAAAATACATCTGCTCCAAAATTTTGACTGCTACTTTTCAGCATGTGGGCAATTTCGATGATTGATTTACGATCATGCTGGACGCCGTAATTTAACAACTCATCTAGTTTACCTGGTAACTCATCAACAAAAACGTCCAGCATCCGGAGTACCGAATGAACCCCTAAAGATTTTATTTGATTCTGGAAAATAAATTTGTTAATGGCTGATGAGTAAACATATTCTTGATCAACTAAAATTGTTGCATCTTCCATGTCTCTTGTATTCTTCTTATCAGCTGATTCAATATTATAAGTCCATTTAATTAATACATTCTTAACCTTTTCAATGGTGAGAGGCTTCGGAAGATAATCGTCCATGCCCGAGTCCAGGCAATTCTGTTTATCGTCTTTCTGCGTATTGGCAGTCATTGCGATTATAGGCGTGTGAGCACCCTGAAGTTCTCTGCTACGATACACTTGAGTCGCCTGATAACCATCCATGATAGGCATACGACAATCCATTAATATCAAATCATAATCATTTGAAAAATAGTTATCGACAGCCTCCTTCCCATTGACCGCAATATCTACCGTACAGCCTAATCGGGACAATATTTCTTCCGCTACGATGATATTAGTGTCCGTATCTTCTACGACAAGAATTTTACGCTTAGCAGGCAATAACTCCTGCTGCACAATCTCATTAAACTCAGGAGCGGCTTGAGAATGCATCACTGAGGTAATGCACTGATAAAGCTTAATATCTCTTACGGGTTTTTGTATGACAGCATCAACGCCATTCTTTAAAGCCTCTGTTCGACCTATAGAATTAGGGTTTATTGTCATGATTATACGCGTAGCACTTAGATGCTTACTGCCTTGTATTTGATTGATTAAATCTATATAACTCATCGATTTCATCTGCTGATCTATAATAATAAAATCAAAAGACTTTCTACTATTGGATGCCTGCTTGAGCTTAATTATGGCAGATTGTCCAGTGGGTGCCGTTTGCTGATAGGCTTCCCAATGATCAAGTATCGTGGAAATGGCATTACGATTTAAAACACTGTCATCTACAACTAAAACTCTTAACCCAGCAACTTCCGGCCGGTGTTTTTCAATATTAAACTTAGGTTCATTTTTAGGATGTTTAAAGGGTACTGTAAACCAGAAAGTACTTCCTTTTTGTGGCGTACTTTCAACACCCATTTGTCCGCCTAATATTTCTACTATTTTATGGCTTATTGTTAACCCAAGCCCACTACCGCCATATTTTTGAGAAGATGAACTATCTAACTGTTGAAAGGGTTCGTAAAGCTTACCTATAGACTCTTTCTCAATGCCGATACCTGAATCTTCAATTGAAAATTTATAATTTATATGTTCTTCGGTCTCGCTCATCAACTCAAGTCGTATAACAACTTCACCTTCGTCAGTAAATTTTATCGCGTTACCAATTAAATTGATTAAGACCTGTCTAACTCTACCGTTATCTCCATTGACAAGATCAGGCGAGTCATGATTCATTATTAAACCGATATCAATATCCTTGCGGTAAGCCTGACCAGAAACCAAATCCAGTACATTTTGTATACAATCCTCCAGGTAGAAATCCTCATTAACAATTTCGACCTTACCGCCATCAATCTTTGTAAAATCCAGTATGTCATTTATCAAATCAAGAAGGCCATTACTGGAAGAATAAATCACATCTAAATACTCTGATTGTTTTTGATTTAAACCACCAGAGCTTCTAAGAATATCGACCATTCCCATTATGCCGTTCATGGGGGTCCTAAGCTCGTGTGACACGTTGCTTGAAAAATCGATTTTCATTTGAGCTATTTCGACAGCCATGTCATGAGCCTTTTTAATCTGTTTTTCTTCGGCTTCGCGAGCCTCAACCATTCGATTAAAAGCATTAACAATTTGTTTAATATCTGAAGCCCCGTATTCTTCAGCCCTGACCTCTCTATCACCGGATTCAACACTTTTCATCGCATTGACCAGGTGACGAATGGGGCGGGTTAAGCGAGTTGTTACCAGCATTAAAAGCAAGACAAAAACAGTTCCAAGAGCAACCGTTGTTGAGATATTATTGATCAAATGTTCCTGGGCATTATTTTTCAGCGAGTCCTTACTGACCGCTAATCTAATAAACCCTAAAGTTTCATCCTGATCATAATTATCCTCAAAAGGCGTGTCATTATCAGATCGCTGGATAACAGGTGCTACAAAATACCAGCTTTTACTGTCTTCGTAAGCCAAAGTTTCTTTAGGTGTCTCATTGATATCGACATCAATTTCATACTCTTTCTTTCCGGCAAAAATCAACTTGCTTTTATCCGCTCTGAATATTTCAGCCGCTACTACGTCAGGTAAATCCAAAATGGTATTTATAGCGTCTTTTGCATTTGTATCAGAATCATAAAGCAACGCTAAAACACTTTCTTTAGCGAACACATTGGATAGCTTTAATCCTTGCTCAACTTGAATTTCGCGAAATGATTTTTCAGCCGTTATAAACTGAATATACGAAGTAACCCCAAGCAATATTAGGATGCCCGCTGAGAAAAAAAGGAGCAGTTGCTGTCTAAAACTGAGTCGCTCTAGAATATTCATTATTTTGGGAAAACCAGATCGATGCTTCTTTTAGTTTTTCTTGTCCAGCCTAGATCAAGATGATCTGCTGTACGGGTATTAACCGCATAAAGCGCTTTTGAGAAAGGTAAATAAATTTGATCGTTATTTGTGTTATCCAATAACATATTGCTGAGACTAATCCCTAATTCAAAATGATCTGGGTATAAAGCCAATAAAGCGCCTCTTTCAACATAGCCCGCCTTATTAGATATGACCGGTATTTTTTTATCCCATGCTTCTGCAAGAACCATAGGTAAGATCAATTTGCTATCACTGGATAGTGGATCTTGCAGTAACCAGACAGCACTCTCCTTATTGATTTTATTGTCCAGTATTGATTTATAATGCAGTAAAGATTCTTTTTTGGACTCAGATTTAATGGCCACCAAATCAATGCCTTGAGACTCTGCTGCTTTTTTTGCTAACTCAATATACCAACCACTATTTTCCTCTGAATAGACAGCGTAAATATATTTGATACCAGGCACTAAACTGTTCAATTTTTCAAATACTTTGTGAGGGTTCGGTGTTAATAAAACACCGGCATTAAAGGCATTGTCTTTGCGCGGGTTCGTAATAGCGCCAACTATTTTGTTCTGAACAGTGGATTTAGCAACTAATTTTTGACTTCGACTGCCTAAAGCTATAATGCCCTCGATCTTATGTTTTTTTAGCCAATCAGAGATGTTTGCACTTGTTTCGCCCTTTTTAATAGCCAAAGTATGCACATCATTACCGATAGTATCCTTAACACCGTCAATGATATTTGTAAAAACACTGCGATATGGCTCTCTAATATCGGGATATAGCACGGCGATACCCTCCCCCGATGCAAATACATTATTAACTACCAAAACTACTACGAATAATAGCGAAATAGTTATGTAATTCTTGAAATTATGCATTGAATGAGCTACTTATTCCTTTTTGGAACTTTTCTAGCTTTTTTTCCAACATATTCAATATCATCGATTCGTAATGTCAAAAAAGCATTTGGCGGTTGATTCACGTATTCAAAATACGATGCATACACTCCACCTGTTACCGAAAAGGCGGCAATACCGATGATTTCATCTATTGAGTAACCTTGATCCATCATAAAAGCCGTAAAATAACCACTGAGGTTTAGTCCTTCCCCTGATTTTTTCTCCAAATAAGACTCCATTTCATTCACCATATTTTCCAAAGGTCCTGATTCAAACCCTAGATCGAGCGCTAATTTTCTCATGGCTGGAATTCTTTCATCACCTTTGGCCAGAGGTCGCGCAAAACCTGGTGCAAACAATTTTCCCTGCTTATAACAATTGCCTTCTATAAATGACTCAATGGTTTCTCCATTTTCAACAATGCTCCGATAGGCTAAATCAAAAAAAGGGCCTATTGATTGACCTGTACCCGGTCCATACATTTTAGAGTCACCTGCCAAACCGCCGGTTGCAATGGCTGACGTGATCGATGAACCGGTCAAAGCACTAAATACGCCCATTTTATTACACCAGATTCGCGGGTCAGGCCAACTCAGGGAGATAAATAAACCTTCAACCAGGTCTGCCAGTCTGCGCTCAGGGAGTATTCCGGTAATATTCATTATCATTACCTGAAACATAGAGCATTTACCGTGTATTTCTCCCAGCAAATTGTAGCCATGTGTCGTGATCCCCTTGCCAACGGTCCAGCCTCCTTTTTGAGAATAGATTTGCCCTCTGTACTTATCCCATTTGCTATTCATGATTCGTCTATAAAATGATAATTTTCATCCGCCACAAATGGCATGGCTGAAATGGGTTGACTCATCATTTCAATCCCATGGGCTAATAAACCAGGTGCAGACAATAACTGGAAAAGACCTGGCCCCACTCGTGGGTGAAAACCAAGATCCAGGAACACAGCCGCCGCTAAGGCTGTAGCCTTTAATGCATTAGCAGAGTCTGCCAATGATTCATCAAACGCTAAACTCCAGTTAAGGTAAATTAAATCATCACCTTTGACTGTCGATTGAATGGATTGGGCTAAATGTACAAAATACAATTCTCGTTGTTCGAAATGCGGACCGAACCCAGGTGCTATCTCCAGGTCATTCTCTGGCCCTGAATAATCCATTAGTGCTTGTTGTGCTAATTCTGCGGGGCGTTTACGTTTATTGAGGCGTAAATAACGCATCACAGACTCGACTGAACCTGCCGCCTTGTCTCCTCCCAATACCATTAACCCAATCGGTAAAAAGTGATGGCTATGCGTTTTTGATACAGCGGACTCCATCACCGCTCGTGTCGCTGGATGACGCGGCCCTGGATTACATAAAGCCACACTCAGCGCATCCAGTAATTTTAGTTGTAGTCTGGATGGCAACTCCCCCTTTAACAGTAAAAAGGTCATATCCGTTTGTGAGTACCCTTCTTCCAGTAACGACTGCGTAGAATATCCGTGGCAGCAAGCATGATCCGCTATATAACCCTGCGGGTCAGCTGCAGATTCCTGCCAGATTTTAGTACGGGTTTTATCGACAAAAGGTTCTTTTCTGGATTTTACTTTTACGGATTTCAAAACTTCACCTGGCTTGTAACAAAAAACATTCGACCGGCCCCAGGAAAGTCATCAGGTATGAAAGAACCGGCTGGGACCGTAGCCTCGAACGGAGAAGGTTCTGAATAATTTTCGTCCGTTAAATTTTTCACGCCAAAACTCCATTTTATATCCCCGTCGATACTTGTTTTATTAAAGAGTAAATTTACCAGGGTATAATCTTTAATAGCCTCTCTAGGGTCCGCTTCAGCACGATTACGATCACCGATAAAATGCAATTCTGGTACAACTTCCAAACCATTCATGACTGACCATGCTGCTTTTAAATACAGTTGTTTTTCTGGAAAATTGGCTACGCTTGAATTGCTTTCATCATCTCTTGCTTTAGCCAGTGAGATATTCCCCGTCAGGGTTAACATTTCTTCTGGTTTCCAAACCCATTCAAATTCGAGGCCTTGACCGGTTTGTTTGCCCGTATTTTGCGCTGTTGATGCGCCTGTTCCATCCGTTACAAATTGAATAAGATCTTCAATACGATATCCATACAGACTCAATCCAGCGTGATGCTGTAGTCCGGGAGAGTAATCAAACGCTATTTCAAAGGTGTTGATTATTTCTGGATCAAGGTCTTTATTGCCTAAAACCACGGGGTTGTTAATGGCGAACGATTCTGCAAAACTTGGCGCCCTGAAAGCTCTGCCCAAAAGAAATTTAGTCGTTAAATTATTATACGTTTCCCAGACCAGTGCCAGTCGATGGTTGTAGGTAGAGCCAAAATCCGAGTAATCATCATATCGAATCCCCGCTGTTAACTCCCAATCAGCACCCAGATCAATTTCATCCTGTATTGAAAGGTGGAAAACGTCACGAGATTCTGATTCTACAAAAATAAATTCCGTGTCTGAAACATCAGTCAACGTACCAACAGTGACACCCGGGCCAAAGTTTTTTTGTTCAGCCCCTTTCAGTGAAGAATGAGATAGACCGGTTGCAACACGAATAGCATGATGATCAAAATTATTTGAGAATGCGACAATTTCAACATCCAGTCTTTCTTCAAAAATGGCAGGGTTGCCGATTAGTCCATCGGGAAAAAGAGTCGGGATACCCGTCAGTGGATTCACATTGCCACTGCTATCAATTGGCAATACTGAGCCTTTTGGAAATAGCGTGGATTTGGATTCGGTATTGACGTCATAGTAACTTAACTTTAACTGCGTATCCCATCCATCAACTTCAACAATATTCTTTACGGTGAAATCCAGTAAATAATCATTAACCTCTCCGTCACCTTCCGGGTCTAACGCGAAAGCAACACCCGGTCCGCTTCCAACTTGAAAAATATGGCGTGACCAATAATGCATTTTCCAATCACCCTGCCCCACTTCAAAATTAATATCGAGGCGGTCTAATTGTGTGTCCAGTGGACCTGGCGCATACGATGCGCTGGTCGATAAAAAATTGTCGAAGATGCTCTGTGCATCGCTACTGATAACTCGATTATCATCCCCATCGGTTGTTGTGTACTGGAGACTTAGAGCCGTTTCGATGCCATTTTCTTGAATGCCGCCATGTGAATACCAGATATCCCGCGTCCCAAATTCTCCCAGTCTGCCCCCTACTTCGTGACCATTGTAATCGTTCGCGGTTTTAGTAATGATATTAATGACACCCGCGAAAGCATCCGCACCATAAATAGCCGAACCTGGTCCCCGAATTATTTCTATGCGAGAGATCGCCTTTACCGGCAATGATGAGACGGGACCCCTGTCACCAAAATAAAGCTGATTTATTTTCGAGCCATTGAGCAGCATGAGCACTTGCGGATTTCGATCTGTATGAATGCCCCGCATGGAGTAAATTGGTGATAGACGAGTGGATGAGTAGGACACGTGGAGTCCTGGCACCGATTCTAATACCTCATCAATCGTCCTTGCACCTGTCTGCTCGATTTCCTTTGATGTTATGACAGTGGCAACAGCGGGTGCTTTGGTAATAGGCTGGCTCCGACCAGTAGCAATCGAAATGAAGGCCGCATCGCCATACGAAAGGCCTAACTCTTCTAAATCCTCATCCCCATTCTGCGCCATAACAGATTGCTGAAATGAGAGTATAAAAATGCATATTGCTATCATGAAAGGGGGTTGAATGAACATAGATTAAACCTCTTTTTGTTTTATCGCATTGGTTCTAAGATCAATCGGTGGTACTTCATTTGGATCTATGTGTACATCAAGTAAAGCAGGGGCATTCGAGTTGATGATAGTTTCTCTTGGCAGTTCCAGTAAATCTTGGGTGCTTCTTATAGTATAGGCGGTTATGCCCATCGATCTTGCCATTTTAGCAAAATTCACTTTTGGTAAACTCGAACCGATCTCCTCAGCCCCAGATAATTTTTGACCATGTTTAACCATGCCTAAAGAACTGTCATTTAAAATAATAAAAACGACATTCAGGTGATGTTCTAAAGCGACCGTAATTTCTTGTCCGGACATTAAAAAAGCCCCGTCACCACAAAAAACCACGACAGGGTCTCCTGGGCAGGCGAAAGCCGTTCCAATAGAGGCACCTATCGCCCATCCCATGGACCCAAACTCTAAACAGGTTCTGAATACTCCTGACCGTATTCCCTTTTCAGAGAATCTATTCTCCCGCTGTTGTGATGACTTGTAAGGGTGAAGATAGCCAATGGCCCATGCCATAGAATTGCCGATATCGCTTAGGTAATGCGTGTTATACGGAAACATTCTAGGGATAACTTTCATTAATCTCTGAGGCTTAATCGGTATCGAATCATCATTGTAAGCCTCATTGTCTCTTAATCTAAAATATCGAGTCTTCTGGTCTGCGGGTTTTGCGATACGCTCTTCCAGTTTTTTTTGAGCCACGCTTATCTCATCAAAAGTTGTTTCTGATAGATAATTCAGGGTTCGATTAAAAATACTTTTGATATCCCCCAAAACATGTAATTTAGCCATGGGTGTTCGATTGAAAAAACCACTGTCTGATGCAACGTGTATCAATTTTTCGCATAGAAGCGCTTTATCCCAACCGTTGCTTTCCCACTCGCCGAACCGAGCACCAATGGCTACAATGTGTGTGACAGCGGGGTCGCGAGTGACATCCAGCGCATCCTGGTGTCCCGCAAAGCCCAGGACTCCCCGGTGTAATGGGTGATATGGGCTCATCAGCCCCTTACCATGAGGTGTTGTGACTATGTATATGTTTAATATTGTCGCTACTTCGATAATTTCAGTAATGGCATTAGCACAATCATCGCCCACAATAAAAACCACTTTATAACCTGAAGTCAGTAGAGTGTTGAGTTCATCAACTGCCTCCAGATCCATTAATATTGAGGAATGGCAGATCGAGGACAAATCATAGGAAGGTTTTTTAACCGGTGATTTAGCGCTGAATACGTCCATCGGGATGGTAAGATGGACAGGGCCTTTTGGGGATAAAAAGGCTCTTCGTATACTTGACGTCAATACCTGTTCGAATTGATTCACGTGGGAGACCATCGCGTTAAAATTTGTGATACGACTAAACAGACCTAGCGTATCAACCCCCATTTCACTGTTGCTCGAATCCTGAAACCCCCCACGACCAAAGTCTTCGAGTTTTCGTTGGGCGGTGATAAAAAGAAGTGGAATCTGGTTTGAGAAAGCACTTGAGCAACCTGTAATGAGATTTGTCGTACCAGGACCCGTTGTCGCACAACAGACTCCCAGGATGCCTCCGGAATTCGAATAATACCCGTCACACATGAAGGCCGCACCTGTTTCGTGTCTGGTGACAATGGCTTTGATCCCTCCGCGACGGGAATCCCTGCCAATCGCGTTGTACAGCGGTTCAATAGCGCCACCTGGTATGCCAAAAATGTATTTAACACCGAGCTGCCTTAAATAATCTAATAACAAATCTCCTATCTCATAGACCTCATTTTCATTTTCAGCACGTAAGGGCTGATGATAGGTAGCGGGCTTCATGATAAATTTATATCCTCAATTTAGTATTAAATAGCGTTTCTAATAATTTACCACTCCATGACTGATGGGCTGTCTATGCGGCATAAAGCCACTAACATCTTATTATTAAGGATAGGCTATAATAGGCCATTAAATAGCTTTTTTTTCAATAAATCTCCTTTTTATTTCATCATAAGTTTATCGAATATATCTTGAGTGTATGGTTCCGATAGATCCTCTTGTTCATCGAGACATTCTTTCACGATTAACTTGTTTTGAATGGCCCAATCAGACTGCACATGACGACTCACTTTCTCGGTCCAAAAATGAATTTTTTCAAGATTATCCGGGGTTTTCTGTATCTCATTATCGCGCCATAGATGAAACTGACTTAACCATGCAGGGAAAGGAAAGCTGATCAAACCTGTGACGGTATGAAACAGCTTAGCCTCGGGAGACCACATGAAGCTATCAAATACGTTTTTAATAATCTGGCGATGCTCATGCTCACCCAGATCTATCCATTGACTAAATGCCTTTTCCAGCTGCTTACCCGTCGTCACGTAAACTATCACAACCTGCTCTCCTTAAAATTGTATCCGCTGCATTAAATGATAGGTTTCCGGTAACAGCACCTGGGTGTAAATCAAGGTACTGTGAATATCCGCATGACCTAACCAACCCTGTAAGACCGGGAGCGGTATGCCGTGGAAAATCGCATTGACCGCAAACGAGTGTCGGAACGTATGCGGCGATATTTTAATGCTGGGTTTATCGATCATTTTTTCAACCAGGCGATCCAGTCGTTTGTTGGCGGCAGATCGAGTAAATGGAAACAGTCGTTCATTTTTTCTGATGTGGTGCGTTTCAATATAGCGGTCTACCTGGCGAATAAAGGCGTCATCACTGATTGGGACTATACGCGGCTTCACGCGACCTGCTTTTGGGCGACCACGACCTTTCAGGGTGTCTATCGACACATAGGGATGATTCTCATCGAGTTTGAAATGCGCTGGCGTCAGCGCGATACATTCACTGATTCTTGCACCAGTATGCCAGAGCGTGTTAATCATGAGTAACAGATTATCCTGTCGTACCGCATTCAACAGGGCATGAATTTCAGTCAATAATAAATAGGCAGGCATATTTGAGTGCGTTAAAACTTTTGACCGGTTCTCTTCAAGCTGTTTCCAGTTGATATCGATGCGAATATCGAGCGACTGCTCGCGCATCGTCACTACCGGAGGTTGTGCCTGCGCTATAAGATTCCGATTCGTCATCTATCAAAAAGTCTTTTTAAAATTTGTTTTCAGTCGCTCAATTTTATCGCTGGATTCAACCGTCATTGCGGTTTGAAGGTCTGCCAGTAAATCCCGATGTGCTGATCGGCAGGTCTCGCGATGTTCGTTGAACTTGACTCGTAATTGTTTGATGCAGTCGCTCACCGATTGATCCTGCCACGATATAGTATCAGCCGCTTTATTGATCTGGGCCTGCAATGATCGTGTGATCTTATTCTCAATTGACGTCAGTAATTGCTCTGGACGCGCATGTTTAATCAGCGATTGCAAGTCCTCCTGATTAAAAGCCTGGTCATACCTGGACGTGGCATGTATGTCAGACAGCGTGAGCGCATTCAAAGCGATATCCATGACATTGTCATGCTCACTGAACGCGGCGATGAACTGTTTCGCTTCCGCCTTTCGTGCGGCCTCACGCTGTTCTTTTTCCTTTTCGAGCCGCTTCTTTTCTTTTTTGGCGCGTTCAGCCGCTGACCCCAATCGTTCCAACACTCGGGCTGCATCACGAATGGTTTGCAGCTCGGGATCGGAGAGGTATTTTTTGCCGCTCTCCAGTTTATTTAAGCCACCGGCAAGTCGGCGGAAAGTGGCCTGCTGCTTAGCCTGGTCTGCCGAACTATTAAAAAACCCCAGCGCCATGTCTTCGGCCATCTCGGCAATCGACAGGTTTGTATCATTGGGAATACTAATATAAGAACCCGATGAGCGAATACACCCCATCTTCCGACAGGACCAGGCCCGTGATTTATCGGCGCGGCCGATTCTCATCGGTTGTTGGCAATTGGGACACAGTGGCATGCCAGTTCTCCAAATTTATGAATTGAGGGCTTTTAATCGAGCGTTCATGACTTCTTCCGGTTCCAATAAGTGCAGGCTGTCATATTGACAGGCAATCGGTTCTGCGATGCCATTATTATAAAAAAAAACATTGTCCATGGTATTGATCTGGCTGATATCATGGAAAGACAAACGAAGCTGTTGACCCTCCAGGGTATTGGCTTCGAACACCAAGCTTTCGATATGTCGGTTACACATAAGAGACTCCTGTACTGTTTATCGTCCGACAACTTGCATGGTGGGCAAGGCCATTTCTCTGGTGTATCGGCCTTGCGGTCATCGACCTCTTAATTGTCGGATGAAAGGTTAAATTATCTACATAATTATTATACTAATTGTATCCTTAAATAGCGAATAAAAAGGTGGTCAAAGCGTCGATAAAACTGACTAAAGGCAGATAAACAAAGGAAATAATTGATTGTCTACATAATTAAGGTATTTGTAGACATACGTTCAAAAGAAGACACTCAGAGCAAATATCCTGTGATTGAAGTTTTGAGCTATACCTGGATTTATTATAGTATGTATATACATATTACGTATTACAGTACATTAAAAGAGGTGATCATGACTCGTGGAGGCATAACAAAAGAAGACGTTCTAAAGGCAAGGGATTCACTATTGCATAAAGGAGAGAATCCATCCATAGATGCAATTCGTGCCGAGCTTGGCAATACAGGCTCTAAAACTACTATCCATCGATATTTAAAAGAATTGGAGAAGAGTGAAAGCACCAGGCTAGACGACGAGGCTTTGCTTAGCAATACGCTCAAAGAAATGATAGTGACACTGGCTTCTCGGCTTCACCAGGAAGCTAATGCAGTTATTGAGGATGCAAAAACCCACCATCAAAAACAGCAAATAGAATGGAAAAGGCAGAGTGAAATACAAATAACGGCACTGTCAGATGCTAAGAAACGAATCACTAGTCTTGAAGACCATTTAGCAGAGACAGAGCAGAAATTATCAAACACCATTGAACATTTACATGAAACTACCGTAGAAGTACAAAGATTAGCTCAACAAGTGTCGGACTATGATATTTTGATTGCTGATAAAAATAATCAAATTCAGTCTCTTGAGGAAAAACATCAGCTCTCACATGAAACTCATGAGCACTACGCCCAATCCGTTCAAGAACAGCATGACCAGGATCAGCAGCGTAATGCGCAGCAAATACAGGATCTTAAAGAAGAACAGCGCCAGTTAAAGCAAACCGTATCAACAAAACTGAAAGAAATTGCCCAGCTAAACAAGGAAAACGCTAAACTTGGCGAAAAGGCATATCAAAATGAAGCGCAGATTTCTATTTTAAGTGATGAGTCAGAAAAACTGGGTGAAGAACTTAAAACTACTGCAGGTAAAGTGAATTCACTAACCGTTCATTTATCAGAAAAAGAATTATCAATAGATAAAAAAACCAGAAAAATCAATTCCTTAGAAAATAAGATAGCAGAGAGCGAAAAAACCATAAAAGGGTTAGATATTCAATTAGCGGAGATAAAAACAGAGATTAGAATAAAAGATAAGTTATTTAAACAATTTGAATTTAAAGACAGTTAACATTCCTTTCATACCCTCTATTTTTAATTGTAGATCCACCCATTAAATGACAGTTTTGCCAGGATATGGTAAAAATTTGTAACTGAGAATTTATAGTAAAACAATAGAACTGCCCCAAAAGCTGTCATTAAAGTTTAAATCGTTAACGACTCTGAAGTGCCAGCATTTGCCATTCCTGATACGTTGCAGGTAATTTCCGCTATGTGGCGATTGGAGACATTCCTAAATATCTTATAGAA
>Ga0233437_1002698_pt1 | contig 25752 bp, 22 predicted proteins | sample SI_122_August201_FD_182714 | JGI IMG/M metagenome (GOLD analysis project Ga0233437, IMG submission 182714) | Seawater microbial communities from Saanich Inlet, British Columbia, Canada - SI_122_August2016_200_MG | ecosystem: Environmental > Aquatic > Marine > Inlet | place: Canada: British... | reverse complement strand
GCTTTCTGGTGACAAAGGATGGGCGTGTGGAAAATCTAACGGTTTTACAGGAATCTCCCACAAGGGTCTTTCGCAGAACCGTCATGAACACCGTTCCCCGATGGCGTTTCAAACCGGCTCGAAAAAGTGGCAAACCGGTGGATGTATGGGTGGAACAGACCATCAATTTCGAGTTGGAAAAATGATGAAGAATCTGATCTATGGAACACTCTTCATCATCTTCATTGTTTTTGGCAGCAGTGTCTCAGCCCAGAATTGCCCAAAGGATCCGTTACCTGTTTCACCCAAGCTTGACCGTGTTTTGACCCATGCGGAAAATGAGATGGAAATGGGTCACCATCAAAAAGCCCTGCACGTCCTAGCGGACTATACCCGCACCAACCCCCCGGATGCCCACCCTCAGCTCCTATTCCTAAAGGGGCTTGTTTATTATCATCTGAAGCGTTTTGACGATTCGGAATCATTTTTTAAAGAGGCCGTTAAACGCGATCCCTGTTTTGGTGAAGCCTGGCAGAATCTCGCCGCCGTGAACAGCCGGCAGAACCGCCCCGCCGAAGCGGCCCAAACCATAACCAGGGCATTTTCACTGATACGGCCTGAAAATCCAGACCTTCTATACCAGGCCGCCGTATTTTGGCTCATGGCCAAAAAAACGAAAAAGGCCATTTCTCTACTCAAGCAGTTGTGCAGAAGACCCAGCCCGTCTCCCCGGTGGCGCACCACTCTTGCCCATGTTATGGAAACACTGGAAAAAAACCGCAAGACTGCCAAGGCCCTTGCCAGAAGGGCCGCTGCGGAAAAAGCCTCGGCCAACAGTTTCAGGGCAGCCCTCCTGCATCTTAAGCATGGGGCCCCAAAAAAGGCGTTGCCGCTGCTTGAAACGCTTTCCAGGAATGCCGACCCCGACCCCCGATGGCTCATGGCGCTGGCCTCCACCCTGGAGAGCCTCCACAGACCCAAGGAAGCCATCGCCATAATGGAAAAGGTGGATTTGAACGCCCTGTCCGCCCCCGACCTATCCTCTAAAATGCGTCTTCAAATTGCCATCTTCTGGCTGAAACACCACCAGCCAAAACGTGCCCTTCCCCTGTTGGAAAAATTGGCCAGGAATAAACGGGCATCCCAGAGCACTCGCGTAGCACTTATCGAGGCCCTGGTGCGGACGGGACAACCCCGAAAGGCGGACAAGCTGCTGAATAATCTCCTGGATCGGTACCCTCACCATGAAAAAATCTGGCGCTTGGCGGCCTGGACAGCCCTCGAAGAAAAAGCTTACGGGAAAACCGCGGCGGCCCTGGAAGTTGCCTTCCGCCTTGATCCACCGAAATCGAGAGACTGGAAACGGTTGGGAAACCTCTACCGGCTTGCGGGTGTGCCCCGAAAGGCTGCTGAAACATATGTCCGCGCCTTCGGAAAGAATCCCACCGCCGGGGATCTGGATCTTCTGGCCCGAACCTATGGGGAAGCCCACCAGATGGCGAACGCTTTGAACGCCGCCGGTCGGGCCGCAAAACTCGCCCCCACGGCCAAACGATTGTCCCGGGTGGGTCGGATACATATGGAACTGCAGGATTGCCAAAAGGGAATGGACGCTTTCGAGCAGGCCGCACAACTTGACGACCCGAAAGGGGTTAACAGCCTGTACGTCGGATACGCCGCCTTGAAACTTGATCAATTTACCACCGCCAAGACCGCATTTCAATCGGTCCTTCAAAAAGCAGATCCAGGGAGCCAAAACGCCAAACGGGCGTCCAGTTCCCTTAAGGCAATCGAGCAGATGATGAAACAACAGCAAAAAACCGTTTCTAAATAAGCCTGATACGGATTCACCCAGAATTCCTGAATCGTCGCAGCAGAAAAGGAAAATCACCCATGACCATCAATTCGGATTCAGAGTACATACACGGCGGGGTTCCCAAAACCGACATGACGCGGCTGGACGTGGCCGAGCGGCCGGTTCTGGACTTCAGCGTCAATCTCAATTTTTTTGGGCCGCCCCCCATCATAAAGGAAAAATGGCCGGAACTGTTTGACACCATCGAGCAGTACCCCAGCGTTAGCGGGGATGACGTGGCCGGTTACTATCAGTCTGTCTGCGGGGTTTCCTCCGACAATTTTCTCGCCGGTAACGGCTCCACCGAACTCATCTATCTCGCCGCCAGAGTACTCGGATACCGGCGAGCCGCCATCATAACCCCTTCTTTTCACGATTACGAACGGGCATCGCTCCTGGCCGGCGCCCACATTGTCCGGCACCCGCTTTCTCCTGGAAATGACTTCGCCTTTCCCCCGAAGGAACGACTGGTGGAAATACTGAAAGATGTTGACGCGATCTGGATCGCACGACCCAACAACCCCACGGGGAACTTGTTCTCAAAAAAGCTGGTTCTGGAACTGGCCGATCAATTCCCCGAAAAATGGTTTATTGTTGATGAAGCGTTCGTGCAATTCCTGGACAACTGGAAGAAGAGAAGCCTGCTCACGGAAGCGCCCAAACCCAATATTGTGGTGCTCAACTCACTCACAAAGTTTTACGCGGTGGCGGGCCTTCGTCTGGGTGGGATGGTGGGACATGAGACGGTCATTTCCCGAATGAAACACGCCAAAGAGCCCTGGGCCATCAACGGCATCGCGGACCGGGTAGCGTCGCTGCTATCAGATTGTACCGATTATGGTGAAAAAAGCCGCCGTGCCATGAATACGGAGAAGGAAAGGGTTTTCCGCGCTCTCAAAGATGTGGATGGGATACTCCCGTTCAAGCCATCTGCCAACTACATTTTATGCCATTGGCGCAAGACCGAAAACCTGGACCACCTGTTGGCCCATCTGCTGGCCAATGGCATATACCTGAGAGACTGTCGGAATTTCCCAGGGCTTGAAGACAATTTCTTTCGCATGGGAATCAGGGTCCCCAAGGAAAATGACCGGCTGATTTCGCTAATTTCCGTATACCAAAGGAAATAGCCGTCCCCGTTTCAAAACTTTTTCTTACATGAAAACATAAAGGGCGTGCCCGTGACCGCTATTTGAAATAATCGTCCCTCGCCTTTTTGATCTGGCGAAGGTTCTCAAGGGGGGATGGCGGCGCAATACCGCATCCGGGACAAACGAAATCCGTTCCGTTTTGAAGGGCCTCGGTGGCCTCTTTGTGTACTTCCTCCGGGGTACCGCTAAAAAGGGTGGTGGCGGTGGCCACATTCCCGAAAACCTTTACGCCTCTTGCGTGGGCGATCTCCACATCGGCTTTCATATCCGCCTTTTCTTCGATACTGATACCGGCGACACCGGTATCGCACATCATATCGATGACCCCGTCGGAATTGCCGCACACATGCAGGACAACGGGGCCCTTTGCACGGTCCACCACGTCTTTTAAAACGGGCGTCACAAATTTTTCAAAAAATTTGGGCCGCAGCAGGGCGGGGCCTGCCGTGGGTTCCGCAAACACGTAATAATCAGCCCCATTGTCAAAGGCAAAATTTTCGGCGGCGACGGCCGCCTCCTTGGTCACTTCCAGCACTTTCTTGATCCCGTCGGGATTCTTATAGACCCACTTCATGAACTGTTCGGTCCCCACCAGGTTTGCGGCACAGGTAAAGGGGCCTTCGGTTTCACCGAAAATAATCAATTCATCGCCCACCTTTTCCTTGAGAAGCCGGAAATGTTCCTTAAACATGGGGAACCGGCCTCTTTCCAGAAAATCAGATGGAAAATCGATATCTTCAATACCGTCCGCATAAGGGTGTCCGTGGATGGAATACTGGATGTCCTTTTGAGGATTGCCCAATTTACACCCGAAGGCTTCGCTCAATCCCACGATATCCCACCCCATGGCTTTGACCCATTCAAAGCCGGCGTATTTATGCGCCGCATAGGAAAGCTCGGTCATGGCCACGGGATCAGTGTCCGCAAGGGGCCTCGCATATCCGCACTGGTCCATGAGCGCCACCACCGCATACGTGGTGGTGCTTCCCGCAGGGGTCATATCCACATCTTTTCCGTTCAGCCGATTCCAGAATCGTTCCTTTAAACCCATTGTTGCCATTTTACACCTCCTGCACCTTCATCCCGGTCATCAAACCGAAAGGTGCTGTTTAATAATATCGCCGTCCGCCATCAGTTCCTCTGAGGTGGCCGTACCGCTGATTTTCCCCTTGATCCCCATGAGGTAATGGCGCGATGCCACCTTCAAAGCCATGCGGTAATTCTGTTCCACCAGAAGCAGGGTGAGTCCTTCCGCCACGCATACCAGAAGGATGGGTTGAATCACCTCGTAAACCAGAAGGGGCGCAAGCCCCTGGCTGGGTTCGTCCAGCAGCATGAGAAGGGGATTCCCCATGAGCGCCCGGCCGATGGCCAGCATTTGCTGTTCCCCGCCGCTTAAGGTTGACCCATCCTGTTTCCCCCTGACCTTCAGCACCGGAAAATGGCCATAGACTTTCTCCATGTTCCAAACGTCACCCGCTTTGGCGGGCTTTTCCGCCAGCTTGAGGTTCTCCTCAACACTGAGCCCCGGGAAAATGTGCCGTTCAGCGGGAACATAACCGATACCGCACCTGACCACCCGGTGCGGGGGCCATCGGGTGGTGTCCTGACCGTCGATCCGGATGGTTCCAGCGCGCGCCGGGGTAAGCCCCATGATGGAGCGGAGCGTCGTTGTCTTGCCCACCCCGTTTCTCCCCAGAATGGAAACGGCCTCAAGACGGTTGATGTGCATGGAAAGCCCTTGAATAATATGGCTTCTTCCGTAATAGGTCTGGAGGCCCTCAATTTCAAGGATCTTTTTCGATTTCCGATCATCCACCCCCAAGATAAGCCTCCTTCACCATCTGGTTTTTCTGAATCTCTTCCGGCGGTCCTTCCGCAATAATAGTCCCCTGGTGCAAAACGGTGATTTCATCGGAAATGGTCATCACCACGTCCATGTCATGCTCTACCAGGGCCACGGAAATATTCTCACTGAGGCCCTTAATCATTTGAGCAATGTGCTCCGTTTCCGCAGGGGACATGCCCGCCGTGGGTTCATCCAGAAAGAGAATTTTCGGTTCACTGGCCAGCGCCATGGCCACCTCCAGCAATCGCTGGTCCCCATGGGCCAGATTGCTGGAAGGCACATGGGCTTTATCCTTGAGATCCAGCCGTTCCAGAATCTCCCAGGTTTCCGCATTGACCTTTTTCAAACTGCCCTTTGTGGAGAATATCCGGAATGATCCGCCCCGCTGCATCTGTTTGGATATGCGAACATTTTCAAAAACCGTGAGCCCCATGAAAATGCTGGTAATCTGGAAGGTGCGGCATATGCCCAAGGCGGTGAGCCGATGGGCTGGCTGGCTTGTAATGTCCCGATCCTGAAACAGGATGGCACCGGAACTGGCGGGCAGACGTCCCGTGATAACATTGATGAGGGTGGTCTTCCCAGCGCCGTTGGGGCCGATAATACTCTTGAGCCGGTTCTCCCGGAATTCAATGTTCACCGCGTTGGTGGCCAGCACGCCCCCAAAGCGCCGATGAAGATCTTCCGTATGCAGGATCACGCTCTGGTTCATGAAATTCCCCTACTCCTTTCTGAATCGAAACAGGTCGGAAAGGCCCACAAAGCCTCTCGGCATAAAAAGTACCAGCAAAATCACCACCAGCCCCACAAAAAGCTCCCAGTGTTCGGTCATGGTACTGATATAATCCTGCATCAGGATAAAGATGCCCGCACCCACAATGGGGCCCCACAGGGTACCCATGCCCCCCAGCAGAACCATCATGAGCACAGCGGCACCGGCGAAGGCATGCATGGAGGTGGGTCCGATGTACCCCCGATAAAGAATATAGAGTCCACCGCTGATGCTGGCCAGCATGCAGGCAAAAGTCCAGCCGAGGAGTTTGTATTTACGGACGTTGATCCCCACAAAGGCTGCCCGGTCTTCATTTTCCCGAATGGCTTCCAATACGGATCCGAAAGGTGAATGAATAATCCGCCAGGTCACCACCAGACAGATCAGCAAAACGGCAAGGGTCAGAAAATACATGACCGTGGGGTCCCCCGAGTTTCCCAGAACCCACCCACCCAGTTGCACATCCGGTTGCGGCACACCCATCAACCCGTCATCGCCGCCCGTGAGATCGTACCATTTCCAGGCCACCGTAAAAAACATCATGCCGAATGCAAGGGTCAAAAGCGCAAAGGCCAGTCCGCCGGTCCGCACCTGAACCCAGCCCACCGGAACGGCGATCACCGTGGTCCCCACAACCCCCACCAGCAGGGCAAGCCAGATGGATGACGGTGCAATATGAATCAGGAACAACCCCACAATATAGGCACCGATTCCCAGGTAGGCATTGTGCATGAACGAAAGGAGTCCGGTATACCCCAGCAGCACATCCAGGCTCATGGCCAGAAGGCCGTATATCATCATTTCATTGAGCAGGCTGATATAAAATCGGTTGGTAATGACAAAGGGAAACAGGGCCAGGCAGGCCACAACCACCACAAGCGCCACCAATCTGAATACAAATCCACCCGGTTTTTTCATATGGGCGTCATTCATTTCTTCCATGTTACTCAAACCTTCCTTCTCCGAGAATACCACGGGGCATAAAAGCGAGGATCACCGCCATCATCATGTAAACAATCACCATGGCCAGATCCGTCACAAAAAACTCCGCCAGGGTCTGCACCACTCCGATCAAGAGCGCCGCAACAACGGCCCCACGAAGGCTGCCCAGGCCGCCGATGACAATCACCACGAAGGAGCTGAGCAGCATCTCATGCCCCATGATGGGATCGATGGTGTAAAGGGGCCCTGCGATCACCCCTGCAATGCCTGCCAGGACACACCCCAGGGCAAACGCGCCCATGTGCACATAGGTCATGTTGATACCCATGCACGAAACCATTTCGGGGATATGGCTGGCGGCCCTCAAAATCAAGCCAATTTTCGTTTTTCCCAAAAACAGCATCAACCCGGCCATGGTCGCTGCGGTGATAAAAAGGGTTATGAGGCGAAACACCGGATAGTGGGTTCCCATAATGGGAAGGGTTTGCTTCATGTAGGCGGGAAGTTCGATAAACCGCGGCTCATTCCCCCAGAAATACTTGATGAGTCCATCCAGGAAAAACATGAGTCCGTACGTGAGGATCAGGGTATAGACGATGGACCTTTTTCGCATGGGCGCAATAATGGTCCGTTCAAGGATGAGACCTAAGATAGCGATAATGATGGGCGCAATAAGAAGCGCAACAAAAAAATTGAGCCCAACAGAGACCAGCGTGTAACCGGCGTAAGCGCCCAGGGCGTATAAAGATCCGTGGGCCAGGTTCATGACCCGGCTTAACCCGTAGATAATGTTCAACCCGATGGCCACAATGAGAAACACACCGGACAAGACAAGGCTGTTCAACGTAATGTCCACGGCAGTGGCAAGGACGCTCATGATAACCCCTTAAAAACCTGGGTTGACGGTTCACGGTTTCCGGTTGAAAAACCGTCAACTGTAAACCGACAACCCTTAACATTGGAATCTTTGAAATGTTTGGCGGGAAAATGGTTTCCCGCCCATAAAGATCAACCGAAAGGCTCTCTATTCCGGAGGTCCCAGTTCTTTGGCACTGAAGGTGTGAATCACCTTCATGAAGATCTTGGCACCGTAGGGGTTACCCGGTGCACGGACGGTTTCCGTGAGCACCGCATCATTGCGCATGCAGTTGTCTTTGGCCGAAATACGAACCACACCGTAGGGTCCGTCGAAGCTGATACCGCGAAGGGCAGCAGCAATCTTCTGAGGATCCGTCGAGCCTGCTTTTTCAATGCCGTTAAACAGGTTCATGGCGCCCACATAGCTGTGACATGCGGCATCTGAAGGGATGGTTTTGAATTTTTCCCAAAATTTACCTTCCCAGGCATCGGATTTGGCATTGTTCACATCCCAGCACCAGTCGGAGGTGCCGAAGATACCGATACACGCGTCGCCACCGGCTTCCAGTTCCACGGGGCCAGGGGCCGCACCGGACACGATGCGGGCATATTTCTGAATACCGAAATCATAGGCCTGTTTCGCGAAAACAGGGATCACATTGGTAATCAAGGCAATATAGATGCCGTCCGCGCCGGAAGCCTTGATTTTGCTGATGTAAGAGGACCAGTCCTTGGTTTTAATGGGAGCTCGGTCAAATTTCTCGTTGTAAATCTTGATGCCGTTTTCCTTGGCCAGTTTGATAAACCTTTGCGCTGCATCGTGACCCCAGGAGTAATCGTGGACCAGCACGTAATAGGTCCTTTTTTTCAGGTCCGGTGTCGCCAGAATACCTTTGACATTCCCGACGGCGGTCTGATCGTTGGCCAGCTGTCCGCTGCGAAATACCAACGGGTTGAGACCGTAAAATTTGGTGGTCATGACATGGGTGGACAGAAAAGGGACATTGAGTTTATTGATGTTTTTTGCCAGCGCCAGGCCCACGCCACTTGAAAAAACGCCGATCAAAGCCTTGCAGTCATCCTTGAATACCAATTTTTCCGCTTTGCTAACGGCAATGGGGGGTTTGACACGGGTATCCTCAACGATGAGATTGATGGGACGTCCCAGGATGGTCTTCTTCTCATCGGCAGCCATCTGGATGCCCATTTTCATTTCCGCACCACCCTGCGCCACAATACCTGATAGGGGAACCAACACACCGATATTAATCGGTTTTTCAGCCATAGAATTCAGTGGAAAAGCAAATAGTACGACCACCAATACACAAAAAAATGTCATTCGGAACCGTTTTTTCAATTTATTCCTCCTTTTTTTCACCCTAGACTCTGATTTATTAGCGAATTCGTTCCGACCCTGATCTTCTCTATCACCTCCTTTAATTTAGACCTTAAACCTTATACCTATTCCGCGATTACCTGATCCATCAACTCCACCAGATCAACCAGCTTCATCTCGCTGTTGATCCGTTTTGCGCCTTCATTTAGGTTGTAATGGCAGAACGGGCAAATGGAGACCATTTTTTCCGCCCCTGTCCGCATACCTTCTTCGATCCGTTTGGAGGCATTCTTGGCGGCCCAGTCTCCGTATCCGGTCATGACGCCTCCGCCGCCGCCGCAGCAGTAGGAATTGTCCCGGATCCGTTCCATTTCCGTCAGCTCAACCCCGGGGATGGCCTGAAGAAGTTCTCTGGGGATATCATAAAGGCACTCCGTTTCATCGACCCCCACATAAGCCCCTTTCCAGAACTCCTCTCCTTCCTCATCCACCTCGAATTTGTTCAGATGTCTGCCCGTATGGCAAGGATCGTGGTAGGTCACCTTCATGGGCAATTCACCGGTAAATTTGAGTTTACCTTCTTTAAAAAGATCATACAGAAAATCGGTGGTGTGTATGACTTTGATGCCTTCCATCATTTTATCGTAATCCGCAGCCAGGATATAATCCTTCTTAATGGCCCGGTAGCAACCGGCGCAGGACGTGACAATGGTGTGAACCCCTTTCTCATCATGGAGGGTCTTGAACATTTCGAGGTTGGCCTCGGCGACCCGTTTAAATTCCTCCGCATCGCCGATCCTCATGGCAGTGGATCCACAGCAGATCTCATTTTCACCCAGGATGCCAAAATCGAGACCCAGCTTCTGAAAGATGGATGCGGTCGCCGTGGGCACGCCCCTGGCGGGCAGGTTGAAAGCCCCCGTACATCCCACATAATAAAGAATTCCGGCGGGCTTTTTATTAATGTTTTTAATAGGTTTTTTGGCTTTCTTAAAAGGCCTCGTCCAGTCGGTCCGAACCCGCCTGGGACCCTGATAGGGATTGTTATACCCACTCAAAGACTGAATGATCTTTTTCTGGCTCGGCATGGGACCCGCGCCGTCTTCCACGGCTTTACGACGCATGGCTTCCATAATTTCAGGAATAAAGGGCTTGTGATCCAGTTCGCACTGATTCTGACAGCCCCCACATATGGTGCATTTATACATGGCGTCAAGGAACTCCTCGGTCCATTCCAGTTCGCCATCCAGAATGCCTCTGGCAAAAGCGATCTTTCCTTTTGAAGCCATCATACCATCAAAACCGAACTCCACTCCGGCAGGACAGATTTCTCCAAACTGGGGTGGCGGACCGAATTTATAGGCGGTCTTGCAGTTTCCACAGGCGGTGCAGCGCCATATTTTATCTTCTAACTCTTCAAGGGTGGATATGTCCCATTCCATACTGACCTCCTCATATGCCCAGTTTGCCTGAATTCATGATATCATTTGGATCCAGCAACTTCTTAACCTGTCGTAACAGCGACAGGTACCCCGGATGCGCCCGTTTATTGATCTCGGCTGCAAAATCAACAGGGGGTTTGTAAGGGATACCCCCTGCGTCCAGATCCACTTTCAGACATTCCACAATGGCCTGTCTCGCGTTTTCCGTGGCCTCGGGGCTCTTTTTGTTGAAGGGGATCATGGCCCTCAACATCCCATAATGAACACCCCGATAATTGGTGACCCGCACGGAAGGGGAAAGCTTATGATCGATGAGAATCTTTTTCCATTCATTATATACGGGCGCCCATTTATTGACGGGGGTAAAGGTACCCGGCCAGGAAATGCCGCCGCCGGCCATTTTGGTGTAATTCTTGGTGGACCCCACAATCTGGCTGGGGAGCTGCGTTCTGGCTTTCAGAGCCTCTTCCGGGTATTCTGCGTATTTAATGGAAGTCCCTTTTTTCTGCTCCTCCTCAAGGGCCATCTGCCAAATCTCTTCCCGGGCCTCCTTCTCCTTTTCCGTCCACGAAAAGGTGGTACCGAAGCAGAACCATTCGGGCGCCCCGTCCGGTTTGGGGATGTAGGGAGAGGGAATGGGGACCTGAGCCAACCACCAGGAGACAGCCGTCATGTCATCACAGATCTCATAATTACCCAGGTTCCGCATGTACGAAACCATATCCTCGATATTTTGGGTGGAAACGGTAAATACTTTCAAAACCGGTGGAATGGGATGGACCCGCAATCCGATCTTCGTCACCACACCGCTGCTCCCGAGCCATCCCTTGAAAAGCCCATCGAGCTGGGGAAGGGGGAGAAGACTGTGCCAGGAATCTTCCTGTATGGCACAGGAACCCACACGAACCAGTTCACCCGTGGGCAGCACCACCTCCATACTGGTAATCTCTTCACTGTTTAATCCGTATCGGCCGCTCAACCCGCCGATTCCGTGACTGATGGCGCACGATGAAGATGACGCCGAAGGGGGTCCCACGGGCCAACTCCACCGGAGGTTGTACTTGTACAGTTCGGTGGCCAGTTGCGCATGCGACACACCCGGTTCTATGACGGCATAATGGGATTCGTCGTCAATCCGGATAATCTTGTTCATACGCTTGAGATCCAGGAGAATGCCGCCCCTTTCGGGGATACATAATCCACCGATATTCGTGCCGGCGGTATAGGGCACAACGGGAATTTTTTCCCGGTTGGCAAACTTCATGATGTTTTGAATCTGTTCAACCGTTGTGGCCATGACCACATAATCCGGCAATTTCGGTTTCACAAAGGAAAGATCGTAGGAATAGGCATAACGGATATGCTTCGCCGCAGTGGCATTCTCCTTTCCAACAATCGAAACGAGTTCTTCTAAGATTTTGTCTTCTCCCTTAGCAACCATCGAATACACCCTCCGTAAAATTTTTCAACCTGTGCCATTGGCAAGGATGCCGACGGACACTATTTCGTATTTTCCGGCATGGAAGAGATGGTTCCGTCCCAGGTATCCACCTTACCGGTCACTTCCGAATCTTCGGAGAACCAGGTTGCGGTGACGTTTTTCTGCTCCGTAAAGAAGCGGACGCCATCCATCCCCATGACGTGAAGATCACCGAAAAAAGAATCTTTGTGGCCGGTAAATCCAAAGATCCCCAGCGGAACGGGAATCCCCACATTAATTCCCACCATCCCCGCATCGGTCCTCTTGGAAAATTCCCGGGCATAATAGCCATTCTGGGTATAGATCACAGATCCATTGGCAAATGGGCTCGCATTCATGATGGCAAGACCTTCTTCAAAGTCTTTCACCCGTTTGATGCAGAGGACCGGCCCGAAAATCTCATCATGTCCTACGGACATCTCTTCCGTCACATGATCAAACATGGTGGGTGCCAAAAAGAATCCATCTTCATATCCTGGAACAACCGGGTTTCTGCCGTCCACGATGAGTTCGGCCCCTTCGTCCACCCCTTTCTGGATCCAGTCGGTGACAAACTTCAGGTGCCCCTCGTTCATGATGGGGCCCATGCCGGTTTCAGGATCGTAGGCAGGCCCCAGATTCAACTCAGCCACAAATTTCTTGAGAAGCGCAATGAGGTCATCGGCGATACAATCTTCCACCACAACCACCGGACAGGCCATGCATCGGGCCCCAGCGCAACCGCAGTAGGCGTTGATAATGCCCCTTGCGGTCCTTTCCAGTTTGCAGTCCCTGAGCACCAGGGCATGGTTTTTGGCCTCGGTCAATGCCTGGACGCGTTTGCCATTGGCTGCCGCCGTGGCATAGATATGTTTACCCACCTGGGTTGATCCCACAAAGGAAACGCCCTTGATGTCCGGATGCCTCAGGAGAATTTCCGCTTCATCACGGCTTGCGGTGACCAGGTTAATCACCCCGTCGGGAAGCCCGGCTTCCTGCCAAAGCTCCAGCAAACGCATGGACGTTTCAGGAACAAAGCTGGCCGCTTTTAAAACGATTGTATTTCCAGTAGCGATGCAGAGAGGCGTCATCCAGCCGTGGGGGATCATGGCCGGAAAGTTCCAGGGAGCGATACCTGCAAAAACGCCCATGGGGTGATTATACATGACCGTGTCATATCCTACGCTCACGTTCATGCCCGAAACACCTTTCATCAGATGAGGGATACCGCAGGCGAACTCGATAACCTCATTCACCTTCAGCACGTCCCCCATGGACTCGGTCCAATTCTTCCCCTCTTCTTTACACAAGAGGTGCGTCAACTCTTCCAGGTGTTTATCCACCAGGGCCTTCATCCGATAAAGCACCTGAACGCGCTTGGAGGCAGGCGTCTCGGACCATTCGGGAAAAGCCGCCTTGGCAGCGGCTATGGCCGATTCCACCTCTTCAGAGGTGCAGCACGGCGCTTTTGCAATAACCTCCCCCGTGGAGGGGTTAAAACAATCCATGTATTTTTCGGTTTTGGACTCCAGCCATTGACCACCCACACAATATTTCAGTTTTTTGGGTTCTTTAGACATTTTCTTCTCCTTAAGATATTTGGTTACAGGTGCGCCGGGCCGAATGCATTACCTAATAACTGCGATCTCCGCCCACAAACAGACGGAGTTTTCCCGATCCTATCTTTTTGATGGTGGCCCCTTTCTCTTTAAGGCAGGGGTCGGTCTCGGTTACCACACGAGATTTCCCATTCAATCCCAGGTTAAGATCCTTCAAAGAAATATTTCCCCGGATGGAAACCGGATCGAAAGGATCGCTGCCATCCACCTTGCATAATTGTTCTCCCACGTGCAAGAGGTCTTCCGTCATGGCAACTCCGGCAGCCACCGCATCTTTTTGAATGAGGCACTCCAGGATTATCTGATGCGCCTCCCGAACCTCCCTGTAAAATTCAGGTCCCAGGTCCAAGCGGGCCTTAATGTCTTCCAGGAGATTATCGATGAAATCGATGATCAAGGTCAGAAGCGTGTTTCCCGCCATCCTGGCCACATACCGATGAAATCCAATCTCTTTGGAAAGCTCGGATCCGCCAGGTTCTATTTTTTCTCCAATAATCTCTTTGAGGTTCTGCACATCTTCATCCGTTATCCTGATTGCGGCAACCTGCGCCACGCTCGGTTCTATCAAATACCGCAGCATGGTGATTTCCCGAATGGAAACCGGCTGGAAATGGATAAAATTGATGAGGCTGTGGATGGTGGTTTTCATGCTCACCTTTGCCACGAAGGCACCGCCTGCGGTGCCCTTACGAACTTCGATCAAGCCCAGAACCTCAAGGACCCTGAGGGCTTCGCGCATGGTGGCCTTACTGACTTCGAACTGATCCATCAGTTCTTTTTCCGAAGCCAGTCTATCTCCTGGTTTGATCTGTCCGGAAAGGATGGCATCCCGAATCTGGGCAATGATCTTGTCGGATACTTTTTCTGATTTGCTGGCGGTCGTGAACATAAATGGTTGCTGCGGATAGACGGGTTTTCGATTACTCACATGAATACAAAAGAGAAAAAATTGTGTCAAGACAAATATTATAATATTTACAATATACTATATATTTAAATGTTATAAAATATCATTTGACTTTCCTTCGAACGCCATATATGAATATATATCGAAATTTCATAAAAAATGTTGTTTTTCCACGTCATATCAAGAATATAAACAGGACACCTTTTACACCCGTTTCACACCAAGGGGGAGGGATCTTTTATGGGAATACAGATAGACGCGTTAAAATGTACCGCTTGCATGGCCTGCGAACTGGCCTGCGGATATCACCGTGACGACGCTTTCGCCCTTCTCTCGTCATGCATTGTGCCGTACCGGGGTCGTGAGAAGAAGAACTATGTGGGTGTCATTTTAAAAGAAGAGGACAGCCTGGTGGCAGCCCGTCCCGAAGGTGTTGAAATCAACCGCATCGGCGAAGAACAGGATCCCGAAAAAGAAGCCGACGCCTCGGCCAAACCGATGCTGCTCCGGGAATCGTGCGATCTCTGCGATGATGTGGACGAGGGTCCACTCTGCATGACATTCTGTCCCACAGGTGCCATTTCCATGGCCTAAAATAGAGAGAAAGGAGAACCATTTATGGAATATCTGGCATCCGACAAAATCGCCATCGTGGACCTGGGGTCCCGTGACATCACCGAAGATGAATTGGACGAAGATCTCGTTCTGGACAAAATCGGCGGCGCCGGTATCACGAAACATCTATATGATCAATATGCATCTGACGATCCCATTGTCCTGGGAAGCGGATTACTGACCGGAACGCTGGTTCCCGGGGCTTCTTTGGGCATCATGACCGCCAAAAGCCCTTCCACCGGAAAAATCTCTCATGTCCCCTTGAATCTCGATGCGGGCATGGAGCTCAAATATTCCGGGTTTGACTATATCGTCATCAAAGGGAACGCCGACAAGCCTGTCTACCTGTGGATTCATGACGGCATATTGGACATCAATGACGCAGAGGCGCTCTGGGGAAAAGATACCTGGGCTGCCACGGATCATATCCGCAGTGAAATGGGAGACGACCTGATCCAGGTCCTGGGCATCGGACAGGCCGGGGAAAACGGGTCTGATCTGGCCCAGGTCGGCATCAACTACTGGCAAAGTGCCGACCGTATGGGGTTTGGGAAATTGTTCGGCGAAAAAAATCTGAAACTCATGGCCATCCGCGGCATGGGGCTTCTGGAAATATCCGAACCTGAAGATTTTATAGATGACTGTGCCGAACTCATTAAAACAATTCGCACCGACCCCGCCACCGGGAAGCAGGGGATTGCAGCAGCGGCCGCCGCACTGGGGGAAGAAGACCTGGGTGACTATCTGGGTCCATTGACCCACCGTCACATGGCGTGCTTTAACACGCCCGTTGCCACCAACACCTTTGTTTTCACGGATGAAGACCCTGCCCTTCTAAAAGAGAGTACCGTACCGGAACCGGGGTTTCTGCTCACCGACATATCCCCACTGGTTGCGTTGAAGAAAGCAGGACTTTCGGCAAAAGACGCGGGAATAATCCTCAAGGTCTGTGCCAAATACGGCATAGACGGGGCTGCCGTGGCTGAGCTGAGCGCGAAATCCGGACTCACAGACCCTGCGGAAATCGAAAAGCGTTTTCCGGATTTCAAAGGTCCTGTGGAAAGCACCGGCAAAAGCATTTTCAGCCCCTGGGCGGCCTTCGGAAAAGACATGGGTGAAAACTGGGAAAGACGCCAGGCGGTAGCCTATATCCTGGGGCTTCATCCCATCTGGCTCCAAATGGCCACCGAACTCACAGAAGAAAAGCTGTTGGATCTGGCCGGACTCGGCACGGAAATGGAGTTCACCCTTGATACACTGGATGAGGTAATCGGGGATATTCTGGCTTAATAATCAGGTAGCCGTTCACAGGGTGCAGGGGGGCAGTTGTCAGGGGGATGGAATCCAGGGGTCGCAAGACAGATTTCAGAATTCCCAGAATCGGGATCTACACGGGCAAAGGCGCTTCCCATTCGTGGCTCTGGTTCGTTGAGGTCTTTGAACGGCAGGGATTTTACAACCTCAACTTTTTGACGGAAATGGACATTGTTAAGGGTGGCCTGGAAACGGTGGACGTTCTGGCAGTCTCCGGCGGCGACACCTTTTCCATTGCAGAAGCCTTGGGACCGGTGGGCGCAATCAGGCTCGAGAAATTTATCACCGGGGGCGGCCTTTATCTGGGATCCTGCGCGGGCGCCTACCTGCCGCTCAATTCTTCCAAGGAGCATCTGAATCACTTTAATTTTGTCCCGGCCAAAATCACAAACCTGACCAAAACCCTTCCCGAATCCCATCACATGAAAGATAAATTCTCAACCTGCTATGGGTGTTCCTTTATTTATCATGCCGTCAGGGAAGCGGTTGAAATAACCACCACCGGTCTCCCTCCCTTCGGGGAATCCACAACATTTACAGCACCCCTCTACGGGGGGCCTCCCATGACCATCACCGACCCGGCATCCGTGCTCGCCACCTATACAAACTTCACCCAGAAAACGCTTTTTCTGGTGGATCGAAAGCTGGCGAAAAAGACCCTTCTGGGAAACGCAGCGGTCATCCGTGAAAAAATGGGACACGGGCATCTTCACCTGTACGGGCCGCACTTTGAACATCCCCATTTTCCAAAAGCCAATCTTTTTTTAGCCAATGCCATGATGCATGACCTGCCCCAGGAAAACATCCCCTCGGAAAAACCCGAAGAAGGGATGGCCATTCTCTCGGGCCCTGAGAGAAAAGGGTTCATCCGGGACGTTAAACGGGAATTGAGCAATTCAAGAATTGTGGCGGCGGGGCTTGAAATGATCCCACTCAAATGGACCATCGGCAGCAAGGTGTACGAAACCGGTAAAATCCGCGTGTTCCTGGAAGCCCTGTGGCAACGCATGAGGTCCCTTGAAAGGGGCGGGTATATTTTAGTTCGTGGGGGTGAGGAGGACCGTCTGGTTCAGGCAGCCTTGCATGTTACTGAAAATATCCGACAAATCAAGAAGGGGTGGGACCGAAAAATTGACACCCTGGCAACCGCCACGGCGCTGTTCAACCTTTTGAACAAAACCAGCGCTCTCTTTCTGGAAATTTACTTCAGAGGCAAATTATTTCATTCAATTCGGGAAAATCGAATATGAACGCTTTCACGGTGGAATTAAAAAAATGGTTCCCGGGACAAAAACGGTTCGGGCTAACGCTCTTCTTATGCTTGACGTTGTCCATGGCCCTGTTGGGCCCCCAATCTCCTGAAGCCGCCATCACACCCGATGGACAAGCCGGCTGGTTTGTCAACATGGGACGTTTTGCCGCTTCCGCCCATGGCACATTTTCCTGTGAGCAATGTCACGGGGATATGAAACAGGGTCAAACCATGCATCCCAATACAGAGAATCTTTTCTTTTTAAAGGAGGATGCCAACCGTCAATACGACTACCAGCGCTGCAAATCCTGCCACAATCCTTCATACACACAATATCTTGAAGGGGCGCACGCAAAAGCGCTTTTAAAGCAACAAACCGATCTCCCTGCCGGCCCCCTGAAACTTCCCAAAAGCAAGAGAGCCCCCACCTGCGGCAATTGCCATTCGGGCCATTACGTCAAGGGTCACCTGTCCCGTGTTGAAATCGGTCGGCAAATGGTTTCCGTCTGCGGCAAATGCCACCCCGCCCAGGCCGCCACATACCTGGATAATTACCACGGCAAAGCCGCCGTGAACCTGGGGGACAAAAATGCCGCCTTTTGCACCGATTGCCACGGCGCACACCACTGCCGATCCCTCAAAGACAAAAAAGAAACCCTCGCGGCCTGTAAGCGGTGTCACCCCGAGGCAGAGCAAGGATTTACCCAGGTGGTTATTCATAACACCACCCAGGATCTGCCTGAAAACGATCGGCAGAAAAAAGCCCACGTGGCCCTCATCCGGGTCGTCACCGTGTTGATGGCCATCCTGGTGATCCTGGTGGTGGGTTTCTTCTATGGCCACAGCTTCGTCTGGATATTACGGGAACTTCACGAAAAATTGAGGAAACACAAATGACCACAGAGGAAAATCAACCCCCTGAAACTTTTATCCGTTTCTCACCCCTTCAACGCCTGCTGCATCTGGTGGTCATGATCGGATTTACCGGACTTGCGGTGACCGGGTTTTCCCTCAAATTCAGTGCTCAGTGGTGGGCCCATGGATTCGCCTGGTTGGTGGGGGGTGCCGGGCACCTGGCCTATTTACATCGATTCTTCGCGGTCATCACCTATGGCTGCGTGCTGGTGCACATCATCTGGCTCTTTTATTTCAAGCTGGCACTCAAAGGGAGCATCACGGGTCCTCAATCCCTTTTCCCAAGGGTTCAGGATATCAAAGACATGTTTCAGCACATGGGGTATTTTTTCGGCAGGGGCGGCATCCCCCGTTTCAACCGTTTTACCTACTGGGAAAAGTTTGATTATCTGGCCTTGTTTCTGGGCATGAACACCATGGGGTTCACCGGACTGTTTCTGTGGTTTCCTGAATTTTTCACCACCCTCCTGCCGGGGTATTTCATCAATCTGGCACAGGTGCTGCACCTCTATGAAGCCATCATGGCCGTTGCCCTGAAATTTGTGGTCCATATGGTAACAACCCATTTGAGACCGGAGACGTTTCCCGTTGAAAAAACCATCTTCAACGGCAAAACCACACGGGAAAAGATGCGGCACGAACATCCCGGGGAATTGGACAGCCTCTGAAATTGCGGAATGCGGAATGGCCGCCAACATCATAAAAACAGGGATAACATGGGAAAACGAGCAATGAGACGGTTTATCAAAGGGATTTTGTTTCTGAGTATCTGTCTGGCGTCTCTTCTGACACTTTTCATTTGGAACGCCGAGGCAGATAAATCCAGCCCAATGATGTCTCCAGTTTTTGAAGGAAAACAGCGGGATTGCCTTGACTGCCACCGTCTTCCCAATGTCCAAACCCATGCCGGCGGGTTTGCTTCCCAGGCCTTCTGTCTGGAATGCCACCAGAAAAGTGTCTGCGTCAAAACCCTCAACAAAACCAAGGTTTCCCTGAAAATCGACCCAATAGAAATTCGAAAGGGACGTCACGGTTTTGTGGGCTGCATCCAGTGCCATTCGGATGTGGCGCGTTCCCCACATCAATCCAAAACCGGCGCCCAATGCCTGGCATGCCATCCCGTTCATAATGGCGCGGGCCAAATCCATGCACCGCACCTGAGGGTTCAGTGCCAGGCCTGCCATGGTGTTTCCAAATTCGTTTACTTTGACAAAGAAACCGGCCAGGTTCGCCCGGCCCACGTAAATGACAAAAAGAGACCCATCGGCCTCACGAACCACACCCTTCAGGACACAAGCCGGGCGGATTTCTGTCGACGATGCCACACCCCGGGAAACCAGGTGGGCGCGGCCGATAGGGTCCTGCCCTCCAAAAGCGTCATTTGCATCATGTGCCACGATGTATCGCTCACCATGGGGGGGCCTGTTTTCTGGGTGGCTTTCATTCTGTTGATTCTGGGGATTCTTGTTACGGTCCTCTTCTGGTTCCAGGGGAGCGTGCGGGGTGAAGAGAAATCCATGCACCGAAAGATCGGTCTTGCATCCGAATCCGTTTGGGGGACACTTTTTTCAAGGGATTTCTTCACCCTCCTGAAAACCATTTTTTTCGATGTCATCCTTCAACGGCGGCTCCTTCAGGAAAGTGTCAAGCGGTGGTTCATTCACTCCCTCATCTTTTTGCCCATTCTTTTCCGTTTCTTCTTGAGCATTTTCACTTTTTTTGTCTCACGGATCGGGCCTGAAAGTTCCCTCGCCGTCATCCTCATTAACAAAAACAGCGGGTTTACCGCATTTGTAAATGACCTCTGCGGCATCTTGATCCTTCTGGGAATCGTGCTGGCAGCGCTTCAGCGGTTCATCATCAAACCCCCTCACGTGGTCTCCGAAGCCAAAGATAATCTCGCCCTGCTCCTGATCGGCCTTCTGGTCCTGATCGGTTTTCTGGCGGAAGGGGTACGGATACTGATAACGCAGCTTCCCCTGGAAGTGGGTCTCTATTCTTTCATCGGTTATCCCATCAGCAGGTTTCTGTCGCTCACGGGAATCCATTGGACCTCGGTCTACCCGTATCTCTGGTGGACACATGCCGTTTTGGGTGCGGTTTTTGTGGCATACCTCCCCTTCGGGAAAATGCGGCATATGTTTAATACACCCCTTACATTGCTTTTGAATTACAAAATGAAATAGGCATCAAAATTTCACTCCAAGGAATAAAATGGCTGAAAACGAATCCATAGAGACTGAAAGAACCCCCGAGGCAGAAACGGGAACATTCACACCCGCCCCGGAAGATTCAAAAGAACCTTCCAAAACGGAAGCGGAAACGCCAGACCCGCCAGCGGAACCCGCTCCCGTTGCTCAGACGGAGGAACCCTCCCCGCCCCCGCCGGAAGATAAAGTTCGTGATATTCTCATTAGCAACCTGGACATGCGCCGCCTCATCGAACTGGATGCCTGTACCCGGTGCGGAGAATGTCTCACCTGGTGCCCGGTTTACGATCAGGATGCCAAAGAGAGCATTATTCCCAGGACCAAGGTAACGGATTTTTTAAACATTATCCGCGCCCAGCAGGGACTCATCGGGCGTATTGTCAGAAGCGAAAAAGGGCCGGACGGACTGAAAAAGCTCATTGGAACCGTTTTCGGGTACAAGGAAGTCACCGATGCTCAGGTCAGAGAGTTTGTCCGGAACCTTTACGAATGCTCCACCTGCGGCCAGTGCCATATCGTGTGTCCGGCCAAAATCGACACGGTCAACCTGTGGGAAGATATCCGGAGGCTGATCGTTCAAGCGGACTACGGCCCCCTGGAAACCCAGAAAGCTTTGGTGAAAAGCGTTAAAAGTTACGACAACCCCTGGCAGCAGCCCCGAGCGGGCCGGGCCAAATGGGCCCGGCGGGCCAAAAAAGAAGGGCTCATCGCGGATCTCCCCAAAGAGATGAAAAAAACAAATGGCAAGGTCCTGCTGTTTCTGGGATGCACAGCAGCCTACGACATCAACGTGAAACAGGTGGCGGTCAGCACCATCAATATCCTTGAAACCCTTGGGATCGATTATGGAATTTTCGGAAAAGATGAAAAATGCTGCGGCAGCGTCATGTTGAGAATGGGGGACGGGGAGTTTGAACGGATCGCAGGCGATAATATTAAGATGTTTAATGAAGCGGGTTTCGAGACCCTCATCTCCTCCTGTTCCGGGTGTTTTAAAACCATTAAGGAAGACTACCCCAAAGTGGGGAACCTGAATTTTGAGGTGCTCCACACGGTGGAATTTCTTCGCCGTCTGTACGAGGACGGAAAACTGAAATTCAAAACCCCCGTGAATAAAAAAATCACCTACCATGATCCCTGTCATCTGGGCCGCGCCTCAGGAGTCTACGATGATCCCCGGTTCATCATGGAGGCCATTCCCGGCCTGGAACTCATCGAAATGCCCCGGAACCGCGAGTACTCCAGGTGCTGCGGCGCCGGCGGAGGCCTTAAATCGGGATACCCCGACATTCAGAACAAAATGGCCCAGCGGCGCGTACGGGAAGCGGAGGAAACCGGTGCCGAGGAACTGGTCTCGGCATGCCCCTTCTGTTACCAGGGCCTCAATGTGGGGATCACCGCCACAAAGTCCCCCCTGGTGATGCGGGATATCAGCTTTTTGGTGGAAGCGAGCCTGCAGGCTGAAACGGCGGAAGCGCCCAGAAAAGAGCGGAAGGTCAGAAAGGCCCGCAAGCCCCGTGAACCCAAAACCCGGAAGCCTGTAAAGGAAGAAAAGGAGGAAACCCCATCAGCGGATTCCTAAAATATGTTTACTGGATGGATTCGGAACGCTTCAGTCACGTAAGAGCCATGGCGGCCAAAGACGGCGTTCCCCTGCATGAAGCCAAAAAAGCCGTCTGCGTCCCCCTTTCCAAAAAAATCGACCTGGGGTATGTACCGCCCCATGCCTGGGAAACGTACACCCTCTGCAAAAGACAACTTTCCTGGTACAAAACCTCCTCATACTATGGGAAAATACTGGTTGTCAGCTCCCGCAACCTGGCCCCATGGGGTCTGGTGGAAGAGACCGTTATTCGGGATTCCAAATTCCGTTGCCGCAAATTTCCAGATCGAACGGAGCAGTTGGCCCTTTTGGATCGGGAAAGTTATGCGGCCATCAAGCCGGAGCCTTGGGATAAGATTGATGAGGAAGAAAAAAAACGCAACGGCCGCTGGCTTAGAATCATGGGTCTCCACAACAAAAGCTATCAGGAACTCTTCATTACCCACTGCGCCAATCACGCCAATTTCATCGAGCCCGAATATTTTCTGGAGGGCGAAGAACCCATCCCCTACTCCCTGGGGAAAACAACGCATCTCTGTTCAGCCTGTCTGGAGCTTTTCAACATCGTCGGTTCAAAGTGGAAAAAAAAGCTGGTGGTCCCCTGCCCCGGTGCGGTTCTGTTTGCAGGCATGACCTCCAATCGATACTATGAGGTCGTGCAATCGGGTTGAAATACCGGTCATCAAAGGTCGAATGAGCCGGGAGAGCACGGGCTGCCTACAAAATTCATTTGGCCCCTTACCGGGAGGGATTCCATTCCAGCCAGAATAAATAGTTGGTTAGCAATGCCTCAGAACCGGTGGTCCCAAATCGACTCATATAGTGAGGGGTTGCGAAGGAACAAATGCTTTCAGGCTGAGCTTGATTGGCAACTTCAATTTGCCAAATCACGCGATCAATTGACGCCGAGACATATCCATCATCAAAAAGTTCAATGATGATATGGAAATAACAGTCATTTTCAACCGCAGCATTCTTAAGTTCAGAGATGTATTCAAAAAGGGCGTTTTTCGGAACGTGTCCTGTGCCAATTCCATCCTGAAAATACAAATCGGTAACATTTGTATTGGACAACACCTGGCTCATGGTTTCATAGTAAACTTGTGCGGGTGGCGGTTCGTAAATATATGTCGACAACGCAATGGAAGCAGCAGGAGTCAAGCGTTTCAGATCACGAGACAAATCGTTCAGATAGCGAATGAACATATCCAGGCGGTTATAGTAATTCCAAGTGCGCGCTTCAAATTCTTCTGAGATATACCAACCTTTGAAACTGGTATAATGTTGAGCAATTTCATTTATTTGAGTTGCCACGAGCATGGATTTCACGTGCGATTCATTTAAAAAATCGGCCAATTGGGCATCCTCAGCCCAAAGAAAATCCCAATAATCCTCATCAAAATTCAACCCCACGAGGACTGTAACCCCGCGCGCCTCAGCAATCCTCAGAATTGTTTCCAATGGAGGGGTATCCGTGGTCTCGAAATCATCGGAGGGGAAATGAGCAAAATTATTGTAAACGCCGTACTGAAGGATCAGTTCCTTTACTCGAGTCGATTCAAATTCATCAAACAGCGTCTCCCATTGTTGGTGACTCCACCCATGATGGCTTCGGGATAATTGTATAAACGTTGAACTGATCTCCCGGTTAGCCTGAGCAAAAGAAAAAGATGTGAAAAAAAATACACCGAGCAAGGAAATAAAGAAAATGCAAACAATCCCTTTGTTTAGAGTTTTCACTGGTTTTCTCCTAATGTCTCTTCCGTTGGCGATTGGCCCCGACACCACACAAATAAATTCCCCTGACATATTCTACACCGCCAAATGGCAAATGGTCACTTTTTTTTGACCAGACCCCAAATTTTAAAACATTTAAAGCACTTTAGGCCGTAAAATATCTAGCATTAATGACATTAAGAAACGATCGATACGACTATCGATAAGGTTAGACATTGACCAAGAGTATTTAGGCTTTTGTGCGGAACTCCCTAATCTTAGCTGGCTGGCGGAAGCGGCTGAAAAAGAATTAAGTCTAAATCGGCTTATCAGTGCAAAACTATCCTGATGAAAGCGCTAGTATGGGCAGAAGTCCTTCAAATGCTTTGGATCTTTAATCCAACGGCCAATGGCTGAAAGCGAATTGCAGTTTTTAGATTGTAATATAATTAAGTCAGGGAATTGGGGAAGCCGGACCACAGGCTGTCCGAAATCCATGTGGGCGTCAGGGCCTCGGCAAAAAATAATCTAAGCGCTAAATCATATTCTTTTTGGATTTCTTCTCCTTTTTCTCTTTTCGCTTTTCTTTCAACGTTTTTTCTGATTTTTTCTTTTCTGTTTTTTGAGCATTTTTTCCTTTTGCCATAATGCCTCCCTTAGAGCTTGTTTGAAAATGATCCTTACTGCGGTCGGCTGCGGCTAACGATGATCGCCTCGTTACATTCCGGAGGGACGACCCATGCCGGCCGACGATCTGGGTTTGGGCACAGGCTGATTGGGTCTATGGTACCGACCCGGATAACCGCCATAGCCGTACCCACGGTGTGGATACCTGTAGCTGTCATATACATCGTAATAACCCGGACTGGACCACGCGGACCTATCGATGGGGGTACAACCTGTCAGAAGCAGGAAACAGGAAAGTGCCAGAAGAATCATGGATAGCCTGAAAAATTGCTTCATAATCAAAGTCCCCCTTTGGATGCCCGCGGGGGCCACCGCTGTATCAACAACAATGCGCCGGTGGTATCAGCAATCAATGCGGTATCGCCTTTACTCGGCGCCTCATCGGGTGCAACCCATACCACACCACCTAATTCTCTCACGCGCTGTGCAGTCGCCTCAGGATCAGCAACCCGGACAACCGGCACCCAAAGCATGTGCTGTTTATCATCCTGTACATGACGGATGCCGGCACGCCATTTTCCTTTGGACTTGAAGACATCATATTTTTTTCCCGAATCTATCACATCATAGCCCAACACGGATCCATAGAAATCCTCGATGCGATCCGGGTCATCAGTCCAAATCTCATTCCACAGCCAATCACCGATGGCTGCCTCGGTATCGGCTGGATCGCCTCCCTTTGTGCTGAGTAACACCAGGTCTGCCCGTTGCGGATCACTGATCAAAACAGCCCTACCCCGTTGATCCAGTTCAACCGGGCCTTTCAATATCTTTCCGCCATTGGCCTTTACCAGGCTGATTGCCGCATCAACATCGGCCACGGACACCCAGGGCATCCAGACACCATCTCTCGTTTGGCCTTCTGAAGGTTCCACCTTAAGGATTCCCGCGATAAGTTTGCCGCGATTGCGCACGACCGCATAGTGCCCCTCGTATTCAATCTGCCATCCAAACAGTTTTTCGTAAAACTTTCCAGCCGACAGGGGATCCGGTGTCAGCAGATCGTGCCAGATAAACATGCCCGGATGGGTCTTGCCACTGGGGTTTTCTGTTATGGGGATCCGGGCCATTTCGGCACCACCCTCCGACAACTTACCGGAATTGGCACAGCCACTTAGAAAAGCTACCGCTAAAATTAAAACACCGACAAAACGCACGAATGATTGCATTGTATTAATCCATTCATATCAGATAAAACATTACCTTCCGAATTTCGACTATAGAGAAGACTCACGTCTGCGTCAAAGAAAAAATGCCACATGTCCAGCCTT
>Ga0233437_1002697_pt1 | contig 25780 bp, 26 predicted proteins | sample SI_122_August201_FD_182714 | JGI IMG/M metagenome (GOLD analysis project Ga0233437, IMG submission 182714) | Seawater microbial communities from Saanich Inlet, British Columbia, Canada - SI_122_August2016_200_MG | ecosystem: Environmental > Aquatic > Marine > Inlet | place: Canada: British... | reverse complement strand
AGAAATTTTAGAAGAACTTGCTGAAGATGTAGATATTAATAATGAAGAATTATTAGAAAAAATTGCTATGACTGCAATGACTGGAAAGGGCGCTGAGTCTTCTAAAGAAAGATTGGGTAAGATTGCTGTTGCTGCAGTTAGACAGATTAAAGATGAAAGCATTGATATGGATAATATTAAGATGGAGAAGAAAGTTGGTGGGGGAGTAGAAGATTCTTCTTTGATAAAAGGTATTGTTTTGGATAAAGAAAAATTACATTCTGGAATGCCTTCCAAGATTGAGAATGCTAGAATTGCTTTGATTAGTGTTCCTTTAGAAATTAAAGATACTGAAATTGATGCAAAAATTCAGATTACTAGTCCGGAGCAAATGCAGAGTTTTATAGAGCAAGAAGAAATGATGATTAAGAATATGGCTCAAAAAGTTATTGATTCTGGAGCTAATGTTTTGATTTCTCAGAAAGGAATTGATGATTTGGCACAACATTATTTTGCTAAGAGTGGAATTTATGCTGTTCGTAGAGTTAAACAAAGTGATATGAATAAATTAGCAAGAGCTACTGGCGGAAAGGTTGTTAGTAATTTGAAAGATTTGAATGAAAGCGATTTGGGAAAAGCTGGTGCTGTTGAAGAAAGAAAGATTGGGGATGAAGAATTTACTTATGTTATGGATTGTGAAAACCCAAAAGCAGTTACAGTTTTAATTCGTGGTGGTACTGAGCATGTTGTTGATGAAGTTGAAAGAGCCGTTAAAGATGCTTTAGGAGATTTAGTTGCTGCTTTGAAAAATGGAAAAGTTGTTGGTGGTGCAGGGGCTGTTGAAGTTGAGTTAAGTAAAAGGCTTAGAGAGTTTGCAAATTCTTTAAGTGGTCGTGAGCAGTTAGCTGTTTTGACATTTGCCGATTCTATAGAAGTTATTCCAGTTACTTTAGCTGAAAATGCTGGTTTAGATCCAATTGATATTTTAACTGAGTTGAAAGCTCGTCATGATTCTGGAGATAAGTGGGCAGGAATAGATGTTTTCTCTGGGAAAGTTGTTGATTCTTGGACTACAGGAGTTATTGAACCTTTGAAAATTAAAACTCAAGCTGTTAAGAGTGCAAGTGAAGTAAGTGAGATGATTTTGAGAATTGATGATGTAATTGCCTCTGGAAAGCAACCACAAGGTGGCCAGATGGGTATGCAACCTCCAATGGGTTATGAGTAAGTTTTATAAAATTGCATTTTCATTTCTAGTATATGGTTTTTGGTAAAGTAGATGCATTTCTTAGAAAAGTTAATAGAATGAAGTCTTTAATCGAGAGAGGAAAATATGAAAAGGCTTTGGCGAGATATTATAGTTTTAATTCTTTGTACAAGAGTTTACATAAAGAAGAAAAGGAAAAATATAGAATTGAATATCAAAGTGTTGTTAATTGTTTGTTGTTATATAATAAGTTAGAAGATTTGAAGGTTTTTCTTAAGGAAGATAATTTAGATTTGGTTAGGGATGCTTTGTCTGTTATGAAGTATTTGCTTATTTCTACTCCCAAAAATACTTGTAGGAAATTTATGAGATTTGTTGATTTAGAATATGATAAACATTTTGAGGAGTTTTCTTATCGTTTGGCTATTTCTGAGTTGGATGAAAAATTGGATTTTATTAATAAATTAAAAGATGAAGAGAATTATGATATTGCTTTGAATAGTTTTCCTGAATTGATAAATAAGTATAGGGAGATTGAAAGTTATGGCAGAGATAGTTCTAGAATTCATGATAGTTTGATTAGTTTAAGAGAGGAATTAAAAACTAGTTTGTTGGAGTTTCGAGCTAAGAGTCCGGTTGCTAAAGTTAATGTTAAGACTTTAAGGAAGGCTTTGAAAAATAAAGAGATGAAGACTGCTAGGTTTGTTTATAAAGAGTTGTTTAGATAAATTTATATATTGGTTTTTTTATTTATAATTATGGCAAATTTAAAAAATAATTATTGGATTTTATTGATTGGACTTGTTTTATTTGGTCGAGGAATAGTTGAGATGATTAATGGAAGTGGATATCAGTATGCTGGACTAATTGGTTGGGTATCTTTATTATTGGGTTCTGCTTTGATTGCTCGTGAGCTCCATTCTAGGTCAGCTAAATAATTTTAACTTTTAGTTAATTTTATATAATTTAAAGTATTCCTTTAGTTATGGTTAAAGTTAAACGAGTTACAGCTCCCCCTTTGGAGTTGAGAGATTCTTCGTCAATTATAAGGGTTGGAGGTATTCGAAAAGTGCTTGAGATTGTGGTAGAAGAGGGAGATACCTGGGATTCTGTTGTAGAACAATGTAATGTTTCGCCGGGGTCTTTGTATAGATCTAATGAACGAATTTTGGGTGAAGAATACCCTCCCACGTTAACTCCGGGTGCAAAACTGTACCACTCTGAATCTGGTGGATCTGGTGGCGGAGTACGCCTTAGTTCTTAATTCTTTATTTTTAGTTAATTTTATAAGTTTTGGTTAATGATTATTTTTATGTATAACTTTTTGAAAGAGAATAATAAGATTAAAGTTATTATTCTTGCAGCAGGGTATGCAACAAGACTTTATCCTTTGACTAAAGATAAGCCGAAGCCTTTGTTAGAAGTAGATGGTAAGCCCATGGTGGACCACATAATCCGGAAGATAGAAGAGATTGGTGAGGTTGATGAAATATTTATTGTTACAAATGATAAGTTCTATGGCCATTTTGAAAAGTGGTTAAATGAATTTAAGTCAGAAAAGAATATTAAGATTATAAATGATGGTACTACCTCTAATGATAATAGGTTGGGTGCTATGGGTGATGTTAATTTTGTTATTGAAAAGGAAAATATTAAAGATGGCATAATGGTTGTTGCAGGAGATAATTTATTTGAATTTTCTTTGAAAGAGTTTGTTGATAGCCATAAAAAGCATAATCAAAGTGCGGTTGTTTTGTTTGATGTTCAAAGTAGGGAGCTTGCAAGACATTATGGCGTAGTTGGAGTGGGTGATGAGAATAGGATGATTGATTTTGAGGAAAAGCCGAATGAACCAAAATCAACTTTGGCTTCAACTTATGTTTATGTTTTTCCTTCTTTGGTTATACCCATGCTACAGAATTTTGTAAAGAAATATGGGGACAGTGAGAAAGATAGAAATTTTATTGAATTCCTGTATAAGGAAGAGCCCGTTTATTGCTATGTAACTGAAAAGAAATGGTTTGATATAGGGAATTTTGATCAGTTGGAAAAGGCAAGAGAAGAATTTAAGGGATAAGCATATAGTTAATTTTATAAGTTTTAGTTTAAGCTTATTTTTATGTTTGGATTTTTAAAAAAGAAATTAAAGGATGTTGCTAGTAAGTTTTCTAAAGAGGCAGAGGAAGTAGTTGAAGAAGTAAAAGAAGAAGTTACTGAAGAGAAGAAAAAAAAGCCTAAGAAAGAGAAGAAGAAAGAAGTTGAGGAGAAAGTAGAAGAAGAAGTTAAAGAGGAAATTGAAGAAGAGTTAGAGGAAACTTTAGAAGAAGAAACTGCTGAGAAAGTTGCTGAAGTAGTTGTAGAAGAATCTAAAGAAGAAATTGTTGAAGATATTCCTAAAGAAGAAGTAAAAGTTGAAGAACCCAAAAAGGAAAAATTAAGTTTTAAAGAAAAATTTAAGAAAGCTGTTTCTAAGAAAATTTCGGATAAAAAGTTTGAAGAGTTATTTTGGGAATTGGAGATGTCATTATTGGAAGCTAATGTTGCTGTTGAAGTTATTGAAAAATTAAAAGAAGGTTTGAAGATGGAAATTGTTGATGTTCCTATTAAGGGGAAGGTTGATGAATTTATTTTTGAGAAGTTAAAAGATAATATTAAAGAGTTGTTTAAGGAAGAGTTAGATTTAATTGAAGTTATTAAAAAAAGTGAGAAACCCTATGTTATTGTGTTTTTAGGTGTGAATGGTTCTGGGAAAACTACTTCTATAGCTAAATTTGCTAAATTGTTGCAGAATAATGGTTTATCTTGCGTAATGGCTGCTGCAGATACTTTTAGAGCTGCTGCTATTGATCAATTGGGGTTGCATGCGGATAAGTTGGGAGTTAAGATGATTAAGCATGATTATGGTTCGGATGCTGCTGCTGTGGGTTTTGATGCTATAAAACATGCTAAGACTAAAGAAGTTGATGTTGTTTTGATTGATACTGCGGGTAGGATGCATTCTAATGTGGATTTAATGGCTGAGTTAAAAAAAGTTATTAGAGTTGTTGAGCCAGATTTTAAGATATTTGTTGGGGAGTCAATAGTTGGTAATGATTGTACTGAGCAGGCTAGGAAGTTTAGTAGTTCTGTTGGTGTGGATGGTATTATATTAAGTAAGGCAGATATTGATGAGAAGGGTGGAACTGCCATTTCTATTTCTTATGTTACTGATAAACCTATTTTGTATTTGGGTACTGGTCAGGGTTATGGTGATATTGAGAAGTTTTCAGTTTCTAAGTTGATGGATTCGTTGGGGTTGTAGGATGGAGGGACGTGAAAATATTCCGGCGGAATTGAAAAGAAGTATTTTAGTTGAAGCAGGCCATAAGTGTGCGATTCCCACATGTAGACATATGGAGGTGGAAATTCACCATATTATTCCTTGGCAGAAATGCATTATTTAGATATTTTTAGTGTGGTTACAGGCACTTCTGGAAATCCATTCCCAGAATTTGCAGGTTTTATAAAATATGTTTTAAACCCAAGTTGTTAGTTAGGGAAACTAACGTCTCTTTTAATTACATTTATAAATCATAATTCTCTCTAAAATTCTATGGTTATGGACAAATTAAGTTCAACTTTGAAGAATACTCTAAGTAAAATTACTGGAGCTACTTTTGTAGATGAGAATTTAATTAATGAAATTGTTAAAGATATTCAAAGAGCTTTGTTACAAGCAGATGTTAATGTTAAATTAGTTTTTGACCTAAGTAAAAATATTAAAGAAAGAGCGTTGAAAGAAAAACCCCCAAAGTCAGTAGGACAAAAAGAATTCTTAGTTAAGATTGTTTATGATGAACTTGTAAAATTCCTAGGAAAAGAAAAAAAAGGAATTAAAATTACAAAGAAACAACCATTCAAAATTATGTTAGTTGGTTTGTTCGGAACTGGAAAAACTACGATAGCAGCAAAATTAGGAAATTATTATACTAAAAGGGGGCATAAAGTTGCTTTAGTGGGTTTAGATGTTTACAGGCCGGCTGCAATGGATCAACTAGAACAGTTAGCAAAATCAATTAATATTCCATACTATATAGAGAGAAAAGAAAAAAACCCAAAGAAAATTTGGAAAGCTTTGAAAGATGAAGTAAAGAAATATGATGTTGTTATTGTAGATACTGCGGGAAGAGATGCATTGTCAGAAGATTTAGTTAAGGAAATTGAGGAATTAAATAAGTTAATCAAACCAGAAGAAAAACTTTTAGTAATAAATGCAGATATAGGACAAACCGCAGAAAAACAGGCAAAACAATTTCATGAGTCTTGTGGCATTACTGGAGTTGCAATTACTAAGATGGATGGAACTGCTAAAGCTGGTGGAGCATTGTCAGCAGCAGCAATTACTGGGGCCCCTGTTAAGTTTTTAGGTATAGGTGAAAAAGTAGATGATATTGAAGAGTTTAATCCTGAAGGTTTTGTTTCTAGATTATTGGGGATGGGAGACTTAGAGGCTTTATTGGAAAAAGTTAAAGTTGAAATAGATGAAGAAACTGCTGAAGATTTGGGAAAAAAGTTTTTGAAAGGGGATTTTAATTTTTTAGATTTATACGAACAGATTCAAGGAATGAAAAAATTAGGTCCTATGAATAAGATTATGGAAATGATTCCTGGAATGAGCGGGATGAAGATTCCTAAAGATATGTTGGATGTTCAAGATTCCAAGTTGAAAAAATGGAAATATATAATGCAATCGATGACAAAGAAAGAGTTGGAAAATCCAGATTTAGTTTTTAATAGGAAAAGAATTGATAGGATTGCTAAAGGTTCTGGTTGTACTGCTACAGAAGTTAGAGAGTTATTAAAGCAGTATAGGCAGAGTAAGAAAATGATGAAGATGATGAAGGGCGATCCTAATAAGTTGATGAAGAAGTTTAAGGGTAAGATTCCTGGAATGTAGGAATAGAAAAGTTTATATAGGCAGTATATAACGGATATATAGGTGATTATACATGGGAGAAGTTTCAACAATACAATTAGACAAGGATGTTATAAAACAGCTTCAAGCGGCCAAAGAGTACCCTAGACAAACGTATAATGAATTAATAGGGAAAATGAGTAAAACCTTTGTAGATCTTGGAAAAAGGAACCAGTATGATGAGTTTTTACATAAGATTCAGCAGCCTAAGATGAAGGAGCTTTGGGATAATAAAGAAGACGAGGCTTGGGAGAATGCTTAGTTTTGGAGATGTTATTTTAGCAGAAGTTCAATTTACAGATACATTTGAAATAAAAGAGAGGCCTGCTGTAGTTTTATTTGAAGAATATGGAAACATTGTTTTGGCTGGAATTACTAGTAACCTGAAGATGGAGGGGCTTCCTTTATTAAAAAAAGAGGGTGCCATTAAGGATAGTGTGATAAAACTTAATTATTTGTTTACTATTTCAGAAAAAATGGTTAAGAAAACTCTTTTTTCACTGTCTTCGGAGAAAAAGAAAGAAATTGTTTCAGAATTTGTTAAGAAATTGAAAGTTTAAGGGTAAGATTCCTGAAATGTAAAGTTTTTTATATTAGTATTTTTAGTTTTTAAGTAGGTGATAACTATGAATAAAATATTGTTAATCTTTGTTATCTTTTTGGTTAGCTTTAGCTTTGTTTTTGCTAATGGCAATAATCCAAATGACGATGATATAAATTCTTCTGATGATCAACCGGGTAATGGGAATCAGTATGGAACTTTAACAGCAGTGAGTGTTGGTGGAACTTATGTTAATGGAAATGGAAAAGAGATGAAGATAGAAAAGGTTCAAAATAAAAATCGATTGAGAGTAGGAAATGTCTCTGCAGAATATTCTTTTGAATTGGAACAAGAAGCATCTTTGACAGGAACTAAGCTGAGGGCAAAATTGTCTAATGGGCAGAATGCTGAAATTAAAATTATGCCAAATGTTGCATCCGAAAGGGCTTTGGAAAGATTGAGACTTAAAGTTTGTCAAGAAGAACAAGGTTGCAAGATCGTTTTGAAAGAAGTTGGTCAAGGCGAAGAGCTAGAGGCAGCATATGAACTTGAAGCAGATAAAGAGGCTAAAGTTTTGGGAATGTTTAAGACTAAAATGAAGGTTAGGGCTCAAGTTAGTGCCGAGAGTGGTGAAGTGATTAGAGTTCATAAACCTTGGTGGGCATTTTTAGCTTCAGAAACTGATGAATTGGAAGAAGCTGAAGAATAATTCTTTTTTATTTTTTTATTTGTCATCTTGCCATGTGCGGGCGTAAAGTATTTATACTTGAATTGATATTCTTTTTTTAAGATGGAAGGAGCCAGATTTGTTGATCCAGAAATTTGTAGAGATTATTTGATAGATGGCAGCATTAGGAGTGTTGGTTCTTTGGTGTCTACGTTGTATGGATATACTGTTGGGCGGGTTGAGGATGCCGATTCTGAGTGGGAAAAAGCACATAAGCTTGCTGAAGAAGATTTTTTAGCTAAGGCTACTGGAATGGGGGCCGATATTGCTGCCCATTTTAAAACTGTAAGTGTCAAAAAAGAACTTGGGGGCTTTGTGATGCTAAGGGGCGAAGCTTATGAAACAATCGGGTCCGAAAATTAAATAAACTCTTTTTCTTTCTTTTATTCATGAAAAAAGTACTTTATTCTGGAGCAGAAGCTAATTTGTATTTAGAAAAAGGTAAATTAGTCAAGGAAAGGATTTCTAAAAGTTATAGACATGAATTTATTGATAATGCAAAAAGAAAATATCCTACGAGAAAAGAGTTTAAGATTTTAACAAAAGCAAGAAAGATTGGAATGGATGTTCCCGAAGTTTTTGAAGTTGATGATAAAGAAATGAAGGTTGTTATGGAATTTGTTAAGGGAGATTTATTAAAAGAATCTCTAGATAATTATTCTAAAAAGACGAGAGAAGAAGTTTGTTTAAAAGTTGGAATTCAAGTTGCTAAGATGCATGACAATCATATTATTCATGGGGACTTAACTACAAGTAATATGATATTAAAAGATGATAAAGTTTTTTTTATAGATTTTGGATTGGGGAAAATTTCACATAAAATAGAAGATAAGGCTGTTGATTTACATTTACTTAGGCAAGCTATGGAAAGCAAGCATTTCAAACATGAGAATAATTTTGAATTGGTTTTGAAAGGTTATAAGAAATCAAGTAATTTTAAAGAAACTTTAGAAAGATTGGAGAAGGTAGAACAAAGAGGAAGGTATAAGAGAAAAGCTTAAAAGTTAAATATTTTCCTTAATTCTATACAGCCCTGTAGTGTAGAGGCCAAGCATCTATGGTTTTGGTCCATAGGACCCAGGTTCGAATCCTGGCGGGGCTATATCCTCATTTTCATAAAGCTTATATATTTTAGTTTTCTTATGTTATTGAGGTTTTAAAATGGCAGAAGAAAAACAAATCGGAAAGGTATTTAGTTTTTTTAGTAAGATAAATGTGGCCGCTATAGAGTTAACAAAAGATAGTTTGGCTTTGGGCGATAAGATACGTTTTAAGGGATCTACGACAGATTTTGAACAAGAAGTGGAATCTATGCAAATTGAAGGGAAAGAAGTTCAAGAAGTTGGTCCGGGAAAGTCTGTTGGCCTTAAAGTTAAGGATAGGGTTAGGCCCGGAGATCTAGTTTACAAAGTCATTTAATTTTTCTTTTTTTCTTTTGGAAAAGTTTATAAAGTGAGGATTTTCTCTGTTTCTTAGGATAAATTAAGTGAAAGCTTGTTTATGCCGGGAAAAAATTTTGTGAAAAAATGGCACGAATGTACTCAAGAAGGAAAGGTAAGAGTGGAAGTACTAAACCTACAGAGCGGAAGAAAAAAGCCTGGATTAAGTATAGTGCCAAAGAAGTTGAATCTTTAATAGAAAAATTAGCTAAATCTGGTTTAACTAAAAGTATGATTGGTTTGGTTTTGAGAGATTCTTATGGCATTCCGGAAGTTAAAGAAATTTCTAAGAAAAGCATTGGTAAGGTTTTAGAGAAAGGTAAATTAGAATCTGAATTACCAGAAGATTTAACTGCTTTGATTAGAAGAGATATTCAATTAATTAAACATTTTGAATCAAATAAGCAAGATATGGTTGCTAAGAGAGGGATTCAATTAACTGAGAGTAAGATTAATAGATTAGTTAGATATTATAAAAAGAAAAAGAGACTACCTATGGATTGGAAGTTTGATAAGAATAAAGCAAAATTATTGGTTGATTAAGAATGGCAAAGAAAGATAAAGGAAAAAAGAAAGAAAAGAAGAAAATTGTTAGGAAGACCAATATAATTCTTAAGAAGAAAAAGAAAAAATGGGTTTCAATTTTAGCTCCTAAAGAGTATAGAAGTATGGAGATTGGAGAAAGTTATGTTGCTGATGTTCAAAGTTTAAAAGGCAAAAGAATAATTATGAGCCTATCTAATTTAGGAAGAGGAAAGAATTTTGCTATTAAAGTTATTTTTGAAGTTAAAGAAATTGTAGAGGGTAATGGTGTTTGTGAGAGTATTGGATATTATTTATTGAATAGCTATTCTAGAAGAGTTGTTAAGAAAGGAAGAACTAAGATTCATAAGGTTTTCAAGATGAAAACTAAGGACAATGTTAATGTTATTATGAAAATTAGTATGAGTACTGTTAATAAAGTTCCTGGCGGAGTTTCTACTACATTAAGAAAGGGAATGGATAACTATGTTACTGAAGAAATAAAGAAGGTTAGTTTTAATGCCTTATTAGATAATGTTATTGGATATGGTTTTCAGAAAAAAATGAAGGAAAGTTTGAAAAAAGTCTATCCGGTTGCTTCTTTGGAAGTTGTTAGTTTTAGGAAGGCTTAGAAAGGTTTTTAAATTCTATAATTTTGATTTATTATATCGCCTTTGTAGCTTAGTTGGTAGAGCACGGGTTTTGTAAACCTGAGGTCGGGGGTTCGACTCCCTCCAAAGGCTTGTTATTTTTACAAATAAAAGTTAATCGACAAATTTATAAATGTCTAAATATTTGTTATATTATGAATACAAAACAACTGAATTGGACATTGATTTTGGGTTCAGTATTTTTAATAATTGTTAGTCTTATTATTTTAGATATGTCTCCTTTTACATATGGCATTCTTTATTATTTTTTACCGGTTTGGTTTTTTGCAGGGGTATTCGGTTTACTAAACTTTACTAAATGGCCTTTATGGTTGAAAGTAGTAATTTCAATTGTTGTTGCCCCAATATTAATGATAGCTTTATTTTTCTTAACATGGGGATTAAACACTGGATTTAGGTTTACAAAATAATTTTTGAGTAATCCTAGAAAAAAGTTAATTCGTTAATTTAATAAATATGGTATTATTTACTAAAGTATTCTGAGCTCGTGGCGTAGTGGTAGCGCATCACGTTGACTTCGTGGGGGTCGCCGGTTCGATCCCGGCCGGGCTCATTTTTTTACATAACATTTATAAATATAAAAAAGGGTTTTTATGTATGCAAAAAAGAGGTCAAGTAACGATTTATATTATTGTGGGGATTGTCATTTTAGCAGTGTTTGGAATCGTATTTTTCTTAGGTTCTAACTTAACAAAACAAGATTTTCAATCCGAGTTAAAAAATGTTAAAATTCCTGAACAAATAAAGCCAGTTAAGGAATATGTTGATAGCTGTATTGAAGCATCTGTTTTGGATGGGGCCCAATTTTTAGGGGGTAGTGGGGGTTACATAGATATACCGGTTGATGATTTGCCAAGGGGTGTTTTTAATGAGTTTTCTAATTCTTTAGAGATTGGAAGTTCGGAAGTTGCTTATTGGTATTACAAGAGTTCTAATAATTTAGATAAGACCCAAGTTCCAAGTATTCAAAGTATGGAAGAAGATTTGGAAGAATATCTAAATGAAAATGTTGTTTATTGTTTGAGAGATTTGGATAATTTTGAAGATGAAGGTTTTGAAGTTGATTATGATATTTTTGATGTTATTTCTGATGTTAGTATAAAAGACACACATATTGAAACAAGAATTTATGCTCCTACGGATATTAGAAAAGGAGAGGTTGGAATTTACCTTGATCAGCATTTAGTTGATGTGGATGTTAATTTAGGTAAGATGTATAATTTGGCTTTGGAAGTTTTTGAAAAAGAAAACGAAGAAAACTTTTTAGAAGAGAAAACAATTGATATGATGGTTGTTTATGATGAAATTCCGTTTTCTAATACCGAATTTACTTGTGAAAGGTTAGTTTGGAGTAAGGAAGAGGTTAAGGATGATTTTAGAGAAATTGTTTCTTTTAATTTGGGTGGAATTGGTTTGAGCGATAGTGATGTTGTTGCTAATGATAGGGGATATTTTGAAGTGGATTTAGTTCCGGATAAAGGAGTTGAAGCAAGTTTTGAATATATGCCTAGCTGGCCATTCCAAATGGTTGTTTCTCCAAGTAAAGGAAATTTATTGATTGGAGATAGTATTACTCAAGATAACCCGGAGATTGCTAAGTATATGAATTTGTTTTTCTGTATGAACAATTATCATTTCGTTTATGATGTTAAATATCCTGCTTTGGTTTCTTTAGTTGATGAGGAAGGTTTTATGTTTCAGTTTGCTAATCTGGTTGTTATAGATAAAAATAGCCCAAGAGAATTTGTTGGAGTTATTGACAATTATGGGGATGAAGGATTGCTGGGTGAAGAGTTTTGTGAGAATAGAGTTAATGAATTAGAAGTTGCTGCTTTGGACGCTTCTAACTATCAAGGAATTTATGGGGCAGATGTTTCGTATAGTTGCATGGGTTCAAGTTGTTATATTGGCGGAACTGATTCAAATGGGGTTTTGAAAGATAATTTCCCAGTTTGTTTGAATGGGCAAGTTTATGTTGAAAAAGAAGGTTATTATTCTTCTCCGGCCATTGTTTCTACAGATGTTGCTAACTCGAGAGTTGGGATGTTATTGGAGCCATATTATGATGTTAATGTTAGATTTAGAGTTGTGGATTTGAATACGGGAGGAGGTAGGAATTTAGTTCCTGGCGAAGAGAGTGCGATTTTCCAATTTAGAAATTTAGATAATGATTATAGCACGATGGTTGTTTCAGAAATGGATGAAGTTACTTTGGTTAATGGAAATTATGAGGTGACTGCCTATTTGATGGACGAAGGCGAAAGCGTTACTATCGAAGGTCAGAAGGTTTTTGAATGTGTGGACGTTCCTCGAGGAGGAGTTCTTGGGGTTTTAGGTTTTGAGCAAGAACAATGTTTTGAATATGAATATGAAGATTCGGAAGTTGATGGAATTATGAGTGGAGGAATTGTGTTTGAATACGAATTTACTCATAATGATTTAGGCGGGGCAAGTGAAATGACTTTGTATGCTCCGTTTGTTAAGGAAATAAGTAGTTATGATGATGTGTTTGACATAATTAATAATTTAGAATCAAGAAATGTTGAAAATTATAGGTATCCGGAAATAATATGAAGAACAAAAGTTTGATGGCAGTATTTTGTATGGTTTTGATAGTTAGTAGTTCGTTTAGTGCTTATGGTTATGCTTGGTTGGATAGACTTAATGAGAATGATGAGAAAAATTTGGGGGAGATTGTTTTAGTTAATGTTGATAAATATGAACCAACTGTTATAACTTCGGATTATATTAGAAATAAGTATAGTCCTGTTTGGATTCAGTTATCCGGGAATACCTTAGAAGGTTATTTTTTTGGACAGAGCGAGGGCAAATCTTTGGATACTGCTTTTGGTGATTTGAAGATAAAAGATTTTGAGATTGACAGGTCAAGTTATTCGAAATATGTTAAATATGTTGACCCGATTCCTCCACAGGGAGGGTATAAGGTTGATGCTAGTGGAAATTTGGATTTGGGTGCCATAAAAGTTTATTTGAATAAGATTCCCAATGAGGAAGATATTCCAGATATAATTGATTTAAATTTTACTGCTCATTTTGAATTTGATTATGATTCCGGGTTTGGTATTTTTGGAAGACAAGATTTGTATTTTGATAATGTTAAATTAACTGAGAATGGACAGAGATCTGTTGCAGATATTTGGAATGGAAAAGGAAGTTTAGAATTGGTATCTGTGGAAGGAAGTAAGGCCAATTTTATTTTAAGAGAATCCGATGGTGATGAGATTGATAAATTTAGTTTGAAGGTGGGCAATACTAAACTAACCAGATTGAGAGATTCTCCAACTTTCTTAGGGGATAAAATTAGGTTGCAATTGAAATCTTTGGGCGGAGTTGAAGATGTTGCTTCGATTTTGATTTTTGGAGAGGAAAGAGATTATATTGAAAAAATGAATTTGTATACTGGTTCTGATTGGATTGTTGAGAATATCAACTATAACAGCGTTACTTTGTTTAATGAAGAAACTAAAGAAAAAGAGAAGTTAGTTTTGAGGGGGGCCGGCGAGGAAGAGTTCAGGGTTATTGATTGTGATAATGTTGCTATGGAAGATAAAGAAGTTGTAGAATTTTTTGAATCTGGTCTTCAAGTTGGTATTGATCAAAAAGGGAGCGTTTCTTCTTCATATGTGAATCCGGTAAGTGATCCGGCATTACAGAAAAGTCTTCCCTATACTTTGGATATCGCTGAAGATGGGCTGTACTGCTCCGCAGTAAATGAATATAAAACGGCCCTGGATTATGTTGCGGCCGGCAATGAGCAAGATGAGATTAATTATAATGTTGCTGTTCTTTATGATAAATTAAAAGATCCTTGGAATGAGTTAGAATATTTAAGCCAGATTAGAATTGACGGAGATTTGTATGAAAATAATAGGATTGCTGATGCGATTGCACAGGCACAAATTAAACTTGCGTCGAGTGGCCTTGGTTGTGGCAATATTAATGGCGTAAGTGTTTGTTTGAGAGCTGTTACTAGGATGTCTGAGGAGAGTTCTGTTTTTTTGAGATATGATTTTGATAGAGATGGGGATAATGATGTTAAAGAGTTTAAAGAAGGAGATATAATTGTAACTAGTAATAACAAAGATGTTGAGAACGGAATTGTATATTTCCTTGGAAAACTTATTGATAAGTATAACCGCGGATCTGCGTTTGAATGGCGAATCGAGAAAATTAAGCCAGGAAGCATTTTAGTTAAAACAGTTGGGCCGGGTATTAATGAAAAAGAAGAAATTCCTTTGGGGGAATTAGGTAGTTTAGTTTATGAAAGAATTCATGGGGAGCCAGATAAAAGTTTGGCGGTTGAAGTTGTTAATATTAACTCTCCTTTGAATGCGGTTGTTTCTGTTTTGCCAGGAGATGGAAATAATTTTGCAACAAGTCATTTTAGTGTTCATTTGCCTATTGAAAAGAGTTTGATACAATGGACCCCTGAACAGATTGATGGCATGATTGAAAAAACTCAAGCTACTATTAAAAAGTTGGACAGTATTATAGACAATTTGGGAAAATTCATTAAAGGGATGAAAGTTGCTTGTTATTCTGTTTTTGGTTATATTTCTGTTAAGAATGCTTTCTTTTTGAAGAATAAAGGTAGGAAAGATGCTTTTGATAAATGGCATGATTTTTGTCAGGAAAAAGCAGGTAATGATCATAATATTAAAGTTAGTGAATGTTTGAAAGAGAATGCAGATAAATTAGAAGAGGATGTTATCTTATTCACTGATGCTATTGAAAAATCGGAAGATTTGATTAAGAGAATGAATAAGGGAGATGAATCTGCCTATACTGAAATTGCTAGAGTTCTTGGAAGGGACCAGAAGTTTGTGGATGGATATTTAAAGAATGAGGATGCTATGGCTGCCCTAGGTTATGGAAAAGAAGAAATAAGGGGATTTTTGAAAAAGGTTTATCTTGGAGGAAATGTTTCTGCTGAGCTTGCTAAAGTTGACAATTTGGTTTCTAAGTTATCGGTGGCCACTTCAGTGGAGCAAAGAAAAAGTATTTTAGAATCTGTTATGGATGAAAAAGTGACTAGGGGCCCCATAAATAGGAGAGGAATTTTGGGTGGAGGGGACGAGGAAGTTTTGGACGCCTTGGAAAAAAAATCTCTTAGTACTAGCGATATGAAGTATGTTGCTTCTACTGTTGTTGTGGGGGAAGTTATCAAGGTTTATGATATTAATGTGGGGGATGCGGGGGGGTTTGTTACTGTGACTCCTGTTGTTGATGAAAACAATAAGCAGTATTTCTTGGATAACAGAGTGGTGTTTAAGGACGAGAATAATAAAATCTATTTGGGAGATGCCAATATTAATAATATTAATTCCAATTATGCGTATGGGGAAGAAAAAAAGAGTTATCCTGAGGAAAGTACTGGTCGGTTGATTTATTTTGCTTTTAAGGGGAGCAAAGGAACATTTCCAAATGCTGGCAAGGCAAATTATGTTCAAGTTAAATATGATGAATCAAAAGCAGAACAGAGGAATTATGTTGTTTATAATGTTGGTAATAATGGGAAGATAAATTTTGCTGGGGGAGATGACATTCCATTATTTCAAGTTAATTATGATACCTCCGGAATTAAAGCGAGTGAGGTTAATTATGCTAAGATTTATAGGGATATAGAGGGGGAGTATCAGAAAAGATTGAAGAATTATGGAAAAGAGTATGATAAGGGAAAAATACCTACTTCTGCTGAATATGGGGGGATTACAGAAGCAAATTGTGGAAGTTATATGAGTTTATCTGATTGTGATTTGTTGTTTGGAGTTTGTGATCCTGTTATGTGCCCTGCTTCAAGATTCGATTTAGGTGGAACTTGGAAAGTTGATGATGTTGTGCAAACTGGAATTATTGGAAGTTTGGTTTTGGGATTGCATAATTTTGGACTTAGGGAACCTTTACCAATTTGTTTAACTGGTGTTAATGCTGGTTTAGAAAATATAAGAAGTAAGTTTATGGGTTTTGAAGATTGTTTGGGGGCAGCCAGGGATAGTGGAGATAGTATTGGTATTTGTAATACTATTAGAAGTGTGTATATGTGTGAGATATTGTGGAGAGAAGGATTGTCTATATTTGGAAGTTTGGGAGGGATTAGCGATATTATTTCTAATAAAGTTTTGAAAAGAAGTGAAAGCCTTACCGAATATTTGAATTGGGGGAATAGTTGGGATAAGTTAGGAGATAGTGTTAATTACTTTACGACTGTTTATGCAAGGGGGGCCTTTGCTGCGTATAAGGCTAGGAATTTAGGAGAGTTTGGAACCGAAGTTTGTAAGTCTGCTATTTATGGAAAGAATCCTGGCATTGGAAGTTTTGTTGGTGAGTTGTTGGAGCCAAGTAGTCCATATCAATTTACTGGGTTTTTTGATGAGAATGTTCAGACTACTCTAGAAGGCGGAAAGTCTAGCTATAGAATTTATTATCATATTTATGCAGGGAATAATGAAAGAGTTAATTATATTGTTTATTTGAAAGGCCCGGGAAAGGCAGATTTGCCGGTTACTAAATCGGAAGGGATAGTTCAAACAAGAACGCTTGGAGCAGGAGATTATGTTGATGAGAGCTTTACAACTACTGATGTAGATTCGGGTTATACCCAAATGTGTATTAGGATAAATAATGATGAGAGTTGTGGTTTTGGAAGGGTTAGCAGTTCATTTTCTGTTAAATATTTAAATGATAAAGCTGTTGAAAACGAATTAAACCAAGAGATTAGTTCTGATGAAGAGTGTAGTTTAGGCAATTATGTTCCCGGAAGTAGTATTGTTCCTTCTGGGTTGAGTACTACTGGTTTACTTAAGACGTGTTCTAGATATGATCCGGATGGAAATGAAGATAGGTGGGTCAAGGTTGGGGAGTGTAGTTCTGAGGGAGTAAGCTGTTATTTAGATTATGAAAGTGTTGATTTTGAAGGATATACTGACAAAAGTGTAGAGTATAAAAAGAAATATCTAGATGAGTATGGAGACGGGGAAATTCCCGAGGAAGAAGCTGAATATGCTGCTATTTTGGGAATTAGATTAGGTGAACTTAATGCGCATATTGAAAAGTTAAAAGAGGGAGGAAATATTAGAGAAGGGTATAAGTATATTGATGATTATAGAGGTTTAATTGGAGATGCAGAAGGAGTTATTCCTATTTTGGTTGATGCCCATGTAAGTTTGGGGGATTTGTTTGTTTTACTGGCAGAGAGTTTTGAAGTGAAAGTTTCTGGCGGAACAGATGGAGATACCCCCGTTGACGGGATCCCGAATTATTTAAGAATTCAAGTTGATGTCCGGGGAGGGGTTACAGATCCAGTACACGTTTGGGAAAATGGACATTGGGATATAAGTGCGTCTGAAGGTGACGCCGAAAAAGGATTATCTTTTGATGAAGGATTGAAATTAATTTATGATGATGTTCAAGGATACACTGGTAGATGGTTGGATAAGTTTAAGCAGTTGAAAATTACTTGTAATACCCAAGATGAAAAGTATATTAGTAAAAGTTTGTTTGAGGTTTTGGAGTATGAAGCGTTTAAAGAAAAAACTTTGAGTTTTTGTGGGAGTAATCTTGGCCAAGATGAAACTGATGAAGAGAGATTAAAACTCCCTTCGAGTTTATCTGGCGCTTTTATTCCGGAGAATTACATAAAAATAACTCTTGTGCCTAAGGGGTGGGAGAAGAGAAATCCCTCTTATGAATGGGAAAATAATAAATGGATTGATTTGAGTGGGGTTAATTCTGATCTTTCTTATGATTTTGATGATGGTTTTGAAATAATTAAATGGAAGGTTTTGGATGAAGTTTATCCAGAAATCAAGATAAAAATAATGGATAAAGATAAAGAGGAGACTTTGGTTGAGAGAACCTTGACTTTTCAGCAATTTGTAGATTTTTGTGAGAAGCTTGGTTTTGTAGTTGAAAAAAGTGTTAAGGAAATTCCCGTTTATTTAAAAATACAGGCGGATATTCGAGGAGGGATATTAGATCAGAAAGCTATTTGGGATTACGGCCAGTGGGATATAAATTTTTTAGGAGATGAAGAACAGAAAGGTTTGACTTTTAATGGGGGATTGAGGGAGGTTTATGACGTCATTAAGGCATATGAGGGAAATTGGTTGGAAAAGTTTAATCAGATAAAAGTAAGGTGTAATGAGGAAGATGAACAGTATATTAGCAAGGGAGATTTTTCAGTGATGAATTATGGAACTTTTAAATTAAATGTTTTGGGTTTTTGTGGAAACTCTTTTGATTTTGATGAGGTTTCCCCTTCTTGTGAGGGATATTCTAGCGAGGTTAATTTGCATGCTGAATGGCATGGAGTTGATCCTAGTTTAATTATGGCTGTGATGATGAGGGAGAGTTCGTGTAATTCAAATGTTCCTCCTTCTGGGGCGGATGCTTATGGTTTAATGCAGATTACAAATTCAGGATATTCTGGGACTTTTGATACTTATTGTAAAAATAAGATTGATGGAATTCAGGAGTTTGAAGATGTTCAAGGAGCGTCCAATTATGAAAATAATATTCAGTGTGGGGTTAAGATATTAAAAGATAAATATTCTGAATACAAAGATGGAGTTTATGAAAGTTGGTCTTATAAAAATAATGAAGACTTTAAAGAATTGATTGATGATTGTGTTGTTACTTATCCTAAATATGCTGATTATACTGGATGGGGTGCCGCCTTAAGGGGATATAATGGGTGGGGATGCAATCCCGTTAGTTCTGATATAGATTATGTTGAAAAGGTCAATAAAATATATGCTGCTTTAAATTCTAATCAAGAAGAGCAAGTTGCCTGTTCTGAAATTTCGGAATTGGGGAGTTGTTATAATTATGAATATTGTTTTGTTAAAGAGAAAGAATGGTGGAATTTCTTAGGAGATGATGAGTGTACTTCTTGTTATGATGCTTCTTGTGAGGACATTGGAGCTATGGCTAAATGTGATGGAAGTTGTGGTGCCATCTTAGATTGTGAATGGTCTAATTCTGAATGTAGTATTTCTTAGAAGATTAAAAATGCAGAGAGCAGGACTCGAACCTGCGTAGGCACTAAGCCATCAGGTTTCTTAAGTTTTCACTTCCTAAGCCTGACCCGTTTGACCACTCCGGCATCCCTGCGTATTTTTTCTAGCTTTCTAATATTTTTTAAAGGTATCGTTTTGAGAAAAGTATTCACTGAGGATTTTTTTACTCGAATTCCATAATACTCTTTTTGATACTTTTTATTTACCCAAGAATCTATTGTGTTTTCTATTCCTATTGAATTTAAGTATTGATTTATTTCTGTGATAATTTGTTTACTTGCGCTACAATATCCTATGCTGTGCCCCCTTATTCCTCCATCTGTATCAAAATACCCTGCTAAAAAATAGTTTATTTGGCTATTTGTTAACTTTGAAGGGATTGTTATTTTATCAGATTTTTTGCCTAATGGAATTTCAAGTTTTTTGTTGAAGAAAGTATGTAAACTTTTATTTCTTATTGAGATATAATGTGCCCTTTTTCCTTTTGAGATTTTAGTTTTTGTGTCTATTTTTTCTTTTATTAGTTTAAGTATGTTTTCTAAGTATTCTTTGTTATTTGAATGGATGAATATTCCATAATCTTTAGAGTTATCTTTTCCTTTCCGTTTAACTCCCCCTTTTAAGTGTCCGTCTCCAGCTATTGCTCCAGCTAAGTATATTATATTATTATCTAATTTGAACATAGCTCTCTAAAAGAAATTATATTTATAAATTCTATTTGTGTACTTAACAACATACTTTAATTTTTAAAATACTTCCTTATTCTTTTGTGAAGATTGTAACATTGAGATAAGTATTACTGAGACAATTAAATATCCCACAAGAATAACTAATTCTGGGATTATATTTGCTAATGGGAGTTGGAAGATTGCTATTTTTCTTAAAGTGGTTTCAGCTAAAACGAAAGGGGTATATCGTATTATCCCTCCGAGTATTTTTGGCATTGCTTCTATTGACATAATCATACTAGAAGAGATTAGGAAAATGATCCCAATACAAACAGAGGCTATGACCCCAGTTTCTTCTGAACTAAATATGTTTCCGATTATTATACCAGCTAGAATAAAAAATGAACTTATTATTAAAATTGAAGGAAAAGTTAAACTGAATGGGATGGCTATGTTTGAGCTAAAGAATAATTTTGTTATTGCTAGAAGTATGGTGGCTTGGATTAGTACTATTATTAAGGCAGTAACATAATTTCCGAATGTAAAAATGCCCCTTGAAGTTGGAGTCAATATACTTCTTAGATATGCCCTTGTTTTTCTTTCTTTTATTGTTAGTGTGGATGTTAATAAAATTGATGCAAACATTATTACTATTGTAATTAAGCCAGGTAAGATATAATCAAAGAAATTTAATTTTTGTTCTGATTGGCCTGCTTCGTTTCCTGCAACTGAACTGTATGTTATTGGTATTGGGTTTAATACTTCTTCTGCAAGAATTCCTTCCACATCATCGAAATCTTTGTTTATTTGGCGAATTCCAGTTTTAATAGATTTTAGTTCAGATAATAAATTATCTACTTCTTCAGTGATGGTTGCAAGTCCTTCTTGAGGATTATTTGCGTTAAATTCTTGATTGACTAATTGGATAATTGACATTACAGTTGCTATATTTTCTGAATGTTCTTGCAATTGGTTTCTCATATCTTGGGTAATATCTGTTTCTCCAAATTCATTTTCGATTTCATTTATGTACTCAAGCAGAATATTATCAAATGAATTAATTTCTATTAGTACGTTTGGATCTAGCTGATTGAGTTGGTTGGTGATGGTTTCTATGTTTTCTTCTGATTCTTTTAGAGTGGTTTGTATTGTTTCTACACTTTCTATTGCATCATCTAATTCGTCTTCTTTTGAGTTAATTTCGTTAATTGAGTTACTTATTCTTTCTGTGAGTGTTCCTAGAATTGCATATGTGGTTTCTTCTGATTCTTCTCCGATAGTTGCATGTACTTGGTTTATTATTGACCATGCTATTCTTGTTTTTGAATAATCTACAAATAAAGTTACGTTGTTGTTTACTCTTGAGTCTATTTTTCCCAAGGGGTTAGAATTAACTTCTTCTACTTCTATACATAAATGGTTTTTGCCGGTTTTGACACTAGTGATGCAACTTTCTAGGGTAGACATTTCATTTACTTCAAATGATTTTTCTTTGAATTTTTGGATTAAGTTGTCTCCTAGAACTGTATCACTTCCATCATGAATTGCCAATTTTATTCCTTGAAGAGAATCTGTTGAAAATACAAATCCTGCTAAGAGTATGATTAGTATTGGGCCAATTATTATAATTAATGAGGAGAGTTTAGATCTTCTCATTTCTTTCAAATTTTTCCCGATTATAGTGGTTACTTTAAATGACATTTTTGATTATGACTCTAAATACCTCCTTTAGTGAAGATTGAGAAACATTTATTTTTATTAGATACTCTTTGTTATCATTTAGTAATTTTGTTAAGTATTTAGTGTAGTTGTTTATAGAATATTTTTTTGGGACATGCATTATTAGTTCATTATTTTTTGTGAAAGCATTTATAACATTTAAATCTGATTTTGCTAATTTGTGTATTTTTTTGTATTTTCCAGGGTAACTTCTTATTGAGATTTCGTATGTGTTTGAGTATTTTTCCCTTAACATTATTGCAGAATCCATGGCCAATATTTTTCCATTACTTATTACACCAATTCTATCACAGAATGGTTCTATTTCGTTTATGAAATGTGAAGTGATTATTATGGCGGTTCCTGTTTTCCTTATTTTATCTATTAGGGATAATATATTTTCTCTTAAATTTGGGTCTAGGCCCGAGATTGGTTCGTCTAATAATAATATCTTTGGATTGTGAATTAAAGAACATGCTATATTTAGTCTTTTTACTGTTCCGCCAGATAGTTTTTTGGCTAGTTCTTTTTTATATTGGTCTAGTTCTAATAATTTTATTAGTTCTTCAGATCTTTCTTTTATTGTTTTATTTTTTATCCCGTATAATTTCCCAAAGTATTTTATGTTTTCTTCTACTGTTAGATTTCCGTATATACTATCTTCTTGTGTTGAGAAACCTACTAGATTTTTTAGAACTTTTTTATTTTTTATTAAATTATGTTCTCCCGATTTTATTTTGGCGGTTTTTGATTTGTAAAGCCCAGTTATTGTTTTTAATAACATGGATTTTCCTGAGCCGCTGATTCCTATTAAACCAAGAATTTCTTTTTTGTGTAATTTTAAGTTTATATCATCTAGGATTAGCTTGCCTTTTATGTCTAAATTCAGGTTTGTTACTTTAAGTATTTCTTTTGGCATTACTTAATTTTTATTTTTCTCTTTTATAAACATTACCAGAATTAATTCTTTTTGTTTTGCCAAGAAAATTTCCTTATCTTTGCAGTTTCTCCGTAACCACAACTAGCACACTTATGTTTTATTTTGTGATATGATAATTTACCACAACGTCTACATCTCATAGTAGTTCGCTTTCCGGACTTCTTACCCATGGAGGGCGTTCCTTTAGTCATTTTTTTCAGGCGATATTAGAATTATTGTGTCTCCTCGTAAAAAGATTGTTCCTAATTTCCTTGTTGTTTGTCCGTCTATTCTTTCTTCTGCTTCGTCGAGAACAGTGTTTATATGTATGTCAAATGCTTTTAATTTTCCTAATAACTGTTTTCCGTTTTTTAGTTCAACTATAACTCGTGAACCTCTTGCTCTGTTCAATGCATCCAATGGTCTATCTGTTTCCATATTTAATCCCCCTGAAGGTTATGGTATTATTGTCGGCAGTCTATTTAAAAAGTTATCGGAAATAGAAAACAAAAGTTATTTAAAGTGTCAATTTTCACTATTTCTAACATGGCAATATCACAAGAGAGACCAAGAAGGAAAGTTACTGGATCTAGATATGTAGATTTAAGAAAAAAGAAATTCGCTAATTTAGGTAGAGATCCGACTTCGACTAGAGTTGGAGATAGAAAAGTTAAATTACTTCGAGGAAAAGGTGGTCAAAGAAAAGAGATTTTGTATACTGATAAGATGTTGAATGTTTTTAATTCTAAAACTAAAAAATATGAAAAAGTTGAAATTAAGAATGTTGTTGAGAATCCTGCTAATAGACATTATGTAAGAAGAAATATTTTAACTAAAGGAACTATTGTTGAAACTTCTTTAGGAAAGGCTAAGATTACTTCAAGGCCCGGACAAGAAGCTGTTTTGAATGGTGTTTTAGTTTAGAATGCTCATATTGTTTTGAATTTTAGTAAAATTGGTTTTTTGAGGGTCTTTATAAACGTTACTAAACAGAAAGATTTATAAATGAAATCAGAGACTTGTATATAAAGTTTATTACGCCTTTAGGCGGTGGTAAATACTATGCCGACTCAATATGTAAAAAAATGCCCGGAATGCGGGAGTATTAATCTAATTTTTAAGGATGAACGTGGTGAAATCATTTGTAAGGATTGTGGCCTCGTTATAGAGGAACGAATGGTTGATTTTGGCCATGAATGGAGAGAGTTTGATTCTGATCAGGCTGCTAAGAGAAGAAGAACTGGGGCGCCTTTAACGCAACAGAAGTTTGATCAAGGTTTAGGGACTTCTATTGGAAGTGGCTCGGATATATTTAAATTATCAGGAAAGTCAAAACAAAGGTTTTCTAGGTTACAGAAATGGCAACATAGGATTTCTACTGCTATTGAAAGGAATTTGAAATTGGCCTTGGCTGAGTTGAAAAGAGTTTCTTCATACTTAAAATTACCAAATTCAGTTGTTGAAGATGCTTCTGCTATTTATAGAAATGCGGTTCAAAGAGGATTGGTAAGAGGAAGGTCTATGGAGTCTGTAGTTGCGGGTGCTTTGTATGCTGCGTGTAGGAGACATGAAATCCCTAGAACGCTGGATGAGTTATCAGATGCTTCAGGAATTGATAAGAAAGAGATTGGGAGAACATATAGATTTATTACAAGAGAGTTGGGAATTAGAATACTTCCAAGTAATCCTATTGATTATATACCAAGATTTTCAAGTGCTTTGAAATTGACTGCCGAAACTCAAAGTAAGGCTGTTGAAATTTTAGAAATGGCACAAGAGGCTGAATTGACTTCTGGAAGAGGTCCAACTGGAATTGCGGCTGCTTCATTGTATGTTGCTGCCTTAATGAATAATGAGAAAAGGACCCAAAGAGAGGTTGCGGATGTTGCAGGAGTTACAGAAGTTACAATCAGAAATAGGTACAAAGAATTGTTAAAAGAATTAGGTTTGGAAGAAGAAGTTAAGAAAAAAATTAAAGAAGAAGTAGTAGTAGAAGAGTAGAAACATTTTTATAATTGAAAATAAGTTTTTAAAGAGGTGATGAAATGGTCGATTCTGAATTAAAAAAATTGGTGGATAATAGCGTTCAGTTGCAAAAGTTAACTATTTCTTTAGTTGAGTCTAATAATAAGTTAGTTAAGAAGGTTGATGATTTGATTAGTTTGTTTGAGGAGGCTGCCAAGAATGTTTCTTCTGGAAATTATGAAGAAATTGTTACGTTAAATAATAAGATTAATTCTTTAATTCAAGAGAATAAACAGTTAGCTAGAGGTCTTGTTTTAATGGAGCAGAAATTTAAGCAAGGGGGATTTAGGGCTAGTCCAATCCCTAAAAGTATGTGATGGGAACTCATTTCATGTATAACCCTTTAAGAGAGGAAGTGCATTTTGAGACTAGAGAATTTGATGAAAAAGTTGATTTTTTAAAAGTATTTGTTAAGGCGGTTGGCCGTGCTTCTTTGAGAAGACATATTAAGATTCCAATTCAAGCGGTTAGAAGGGAAGAAATTCCAAAGGTTAAATATACTAATTTAGCTAGGGTTGCTTTGCCTAGAGTTAATACATTTAATAGATATTATGATAGTAATGTTTCTAAGGTAAAAAAAAGATTGCCTTTTTTGGAGAATAAGCAGAAGATTAGGCGGGAAGATTTTGTTGAAAGGGTTGTTAAAAAGAAAGAGACTATTTTTGAGAAGGATGAAAGAATTTATGAGAGAGATGGCGATAGATTTTATAGAATTCCTTCTTTTGCTGGGAAAGAGCGCTATAAATTTGTTGATCCCTTTTTAATGGATTCAAAGTTAGAGGAGATAAGGGTTGAAAATAATGAGGTTTTTGTTAAATATAAGAGCAAGATTTTTAGAACTGGTTTGAAATTTAAAGATAGTAAAGAGGTTAATAAGTTGTTGAGATATATTGGGAAGGTTGTTGGTGTGAAAGTTTCTGAGAGGGAGCCAATGTTGAACTTTACTATCCCAGAAGGATTTAGAATTTTTGGGAATTATGGAACTAAATATGCTAAACCTCGGGCCATCTTTTTGAGACATAGTTATTAATTTTTATTAGATAGTTTTATAAGCAGAAATTTTTCTAGAGCGTGATGGTTTTTAAAAATTCTGGAGATGTGGGGGATGCAAGACTTTTTAGAGGAATTTTAGAAAGACATGCTATTCGAGCTAATGAGCAAAGTGGTCGGGAAGAAGTTAAAAGAGTTTTAGAAAGGGAGATACTTTTTTTAGGAATAGCTGGGTCTCCCGGGGCATTTTATTTAGATTTTGTTGATGGCGAATATACTGTTAAAGAATGGAGGGGGGAGCGTATTAATCCGGATTCTTGTCCTACGCAGGAAATTCCTTCCTTGGACTTGGCTGCTGCCTATACGGGGGTAGCGAGGCAT